>Ga0247832_1003493_pt1 | contig 21435 bp, 20 predicted proteins | sample LaCruzMarch2015__10_FD_192407 | JGI IMG/M metagenome (GOLD analysis project Ga0247832, IMG submission 192407) | Freshwater microbial communities from meromictic Lake La Cruz, Castile-La Mancha, Spain - LaCruzMarch2015_4m | ecosystem: Environmental > Aquatic > Freshwater > Lake | place: Spain... | reverse complement strand
GGATGCGAGTGGTTTTGCCATAGATGATGAGGATGATGCTCATGCTTATGATCATAACAATGATGATATAGATAATCATCGTAAAGGAGGTGGAGATTACTATACTACCGAAATACACTCACCAGTGGCATCGGATGATGATGATGCCAATGATGACATAAATGATGGAGGAATGTTGTTTGGAGATAGGTCTTTGTCGTTCAAGAAACAGTCTACGAATGAACAACTCAAGAATGATGATGTCGTGTCCACTGATGCATGGAGTGCATGGGGTCTGGGTGTGGAAGGCATGAACAATGGACAACGTGATATGACGATGGATGGTAAGCCATTACTATCTGGATTTGTACTGGGTAGGTGTGATGTTTTCATACAATCAAAGCGTTGGGCTGGTCCGTTGCCACCGTCGGGATATGTATTAAAACGACACGTCGTGGAGACTAATGCCGCCATTAGAGATAGGACCACAGAAGACGCAACAAATGATGACCATGGATTGGGTATGTATTTACATTCTCGTCATTCAATTGCGCCCAAAGTGTTGCCTCCATCCACTACCACCACAGGCGAACGAAGACATACATCGAAATTATCATCGGATAAACTTCTTGCGAAAGATGGATCTGAATTGAACTTTCATGCAGTCCGAGAGTCAATGAAGAATAGATTTGTTGTGTCATCTGCTGGAGGAACGATAGACCCTTCTTCCGTCGTCGCTCCTTCTCAAGTAGTGACCAATGACGACAATAATAATAAACCACCCAATAGAGATCTTGATGCGATAGAATTTGTGGAAAGTTCAATAACGTCATGGATGCCAACTCGACTTTTGTGCAAACGTTGGGGTGTGCCTGTGGTACCGTCCATATCCGGAGTTAATAGTAGTGGTGACGAGCCGTCCAAACAAGCGAAGAGTACAGAAGAGGGTTACTTTCGTCATACGGTATATGATCCTGCCGTGGCTGATCGTAAGAAGGATGATCATACAAAAAAGACAACAACTAGTACTTCCAACGGAGCCGTAGTAAAGTTGGACACCATAGGCGTAGGAATAGATTCGAGTACAGTATACGGCAACGTCGAAGAAGGATTGAATACCATGGACCCACCGCCAACACGACCACCCGCCGACATTTTTCGTTCTATCTTCGATACTACCGCCGAGTCTGACATGGAAATGTCGTCTTCGGATGATGATAATGATGACTCACGTGCAATTGATGGCAGTCTGGAAGAAGAGAATTTTATAACCCAAACCAAGGTGGAGAGTGAGAAAGGCAGTATCATCCCCGAGCCGAATGGAGAATTCGTCAAGGCCAATATTTCTCACCCTACAGACACTACGGGTGATGGTGACTCGTCGAGCAGTAGTCAATCGACGAGAAGAAAAAGTCGCAAAAGTCATTATAGGGATCGCGATGATAGAGATTATAAGAAAGAACGGCATGATAGACATCGCCGACGACGTGATTCTACAAGATCTAACGATAGCGATGATGTTCGGAAGAAAACGAAGAAAAAGAAAAAGCATCGTGTTTAAGAGCCAAGTAGGAATGTATGATTGCATACACAAATATTATGTGCTAATCATGTAAAAGCTAACATAAAGTATAAATGAATATTATACTTGAATAACGCATCGATAGCTTCATCTTCTACACTTCGAGTGGAAAGAAAAAAAACGTACAACATTTCCCCCCTCTCTCTCTCTCTCTCATGGAGATAGTGGAATCACATATTTGAAGAGAACCCCAATCAATAATCGACAGTACCATCAGTGCTACGACGTTGCCATTTTTCACGATTGGACAATGCCGATTCTTGTACCTCCCTCATTGTATTTAACTCCTTCCGCACAGATGCTTTCTGTTCAGGAGGGAGTTAAAAAAAGTAACAAAATAATGACGAAGGGTTGGGATTGGGATGGTGAAGAGTCCAGTGGGATGATAATGTGAGCAATGACACAGTACATGGGTTAGACGAACAAAGCACTACACACACACACACACACATCGATCGCACACTCTTACCTTGGCCAACAAGTCTTTGATTTGCATCCCCAATGCCATCGTTTCTTCATCATCCTCCTCCTCTCTACGGTCTAATTCGGCAAATCCTCGTGATATACGTGTTCGTTCTTCGCGCATTTCCTCCGCCATACAACGTTGTTGATTCGTCTTGGTCCGTAATGTACACAGTCGACCTTCGCGTTGCTTGCGTTTCTTTTGCGCCGATGCTAGTTTACTTTCACATTCCATGAGATAGAGTGACGTCGATGCGGAATGTTTGGAATACACCGGTAAATAATCTCGAGCAAACTTATTTTCAAGATCCCGTGCCGATTCTTGATATCGTTGTATTTCCTCACGCATGGTATCAATTTCATTCTTCAATCGCGTCCCTTCCTCCACGGTTGTGCGTAATAATTCCAATTCGATCGAATGTCGATCTTGTACAGTCGATAGGAATTGTACACGTGCGGACGTCGATGCGGCGGCGTTACCAACTAGGTCCGACTCGGCCTTGGTTAGTTGGGATCGTAATACATCCAAATTGGCAAGTTCGGTACATAATGTATTATTCCGTTCTTGGATACGCGATGCCACAGCTGCGAGGGAATGATTCATCGTCTGTTTAGGGGGTTCCTCTGGGCGCGGGAACTCTTCGTCATTGTTTTGCGCTCTCAACAAACCAGCCAAATGGCGAGGACTTCCAAGACGGCCGCAGGACGAGCCGGGGACGGCGTAGTAGCCCCCGTCGTTAAGACGAAGTCCGCGGCCAAGTCGAAAGTCGCTGCTAAGACGAAGCCTACGGCTAAGGCGACCAAGACGAGGCCGCCCAGCAACGTCGTCGTCAAGATGAAGACCACGAAGAAGCAGACGCCGAAGAATCGCTTCGTTGCTGCCGCCGAAGCGGCCGAAGAGAAGGGAGAGACTGCTACTACCTCCCAACGCCGTGCATTGGGGAAAATCAATCCCAACGTCGATGAGGATGATGATTCCGTAGTCGATGAGAGCGGAACGTCGAAGAAGGTGGTGACAACGAAGAAGACGACACAGAAGAAGACGACACAGAAGAAGAATAAGACTACCGCAGCACCGACGACGAAGGCGACGACGAAGGCGACGACCAATGCGACAAAGGGTCGTGGTCATGCCACTGTCGCGGCCATTTACGAGGAAGTGGGAAGTGACGACGGTGGAGAGGAGTCCAATGATGATGGCAGTGAGACTCTTCTCAGTATCGACGACGACGACGAGGAGGAGGAGGAGAGTGATTATGAAGAGACTACCACCACGAAGAAGGTGAAGACGAAGAAGAAGAATATCAACGCAGCGCCCGCTCCTACTCGCACCAAGAAGAACAAGGTCGCACCGTCGTCGACGTCGTCTACTGGCAACACCAACATCAAGAAGTCGAAGTCGACAAAGATGACAGGCACTATTTCTGTCCTAGAGGTACTCAATGAGGTTTCCTCACAATATGCCTCGAATCGCGATAGCATTGATGTGGGAATCCCCAACTTTACCCAACGATATACCACCGATGATGGTAGGAAGAAGATGTCAGTGTCAAGCGTCGTGCATGCACGGAAGGGGGACAGTAAGACTGACGATGAGTACTCCACAGGCGATGGTGGTGGTGGTAATAGGAGGGGAACATTTGACAATCTTCAGGGGTATGCACGTCGACCCACAACAACGTTTGTCGAAGAGTATCAACCTAAGGACGATTGGAGATGCTCCAGTGTCTGTGATTGGTAGGTATATAGATGAAATGACGCATCCGTGGGTATGGGCGGCTGTGAATTTTTTCATTCATACAAACGAATTTTATGGATATGTACTCATATTCACACTATTAGTATCCCATGGAGGGATAGTGATCATTGTTAGTGAAGGGTGGAATTACACATATGTCATTCGTACATTTCTCTAAAGTGCATATAAATATATAATCACTCTTGTCATAGTGATACTCTCGTCTTTTATTTCCAGATTGTTTATCTTGGACGCATCGTTTCAGCTCATGATTCAGTTGGCATATAGGTTGGATAGTCAGTATGAATGGGACTGTATGTTGGATAGTCAGAGGGTAATAAGTCGTCGTTACCCTTGTCCTCCAAGACATCAGTCATTTCCATCATCATTGTAGCTGCTGCTGTTCCTTCTTCTAATGTGATAGTTTTATCCTCAACAATTGCACTATCAATCTCATTCTTAATCACTGTATCAATAATTTCATCCTCCTCAATAACTTCTTCATCATCCTCAATTTCATCTCTGGCTGCATCCTCGACAGCCCAACAGCCATACAAATTCTCATCAAGGATACACCGTCCTTCCGGGACACACCATCGTCCGGGACTACAACTACTACATGGAAAGTCAACATTATTCGTATGTGTATTAGGATAACATCGTATACGACTATAGTCAATGTAATACTTGGGATGTTTATCGGGGTAGAATGCATCTTGTCGATTAATACGATTGAAGCATATATTGGGCGTGTCGCCCGTGCAGAATGGAAAGAGTAATATATCACATTGTCCATAAATAGGATTGCCATTACTACTATCGACATCTATAAGACATTCATCACGACTTACGTCGAAGGTTTCTTTGTTTAACATTGCCTTTAGGATGGATTCGTTCTGCTCATTGAGTGACCGGGATGGTAATGATCCACGCAGTGCACCATCTTCTGCTGACTTGACGAAGACATCTCCAATTAACAATCTTGTAGTAGTACTGGTGCTGCTACAACCTCCGATCACGACGGTAGAAGCGGCGGTCAATGCTAGCAATGATGCTGTTCGTGACATGGTGTGTATTGAAAGTGTTCGAATGGGAGATGGGCCCGAGTGCTCAAGGCTTGAAGTTCTGATGCGTTGAGAGATTTTTTGAGTTTGGAAATCGCGAGGTGCACAATGACGGGCAATGACGGAGGCGCACACTGTTACAGGGTTACCACATACCCAGTCGACGCATACTCACATGTAAGTCAATTCCTACACCATTCTTGATTAAGTATCAAACGACGTGCCCGATAAACACCTACCACTAAATTAATAAACATGCCGTCATCCAGTAAAAAAGTTCGAGACATACTGTACGATGGCGGTGATGATGAGGGTATGATAAATGATTTCTCATTACCCGAGGAACACAGTCAACGTTTCGTTAGTATTGATCTTGGAGGGAATGCATCCGTATCGACTGTCACACCGGGACATAACTTACATACACCTGGTACACACCATTCGGCTACTACTGCGATGAATAACGTTGAAAACAATGATGATAGTCGAAGGAGTAAGGACAAGAAGACGAAGGCGTGGGAACGTGCCATTGACAAGTATGTCAAGAGTGTACTAGATGATGAGAAGTCATCACCGCGGACGAGTGCCAATTCGACTGCCGCATCACGGAAATCTGTCCGGCCATCGTCGAATACTAATCGGTCGAGTATACATCCTGATAATCATTTACTCGACGCTCTTCGTATTGAAACTGGAACATCTATTGCTGGTGGCGGCACATCATCCATACCGTTACATGTCGATAGCAAAGGACGATTTGATGATTCAAGCTTTGAGCCTATTGATCCATATGGCCTAGATAATGGTGGTGGTGGTGGTGTGGAGGTATCAGGAAAGAGGACGAGACAAGTTCGTAAGATTAAACTATATATCAAAGAAGAATGGATGCCACAATGGAAACCAATATGTTTGATTGGTTTAGTCCTACTTGTTACCATTATCGTTTCAGCGTCGATAGGTGGTGGTAATGAAAAGGCTTCTTCAGACAATTCGGATTCATATGATAATAACATCGGGGGTACGCCTGAATCAAGTTCAGAACTAACAAACCTTTTAACCGATATTGGTGTCGAGTCAGTTCGTGAAGCTCCACAGTGGCCAACGTATATGCCCACATCTACCACGCCATTGCCCTCAAAGATGGCAACAACACTATCAGTAAGAGTTTCACTCATATATTCCAGAGTTTTTAATGAGTTGACATTTGTTTGCATGCTATCTAACAACACTTCTATTTCTGATTACGATATCTTACCCCCTCAATCTTCATCACAGCCTGTGTCATCAGTTTGGATTAATCCAGACTTTGCACCCCCAGAGATATACACCACCTTGACTTCAACAACTAGAGCTCCTACACTGACTTCTACAAGTGAAGCTCCTACCCTGCCTCCGACGACGACTGCGGCTCCGATCTTACCCGCCAATTACATTGAAATGAAAGAGGCAGCAATGTATGTTTCTGCTGGACAAGGATTTGACATCCCATCCAGTCCACAGAGTTTGGCATTCCACTGGTTATACTACGAGGGAAATCCATCAACGAATTTGTTTGAATTCTTTGAACAGTATGCCACCGCTGTACTGTACTTTAGTCTAACACAAGCACGGACGGAACACTTTGAGGTAGTATTTGATGAATGGATCACGACCAAGGAGATTTGCGGGTGGCAGGGTGTACGGTGTGCATTTAATTATACATCTGAGATGGTACATGTAACCGAAATTCTCTTACCTGGTAAGAACTTGACAGGGACAATACCGGCTGAGATATCATTTTTACCCAAGGTAAAGAGATTGGATTTAAGCGATAATGAAATCAAGGGGACTGTGCCTGCTGCTGTGTATGGCATGAAGAGATTAAGGCGAGTTTACCGCTTTTTTCGCATATTTCATTTCATCCTCTTGCAATAATTCATTCAACTTTGCTCCTTGTCGTTCTTGTTTTTTTTTGACACTGGCAGACATCTTTTCCTGAACAATAACAAGCTCGAGGGTACAATTTCGCCTGCGATTGATAATCTTCACATGGCAGAACAGATATATCTCGGTCAGAACAAGTTCGTCGGTGGTCTGCCGTCGAACATTGGTACTAACCGACCAAACAAGTGGCGTTTTTTTAGTGTTTACGATAATCAACTCTCTGGTACGATACCAGAGGGCATGCATATGAATGAAGCATTTATGCTTGATTTTTCGAGGAATGAATTCTTTGGAACGATACCCAGTGATATATCACAGCAGAATTATACAACATTGCGATTACTGTATATGGATCATAATAAGTTGGCTGGGACTATCCCAAGTGCATTGATGCAAATTAAGAAGCTTACGGGTTTATTCCTCAATGATAATCTCCTAGAGGGGATGATCCCATACGATATACGGGAAGAGACGAAACTAAGTTTAATCACAATACGGGTTCAGAATAATTTGCTCGCACTGCCTGTGTCTCCAGATATTTGTGACTTAGATGTTACATTAGGTTGGTATGAATTGGTTGAGTTAAGTGTAGACTGTGAAATCTGTCCAAGTGATTGTCGATTATGTACGGGTAGATGCTATTGAACAATTTTATAAAACAATATAGTGAATCGATTATTATTTTGTAATCCTAGCATTGTATATATATATATTGTATTATAGACGACGCGGAATACTTATTAGTATTGCATAAATCCCATGCAGCATCGCATTGATATGAATCATAACACTTATCTTTGCATTCAGTCACAGAGGGAACTCTAGATGGAGCATCACTAATTTACACTAGCATTGCTTTCATATTATATAGTCCGGGGTTGAAATGGCAATATCGTCCATATCAGTTATGAAAGTCATCTTGGCATATGACAGTTGTTGCAAAAAGGTTCACTGCCTGATAATATATTGCAATATATATTTAGTACCTCACACACACACCCTCGCATTGTGATTGTTGAGGGATATAGCTTTTATACTCCAAAGACTGGTATAAAATGCAAACTAAAGAATATTCCAAGTCCGACCACACTTAATAATAATGGAGTGAAGAAGAATCCCCATATGGGAAAGCACGCTCGACATAAAAAGAATGACCCAATCACACTACTGGCCGTAATTATGGGTGTGACACTTGGACAATAGGCATTCCAAAATTGAGGTAAACCCGCATTTGTTGTATAATACTCGTCCGTTGGGAATTTGTACGGTAGGTAGATTGTGAGGTATAGCATAAGCATACCATTCAATGTAAATGCAAATAATGAAATGTACAGACTTGGTCGGAGGATACGTTCGTCGGTAATGATAGTATGGAATAATTGTGTATATGAGGCAAGTGCATAGGCACCAATGACCCAAAGTAATGCATGAAGCTTAATAGATATACGTTCTGATCGAGAAGAAGACGAAGAAGAAGAAGAAGTCTGCTGTGAGCTGCTGCTGCTGCTGCTGCTGCTGCTGCTGCGAGCGGCGTTGCCTTCATTCTGTGGCACTCGGCGATAGGGAGGGGCGACCATGGCGTTACTGGGATCTTTAGAGCAGATTGTGTGATCGATAAAGCGCCTCGATCTGAATCTGAAGTACGATGAGTAGCTAGATGTGGTAGATGGAAATTTGAATGAGCATCAAATGGCGCGCCCACACAAATCTTCTCTTAAGAACCAAACACGCAAAATTAATAAATAATCATAAAAAGCAAATCATGGTACTAGGTAAAGCAGGGATGCGTCTTGAAGCACAAAAATTTATTGTCTACCTAATGATACCCATCACTGCATCAATGGCATTTAATGAACCTACCATCCGTACATGGGCAGCCGATTACTTCCAACTAATGAAATACCCCTCCAATCCGAAAACGAATTTAAAGGATGAGTACGAGGGATTGAAGAAACAACGGGACGAGGAAATAGAATGGGAGGCTCGTATGGCAGCACGGAGGGAGGCGGGACGGGAGGAATATCAAAAGCAATTAAAACTGATACATAAATTGAATGCGCCTCGTGGGGCTGACGAAGTTGATTCTGATACTACCGTGGAATCAAGACAACGGCGAGGTTGGTTCGATTGGGCTAGAGGATGGAGACGTGGTGCTGGTTCTAGAGACAATTTTTAGTTTGGAATAAATTGGCTTCTGTGATCAATGATAAGCTGTTTAGGGAGAGAGATGGGGGGGGGAGAAGGAGGATATAAAATTATCTTGAAATTGCACATAAGGTATCAGGCATATAAAATCTTGTTTCAGTAACCAACTTCTACTACTTGCATTAAACATTTTACTCCTTTGCACATACCCATCACATAATATTCCCGACACATGCTAACAGAAACCATAATAACACATCAAGATTTATTTATTCATCTCTTACCCGAGATAAAGTCTACCATCGGCTTGGTCGTAAGAACAACCAAAGGCAATCTTAATGGTTCCAAACATTCATTCACCGCTAATGCCAAACCAATATGTCCAAGTGTTGGATCCACACGTCCCGATATCGACGATGCATCCCATCCCATGAAAGTTTCAACCTTGGCCGCGACCAATAATGGGTCCACGCCCCCAACCTCAATGGCAGCATAACTCAGTCCAGCCGTGACGCACCATACCGTCCAATACCATGCCATAAAGCCCATACCATAATCGCGTGCTAGCATTTTAAACTGACCGCGGAAGGTGTATAATTCGCCGGTATTGATCCCCCGAAGCGTTTGTAATCGTGCCAATTCGGAATCGAGTTGACGCAGTTCCATCTCTTTTTGATACGGCGTTAATGACAATACACGCAACTTTTCTTTCATCTCCTCATCGGGAGGTAGAGCCGAGAAGGAAGATGACGATGAGAACTGACGGCTGGTTATTATGGTATAATAAGGTGGTGATGATTGTGATGATGATGATGATTTGTTTTTTTGATGTTTCGTGTTGTCCTCGTCATAATTCGTTGTTCTATCGGTAATGTGTTTTTCAGATGAAGATGATAGGAACAGCGTAGCTAATGGACGACGAGAGTAGCAGCTCAACGCCCCTCTATATGAAAATGCTGCTAGCATCATTGGTGTACGTTGTTTGGAAGAAGGATGGGGTGTTTGGGGATGTGTGTGTGTGCCGCCGAGCTATGTAGATAGATACGTGGACAAGGTAAGGGCGATACCCACCTGGTCAAGGAGGACTGTCCCAATATTTCAATGATATCCTGTCTCTCGCTTCCATCCGCGACTATATCCTCTGTGCCAGCTTTCGATTTTACAATTGCGAATGAGGAGGTGGCAAATTAGTATACGGAACTAAACTGTGAATGCTGCGGAAAATAGTTGTGGAGGAGGGTACATATGATGTATTATTCATTCGTTATGTCTGAACACGATGAGAAATGTCCATATTTGCAACGATTCACGTGAACATTGGGCAAAAAAGACGAAGATAGAGTCGAAGAGGACTGATGAAGCGGGTCAAAGCAAATAATGATGCTGGTGCGATTTATTATGGGGTATAATTATTATCGCCATGGAAAAGTAGGTTTGCATAAGTATAGGATGAAGAGAAGGCAATAATTGAATTATGGAAACAAGCTACGGAACTTGGGTCCAGTCGGTCAGGCACATTTTGGCCTAGGTGGTATGTATGACTATGAAGAGGAAGATTTTGATGAAGGCCAAGTTCCACTATGAGGTAGCTGCTATGGCTGGACATGAAATGGCCAAGATTCAACCTTGGATGCACGGAGTATAATTTAGGACATCTGGAACGAGTCATGAATCATTTCAAGATTGCTGCATCAGCTGGGGAGTGTCATGCTATGAAATACCTGATTCCATGCTTCAAAACTTAGGTTTGTCGGTAGAGAGGAAATGAACTCAATTCTGACAGCCTACAACAATTTGTGTGCGGAGATGAGAAGTGAAGCAAGAGACAATTACATTTTAGTGTATTAATGAGCACACTACTTCGTGAGCTGGGAGATTTGTGAAAGACTCCAAGTCAAGCTGCAAAACTGCCTACAATAATAAAACTACATTTTAGTACCAATCATTGTTCTTCCCAATTGATTAAGAGAGACAGAGAGAGAGAGAGATCCCAAACTCCCCTCAATTAAAAGCGGACCATACCATCCTCGAACTCTGACGCTAAATCCGCCACTTTACCTTCATATCGTCGTAATCTTGATACGGCCTCCTCCCCTCCATAATTGTGGCGTCCGTCGATGGAACTACTGTTATCCCCACCAATTCCATCACTATCCATTCCAACATTGTTGTCCACTCCTCCTCCCTCTCTTGATGAAGATGAGTACGTCATCGTTTTTTTACTATGATGCCGCTTCGTCGTCTTTGCTGCACTGCCACCATTATTTTCCAATCGCGTCGACAAGAAGAATGCGACATCCGCGGCATTCGCCGTGCATTTCTTGGGCACGTATACGAAATGTTCCGACGCATCGTCGATCCCATAATCCAAATTCGCCGCGGCCTGATGATATGCGGCGTTCAACCGACCGAGCATCGATGGCCAATCTTCCCCCCGGGATGAGTGGAGCGTGGCATCCCACGTTATTAGGTTCTTGCGCAATATGGTAGCCTGACGGAGGAATTCGCGTTGTTGTTCATTATGTTGTCGAGGCGGTAGACTCATTACACTTTTTAGACTTGTTTAGCGTATCTAGCAATCACACAGGGCTTTCACGCGGGAGGGCGAACCTGGGTCTAGTCGCAAGACTTGATGGTCTCTTGACGCATTGTTAGAGTACAGTTGATTAGTTGGTAGCACCCACGAAAGCCGTCTCCTCACTTCTCTTACGATGCCAACATTGCCGTCAGTCGCGTGTCTTACGGAGATGGTGGCATCGTTCCGGAGGACGACGGTGGCGATGAATCATGGCGATGATGGTGGATTGACGAGACGATTGACGGGCGATGAAAATGATGACGAGGAGCGACCACATCATCGACTGCTGCTTGGCGAACTACTAAACGAAATGCGTCGATGGAATAATGGTGCGTTGGCACGTGGATTGAGATACCGACCGCCTCCTCCTCCTCCGATTGGCATTGATAGAATAAGAAGTGAAGAGGATGTTCTCCGAGGTTCTGGTTACGATTTCGATAATGTCGTGTCAAATAATGATAATAACAAGACCGAACGAGACGACGACGTCGATGATGATGGAGATGATGGCGATGCATCCATAGATTACACCTGTGATCACGGATCGCAAAATTACGCACATAAATCGATTGAGGAATTAGACGATGACAATGACGAAGAAGAGGAGTGGGGGACGGAGGTTCCTGGTACTAATTTGTCGCCTCCTTTGCAATATTCGAGAATGAATCTGAAACGACAACAATCGTTCGAATCATCGTGCGGCGATTCCGAACTTTCCAATGAGGACTCTATCATGCATGCTATCAAATCTGCCGAGGAGTCTGAAACTATTTCGCTGGACGTGACATCGGAAGTGGAGAATAGTGGGTCAGACGAATGCTATGGCGAAACCGAAGTACCCGGCACGCAACAACATCATCCTCTGCTTGGCGACATAGCAGCAGCACAACCAAAACGAGTTACGCCACACATACTGCGACGAGAGATTGGGATTTCTAAATTTGAAGAATACAAAGACGACGACGTGCCTATTGATTGTCCGCCGACTTGGAAGAGACGTCGTTTGGAGGATGATGAGCCTGTTCATTCGTCACAAAAAGAGCAAGGCGCAATCACACCGATTGTTCGGACAACATATTCGAACGTAAATGATGATGAAACTAACATGTCTCAGTTGACGTACGATGTCGGAACACAAGATCTGGCTAGGATTGATTTATTGTCAAATACTCCTAGAAAAAAGTCATCACCCCCTCCTTCACAAAGTTCTCAATTGACTTACGCGATCGAGACACAGGATATCAATAGGATAGATTCGTGGATTAGGAATTCATGTCCTCGTCCTCCTCCACCACCACCACCACCACCACCTCTGAAACAAGGAATGCAATCAACCGAATACATAGCGTTTGATATACTCGATCTAGCTGAGACTCATGCATTAGAGTCCATGCATAGTCAAGGATTAGTTCGAGTAGTGTTGGATGAGATGAAAGAAGTGACCATTCCCGGACGAGGCGTGTTACCTTTTCCTGCAATATTGGTTACACATGGCATTGCCGAGTCAATAGAAGGAATGACTGCTTGCTATCGTTCTTATTCGTACCTCAAAGCTGTGGCTTTGGGGGCACTGGTTGTGGATGCACGATGGCTGGTGGATTCAATGGATGCGGGTACCCTCCATGATTGTAACGTGTATAAGATTGAGAGAGATGTTGAAACTCACTCAAGACTTAAAGCTCGAAAAATTGGTAGAGATGATTTGTTGACCACCTCCTCACGACAATCATCGATTACACTTAAACATACATTAGACGGAATGGTTCTTGGTTTGCTAAAAAATATTGATAATGTTCATCGAGCACATACAAAGGAGACACATGATGATAGTCGGCTCAATAATCAATTTCAGATAGAAGAAACAAAACAGATTACTTCGCAAGAGATTGAATCACTTGTAAAATGCTTGGGTGGAAAAGTATGTATAGGTCTGACACTTTCGAATGCACTATTAGTCGATGATTGGAGTACATTGAATCAGATATTGAAAGCTTTGCATACCAATCTTAAGCGTAGTAATGTGAGTCGTTGGTCGGTACGAAAGTATGAGCCTGGTGAATTGGATGAGTTTATTGTAAACGGTAGGTTGATTGGTGACAACAATGTTAGAGGAGTTCGAAGTAATGCCAGAATACCCATCATACGATTCAAATGGTTGGAGGATAGCATCTGCCTCACTTCTCTCCAGTGCTTGGATAGCTACTGCTGGGGCATTTTAACGCTTTGATTATTGACGATAGTGACGAAAGATTGTATTCGTATCGTACTTACACTGCAAAGTAACATGCCACTCAACATATGTAATCACATTTCTAATCATTATCTACCAAACAAAATATCTAATCAAAGGTTCATTACAACGACATTCTACAAGCTCTCTTTGATGGCAACAATGAGCATTTCCCGTGACCCGTCAACATCCAGCCCATTCTTGTATGCCTTCTTACGTAGTTCACTGATACGCATAAAGGCGAGTTCACTCTCGATTCCTCCGACAGTCCCATCCTTCTTCTCATTCCTAATCAATGCCACCAACAAGTCTTTGATCAAAGACCCAGGAAGAATCAAATCATTGGTATTTAACTTGTTGAAAGCATCAGCCTTATTTGCCACGATATAATCCACTGACGCCTCCTTCAATAGAGCAAGGTTCTTTGACTCGGCGTAGAGAAGATGATCCATCACATTCTCCACCGTGATAATTGTACCTTCAACGAAATAGGCCTCCGCCTCCAGCTTCAGATTGGTTACTCCGTACCTATCAGATGCGTCGATAATCTCCTTGGCACGAGTCTTCATATCATCGTTTGAGATTTTCATACCGTAGATGTAACTCAGTAGGAGACGGAACACATCCGGAGATATACCCGTGATTTGGATTGTCCCACCACCGTGCGATTCACACAGGTCCGCAAGTACGGTCGAGCAACTCGACACAATGACATGATGAGCAGAGAAGGTAACAGGTAATGCATGATCTCCTACCACCTCGAACACAATGTCGGCGAATTTATCATTCTTGAATAGTCCCTGAATCATCTTGCACGCCGACGGATTTTTGGGGAAGAGGTGTGGTGGTACAGAATCATCAGTTGGCGCGGTCAATTTCATGCGAACCTCGATTACTAATGTACCATCAACGAGAGAACTCAATAGAAACGACTTCTTCGCAAAGTCGAAGCCCCAGCCGCTGAGCTCAGTGCTGCTCGAAGCAGCGTTGTCGTCGTACACACTTTGGTAGGATCAAATGTATGATGTGTAGTGATTACCAATTGTTTTCCACCGCGATCTTTGACACTGAATCCATATTCAACATCAATGGTGTTGTTCGACATATTTTGGAGGTAGAATGACACCATTGCTTCGTCACTAATCTCGTCTTCACTTCTTGGATAACTAATCTCGTCTTCACTTGGATACATCTCTACACGCCATTGATTTCCCACAAGCATAAATTCGGGCGACTGGACGATTTCACCTGTTACCCAGGTCGACAGAGTGCCGAATTGATTAAAGTGCACTACATGCGTCGCCCATTCTTGATTATATCCAAGCCGGGGTGTCCCTACATAAGAATTGGATAATGCGTGCCCGAGCATTCATTACCTGCATGGAAATTTTGCTTGCGGATGTACGAATTGGGCTTTATGTGGAGGGAGTCGCACATGTCTGTCTAAAAAAATCAAAGCGTTATTTCAGTCGTGTGGAGGGTGGGACAACAAAGACACAAAGACGCTCTCTAGCCTTGACAACTTCAACTGTCCTCAACGACCAAACATGAAGCTCTCTCTTCTACCCAACACCACCACCACCAACGAAGTTATCAACAACGAGAGAGAGAGTTATGATGTCTACTCCTCATTATGCTTCAGGAAAATGACGATATGAAAAAGAAGAAGGAAGATGAGATGCTAACATTGCGGAGAAAGCTGCTAAAATTGCATGGAAAGATTCGACGATTAAAGTGGTTGTGTGCTGAGAAAGATATGACCCAGGCTAATAACTCGGAATTGATAGTGCAACTAAGAAAACAGTTAGACACTCTTCTGATGGAGAATTTTGATGGAGTCAGCCGACCAGTCGACAACCGATCTTGTCATAAAATTGCTCGTCACTAGTGATGCAGGCAGTTCGGGAGGAAGCGGACATTTGTTGAGAGTGTGGGCTATAGAAAATTCCAGTCAAGAAGACATCCACAGCCAAAGTGGTGGATTTTAGTAATCATTGGGTGGCGGGTCAGATGTGGGCTTTGACATTGAATTAGATGTTGGAGAGTGTATTGATTTTGCGGATTGTAAATTAATGCATATCATGTTTCAACAAACGTCAACATCCCCAATGGCCAATAACTCCGAATGAATCATCATCGTCGTCAGATCTCTTTATTGATTCGTCATAACCTTTTTTGAAGTCTGTATCATAACTCATGTGAGTATCTTCAGAATCTGATTGCAGAAATCTTTCTTCAATCGAGCGAGTCATAATATCATCAATTGAATCAAAATGTACACCCTTACTGATTTTTGGATCTGGGAGAAGTTCCAGTACACTTGGTGATTTCAACGACTTATCAGGAGAGCCACGTGATCGGATTTTCCTCGGAGTATGGATTCCTTTACTGCTACGATGCGATTCCCGGACAGTTTCATCATTCTCCTCATTTGTTTCTCTAATTCTCTTCGATGACCCTTTTCTATCCAATTGAATTCTTGGGTAGAATAAATTATGCACCTGACAAATGCTTTGGAGTGTCTCTTTGACTCGTTCACAACGATAGAGCAAGCCTGCGATGGCCTTCGTGTGTTTGTAATTATCGCTCAAACCTTTAATGTTACGATTTTGCTGATTTTTCATCGTGTTGCAAAATGAAGTGATATTCTCTATGCAGCTTGATGCTACACCATTCACCAGAGGTTGGAGCAGCTCAGCTGCGGCAGAGTCCACTCCAAGTCCCATTCGCGTAGACTGAGAGTTACGCCAGAGAACACACTGCTGTAATTGATAGTCACACCGCTTAATTGTTAGCAAAGAACTCTTCACAACTGAGAGCAGGAAACGTCTCGGAAAATAAATGTGATACATTTGGAAGATAGACAATAGTTTGCCAAAGACTTTCATGGGCCAAATGATTTCCTCGTAGGGTTCTCCTACGTGGTACACACGATAAGGCATGGCAAGTGACAAGGAGGTGCTGATCATGTGCAGCACAAGTTCAAGAAGACTTGTGTAAGTCTTTTCGTTCAGACCTGGTAATACCGTCTTGATGCGTGAGCGGGCATTGCTATTTTGCTTCGATCTTTGACTCGTACTAGCAGCAAGAAAGTCATCGAGTGAATTGACCATTTCATTGAGACAATCATTTTGACTTGCACCCTCAATCACAAATGCGCTCCACTGAGCCAAAATAAAGTGATTAAAAGCAGCCGTGTACGAGTCCTTGCCTCTCAACAGTACCTTCGAAGTATGACCTAACAACGCGAATGATTCCTGTACAATTGATGATCGAGAATCCTCATCTTGCCTTCCGTTGCTCAATATGTTTTGTAACTTTAAAAATGTGTATGGCACAGAAACCTCTCCGATACTCATCGTAAACACTGAATGAAGAGTATTGGATGCGAGTGCAGCCAGAGTACCACGAGAGCACTCAGAGTATATCAATAAAATCGATAGTAAATCTAGGATATGACATGCACAAGATGCATCTAAACACTGATTCAACTGAAGAATTAAATTTTCCGTCAATGCTGAGACAGTTGAAGTCATAGCTACACCTTGCTCTACGATAATGGAAGTACCGTCATTTAAATGTGCAGAAAGTAAAACTTCGGCGCAACTCTTGATGATATCTGAGAATAAATCTTTGTCGTTGCTGCAGCCGTTCGCTTCTACCGATTGCTTGCGTTCTTCTCGCAAGATAACATTGTGCTTCAGAGATGATCTTAAGGGTGCATCTTTTGTTGCAAATGAAAACACAGTTGAGAGAAGTTTGTAGTGTAACGAAAGGAAAGACCTGATACTCGTACTATTAGCTTGGTATTGTCCACCCTATTCAGAATCAAAAAAAATGTTAGAGAAATGTTGTTGACATGAAAGGATAGGCAAATTCATAGTCTGGGCTTTCAATTTACCTTGTTCTTGACATTCATCAAATTAGACAGTGAAACGGTCATTCCAAAAACACGAGAAATACCACAAAGCGAGATCAAACTGTAGCATGCACTATTTATACTACTATTCATCAGTATAATATTATGTTGTAACGATCGGATTACGTTACTTCGCAACCAATATATCCTCGATGCTCTCAAAGTAAATGATGACAAAGCTTCCATAGAATTTTCATTCTGATCAAGGCTGTTATTGAAGTGTTTGAGAAGAACGGCATCGTCCACGTCATCATCCAAGCAGCTCCATAGAATAGAACTGCTTATTGCATTAACATCAGATGCCAAAAATATTTTCATTGCATTGGTGATGGATTTCACTTCAGATAAAGGGATACGTTTCCTTTCATATAATGCCTTTCCAAATTTGTTGGGATACAAGTTGAGTCAATGACACTATGTCCAAGACAAGTACAAACACAAAGACATGAAACAAAATACGAACCTTGTGTTCATTACGCCTCGTCGCATCTCTTGCATCACAATCTGCTCCCTCTTCCTTCGTATGCGAATCACTCGTTAGATTGTTTCTCGGCATCCTCTGCATTGTTCGTTCAATAGAGCTTAATCGGCACACTTCAGAGTGAAGACCATCTAATGCAAGATATATATTCTTACAGATTCTCTGCAACGTATGAATTTTACTAACTTGAAAGTAAAGAAGCTTTCGTAATACCTCAAGCTGCTTTCTTCTCCTTCTTTGTGGCAATTGTGCATCTACTATGGCCTCATCGGACATCGTAGTAGACTCTAGCATACTAGCCTCGTTTGAATCAATAGTCTCCTCTTGTTGCAGGTGATGATATGCATGCTTCAACACAGCACACGAAACACTAATAGATATGACGACACAATTGACGAACTGAACAAGATTCTCAACAATAGTGACCTTCGGTTTGACCTCATCCACAAACAGAAGTCTCCATCGTTTCAAAAAGTTGTCGTCAGTTCCATCGAAAGAATCTGTCATACCACAATATGTAATCGAGTCAAGTTCTAATCCATATTCTTTGTTCATGCCAAGAATTTCCATCGCCGACATTGACAGGCAGCTAGGTAGTTGTACCTTCGCCAGTAGCCACCCTCGTGGATTCCACTTCCCAGACTTTTGAGTACCAAGTTCAAGATACCGATCAACTAGAGCGTACACATAATTGGCAACCACATTGATGGATGGTAGGGATTTGATACCGGTAAACGCAGCAGCAGAAGCAGTATCCGATACATGTAACACTCCCTTTTGTTTGATTTTCCCATGGAGAAAGTATGGAGCACAAATGACCATGTTACTGCCTGTGGCAGTTTTCTTATTCCGTAATTGGTCATGATCTTTTCCAAAGGCAAGGAATGCCTTTGGAATATCATCATCTCCAGTGCCATTGGCTACCGGCATCCGCAACGAGTCTTCCATTTGAACGATGGAAGCAGTGGCAAGCATTCTATTAACTTGGTTAAAACCCTCTCCGTCACCACTAATCGGTTGTGTTTCTATATAATGAAACGTCTTGGGGACGATATCCGACTCGCAACTCAGTGGTGGTGGTGGTGGTGGGCTGATACAGGTAGTAGTGAATTGTAGAAATGTAAGACCCCAATGAGCAATTTTAGGATCCAATGCATCTAACGGAGTGCGATTCAATGATACCGAGGGAGTTATGACAGTAATTACCCAAGTCCATATACTCTCACGTTCAATGATGGGGATTAACTTACACCGTAACAATCTTGCAGCCAATATAATACCACATATCACACGATGTTGGTATGTACTGTTTGTGGTCGTGGATGCAAAGTTTGACGTGAATAGAAGTTTTTGACATAATATTAGTAGCTCTGACGAATTACCACTGTCACTCCTCAGCGTTGGCGTTATTGTTGTGGTATCTTGTAGTAAGGATATAACTATAGCACAATTCATATCAAACAAATGATGATACGAATTAGTATCATCCTTGCACTCCTCGTTGTTAGTAGCAGCTGAGTCATTGTTATCCAACTTGGATGCAAGTATGAGTATTTGATTTATCACAGTACCTCTAATTTGTACCAAGTCAGATGCACAACCATTGGCAATGAGTAAGATTGTACAACATGCAGTACGAGCCGATTCCAATAGTATGAGCTTTTGACCATGTAGTAACAATTTAGTATCTTTCGCGTTGTTCGACACGCCGTGAGTGTTTTTGTTCATCTCCTTCTTTCGATGACGTAGCTGCTGGTATGTTACACTTGACAAGTCTGTGGGCACACTGCGTACAAAAGAGTCAGATACCATTGCTAGTAATGAGCTGATAAGCTGTTGTTGTCGTTGAGTATCCATGGCTGCATATAATTTGGACGATACATGACAGCAAGTGTCGATGATGATAATATATCTATTAATAACATCCGTGGTTGCGGCGGTAGTAGAAGAAGCGTGTACTGAATGGAATGGAAGTAGACCACCCACAAGCAATGATGATGATGATCCCAAGATACTACTCGCGGTACCATCATCATCATGCGTTGTTACCTTTGATGAACACGATATCATAATGTAAAATAGAATTGACATTAATGGTGATGCCAATTGTTCATATAGTAATGAATTCTTTCGTTGCTGTTTTTGTTGACCACAAACGCGGCCACTGTTGTTGTTGTTGTTGTTGTTGTTGTCGGATGATAATGGTGGTATCCATGATTGGATTAATGACAATATCAATTGTAATAATGATAAAGTTTGTTCATTCGATAATGAATCAATTATAGATTCAATCAATGTACTGTATTCCAAATTTGTATATAATGCAATTAGTACAATAGTATCCAGTAATGAGAATTTTTCACTCGGTTGATGTTGTTCATTTAGAATTTTTGCATCTCCTCCTCCTTCTGTTCCTTCCCCATTCTTTTGACAATGTAATTCACGACCAAGTGCAAACATATATCCATATATTAAATATCTTGACTTAGATACTTTATATTCGAATGAGAGTATAGATTGCAGTATTATATTTCCAATACTAAACAAGTCATGACCATAATTATCAGCAGCAGCAGTACTAGTAGTTGTGTCATGATTTTCGTCCCCATAATTATTCTGCCGCTTCTTCTGTTGCAGTGTCGTTGTTACTACTACTGATTTCCATACATTACGCAAAGCAATTATAACACATCGTCCTTCTTGTTTGGTATCGACTAATTTGAATAGACTATGTAATAAACATGACAAATCATTTTGCTGCATTTGTTGTTGTTGCTGTTGTCGTGTTGTGGTAGTGTTTGGTGATAGTGTATACGATGATAATACCGATAGACATGATTGGAAACAATATTCACGTACATTCTTAATGCTACTAGTAATGCTGCTGTTAGATGCAGTAGTATTTGTAATCATTGCAGTTGAGGCATTGTAAGTCTTGTGAGAGGAAAATTTGTTTGATGCAACATCATCATCATCATCATCATCGGTATCATCTTTGTCATTATCAACCACTCCCAAGTCATACGCGTTGTAATTCTCTTCCTCCTTGGTGTCAGCTAACAACATCATCAATGATGTTATTTGCTCATTATCATCATCATTGGTAATTGTTGTCGTAGTAAATAGAGTCGATAATAATGACAGGAAGGGTGGTAATATAGTTATATCATTATGTATCATCATTGCGAATGCTTGTAATAATTGTTGAATCTCTTCTTCTTCATGGATACTCCTACTACTACTACTATTGCTATTATTGCTAGTATCATTCGCCATTGTAGTAGTAGTTGATATGGTAGATCCTACCATTCTATGATTTCTGATATTGTCATCT
>Ga0247832_1003486_pt1 | contig 21464 bp, 22 predicted proteins | sample LaCruzMarch2015__10_FD_192407 | JGI IMG/M metagenome (GOLD analysis project Ga0247832, IMG submission 192407) | Freshwater microbial communities from meromictic Lake La Cruz, Castile-La Mancha, Spain - LaCruzMarch2015_4m | ecosystem: Environmental > Aquatic > Freshwater > Lake | place: Spain... | reverse complement strand
GTTGTTGGTGATTGCTGCGCTGTCCAAGGTGGACGCACCTGCGGTCAATCCAGCCAAGGTCGTTGCACCCGTCACGCCCAAGGTGCCGCCGACGGTGGCGTTTCCAGGGGTGACAACGGTATCAATTCCTGTTCCCAAGACGATCTGATTTGATGCAGTGGTAGTTGCACCCGCACCAATTGCCACGGACCGGTCAGAACCAGCAACTGCGCCGGTACCGATAGCAATGCTGTCAACACCACTGGCAATTGCTCCAGCCACGCCAGTTGTTCCGTTACCGGAGCCAATGGCGATAGAACGGTCTTTGGTCGCCTGGGGACCATTGGTAGTGCCATCTGCACTACCAATCGCCATGGAGCCTACGCCCAAAGATTGAACCGATCCACCGGTTACACCGACATCTATTGCGAGAGCAGCCGCACCAGGTTCACCTGAAACGATGGTACCAGCACCACCCGCACCACCCGCACCACCGGTTGCACCTTGGCCACCTTGGCCAATGGCGATAGAAGAGGCATATTTAGACGCGACAGTGCCGCCGACGCCACCAGTGGCACCCGTACCACCAATACCACCAGCACCGCCCGCACCTGTTGCTCCACCGGCTCCACCGGTTCCACCGGCTCCACCGGCGCCTCCGATGCCACCCAGGCTAGCGGTTGTCAACACCACCCCAGCACCCGTTGAGCCGCCAGTTGCACCCGCAGCACCCTGCGCACCACCGTTACCACCAGTACCACCCGCAGCACCCGCTGCAGTACCGTCGGAGTCATAGCCATTACCACCAGCGCCGCCGTTACCACCGCCAACCGCGCCAGCGCCACCAGCGCCACCAGCGCCACCGCTAAAGGCGCCAGAGCCATTACCACCAGCACCACCCGCACCACCCGCACCACCGGTAGGGGCTGTAGCAGTCGCGTTGGCGCCGTTACCACCGTCACCACCGGCGCCGCCGCTACCGGTTCCGCCAACAGCGCCGAGGCCAGCCGCACCACCGTCACCGCCGGCACCGCCTTGCGCTGTTGCAGCAGCGCTGGTGCCAGCAGCACTACCACCGACGCCGCCGTCACCACCGGCACCACCGGCACCACCGGCGTCACTAGCGCCAGTACCGCCAACGCCACCGGCGCCGCCATTGCCTGCGTCACCACCAAAGGCAAAGTCGCCCGCCGGACCACCGGCGCCACCGTTGCCTCCGAGGCCACCGTTGCCACCCGTGGCGCCAGTGCCACCAGTGCCGCCGTCACCGCCGTTGCTACCGGCACCACCGTTACCACCGGCACCACCGAATGACAGGGAAATACCCGAAGCGGCGCCCCCAGCGCCACCACTGCCACCGGCACCATACGCGCCACCGGGCGCGGCATTTCCGTCACCGCCTACACCAACAGCACCCTCTACGCCCGCCACGCCGGCCACCCCACCAAGCGCCGCAGACGCGATGCCCGCGAAACCGGTGAGCATCAGGACCATGGCAGTGTTGTAAGTGCCTTTTTTGAAATTCGGTTTTTTTGCCAAGATTTTTCTCCAAGAGAGTGATTGTTTGAAGGCGACACACCAAGCACCACGGCGCTTTGATGTTTTTTGATTGCCATTTATTATTAAGTAGTAATCTGGAACAAACTAACCAGAACTAACAGCGTCCCGTGCCGATCGATCAAGGGGCTCTTGGCGAGTGGTGCGCCCGTTGGGCGGTGATTCAATTGAGGATGCGCGGCTAGGCCGCGCCGCGCGCGACGGTCAAACCGAGGCGACTCTCATAGAGCAGTGCAGGGCATCAAAGATGACGCAAGGCATAGCGGGCGTTGGCATATAGTCTTGGCAACTCCGCGTTGGCTATCTTGCCGGACTCCAATAGGGTCAGGCAAGCGTCAAGACACTCTACGTGTTTGCCAATCCAATAGGCGTTGACCGCAAATTCGTCTAGCAGCCCGGTTTCATACACCCACGGTTCACCAAACAAGGCAGCGGGCAGCAGCGGTTTGCCCAAGCTGGCCTTGGCGATGTCATAACCACGCTGGTGCATCTTTTTGATTCGGCAGAACTTGCTGGCGGCGTGCGCAGCTTCCACCCGCTCGGGCAACGCATTGGTGGCTTGCTGGTAGGTGGCCAAGACCATTTCGTCGGCGTACTTCAGTTCTTCCATGCGCCGTGCGGCCTGGTAGTAACTGTAAAAAACCTCTTGCACCCAGCCACCTAATTCAGCCCGGCGCAGGTAGTGCTGCAAGGCGGCGGCAGGCTGGCGGGCGTCTCTGTAGCTTTGGGCCAAATAAAAAGTGTAACGGCTTATGAGGTAGGGGTCTGTTTCCACCTTTAGGGCTTTTTCAAATACCTCGGCATCGCGCAGAAAAACGGAGGGGTCCTTGCGCCTCGCGCCGTCATGCAGACGCCGCATGTTGATGTCCAGGTGCCCGCTGGTGTAAGCGCCGTCGCAGGTGATGAACTCGTGCAGCACGCCACGGTAGAACCAGCTAAGGCAGTTGTTGACCAACTGAATGCGGGGATAGCGTTGGGTGCCGTCACAGATATTGACCGAGTAGCTGTCGTGCGTCAGTGCTGGCATTTCAAAGCCTGGTGCGAGCTCCAGCAGGTCGTCGGCGTCAATCACCAGGGAATAGCCGCTATGCGGTCTGGCCAGGCGTAAAGCTTCAGAGCGGTTGTGTGCAAAGTCTTGCCATGGGCTTTCGTGCAGCGTGCCTGGAATGTCGCGCAGGTAATTGCGGATGACGTCTTGCGTGCCGTCGGTGGAGCCGGTATCCACGATGACCCAGTGGCTGATCAGTGAGCGCACGCTGTCGAGGCAGCGCTGGATGACCCGGGCCTCGTTCTTGACGATCATGCACAGGCAAATACTGGGTTGTGTGCTGGTGTTCATTGCATAAATGGGGATGCCGGTACAAGGTATGCAAGCGCGCGTCAGGCCCGCATTTTGACCTTGGGCGAAATGAAAATGTCAGCCTAGACCAGCACCACCTCGCAACACAAGGTGTAGCCTACTTTGTGCAGGGATTTGACGCTGGGAGCCGCGGTGCCCACGCTGGCGAGCTTTTTGCGCAGGCGAGCAACGCGCATTTCCAGGGCGGAGGGGGATGGGGACTCTTCGCGTTTACTCAAGATGCTCATGAGTTGCCAGCGTTCCAGGGTTCGGCCGGGGGCGAGGATCAGGGCGCTCAGGATGGCCATCTCGCCCGCCGTCAGGTCGGTGCAGCCTTGGGGGCCGCTAAGCTCCAATTTGGCCATGTGTACTTGCAGGTGCCCTTGGGAAGTGCTTGTTTTGGACTGCAGGCGTTTGCCCAGGGCGGCTATACCAGCCGTCAGTTCACGTGGATGCACCGGCTTGGTAAAGTAAAGGTCGGCACCACTTTCATAACCCAACACCCGGTCGCCAATCTGCGCTCGGGCCGTCGCGATCACGATGCCGGCTGAGGGTTGCATCTGGCGCAGCCTTTTGGTCAGGTTCAAGCCGTCTTCGTCGGGCAGGTTGAGGTCGATGACGTAGATGTCGGGTACGAATCCGCCGGTAATATCGTTGATGTCCTCGGCCATGGGCACACCACGCACATAGTGGCCTTGGCTTTGCAGCAGTTCGAGCGTCACCTCGCGCAACTCGTCGTTGTCTTCAACGACCAGAATCTTGAGTGCGAAGTTTTGCATCGTGGGCAGCGTGTCAGCATTTAAATGAAACATTTCCATGATTCATCAAAATAAATAAAATTCCAACAACTCCTAACAGGCTGGCCCCACCCGGATCACGCAGGCAGCCAAAACAAAAGCTGATCGCGTCTGAATAAGACTCGTACCAGATATCTCCCGCCAGCAGCTCCGGCATGCGTTTAACCAGAAACAGCCCCCGGCTCGAACCCGATTGCCCGCGCGCATGGGGGCTAAGGTAGTATTTCACAAACAGCGGTGCCAGGCGGGGTATGCCCTCATGTTACGGATGGCGCGCGCTATCTCCAGCGCCTGGCCCGATGATTTCAGGTCAATCAGGGTTTTGAGCGCGGCTTGCCCAATCATTTTGTCAAGCGGGTTCCCAGCTGCCCAAGCACCAAAGTGCCGACGACCGGGCCGTACAGGACGATGCCATACAAAACGCTCGGCTGAAAGAAGCACAGCCGCGCACCCGACTGTATAGCCAGGGACTGTTGCGGCCAAGGTGATCGGCGTCGAAACCGTAGACCATCCCAGCGACGGCCAATTGGTGGCCTACGCGCGCAAGTACTTTCACGCGCGCGACCAGTTGCTTTAGCGCGACGCGGCCGGTTGCTGAACTGGCCGATGTGCCGGCGCGGGGTGACATTGCATAATCCAGCTCAAGTTCACTCAGTGCAGGCCAACTGTGACCACACCCGATTTTTCCAGCGGCGTCGCGTTTGTGCGGGGCAAATACTTGCCCATCAGCGAGGCCAGTATCCCGATGACCGACTGGGGCTTTTTGCGCTCCGACGCCACTTACGACGTGGTCACGGTGTGGGAGGGGTCGTTTTTCCGGCTGGAGGCCCACCTGGAGCGCTTCCTGCGCAGCTGCCAACGCTGGCGGCTTGACCCCGGCCAAACACCTGAGCAGATCACCGAGGTGCTGACGCAGTGCGTGCGCCTAAGCGGGCTGCGCGCTTCTTATGTGGAGATGATCTGCACCCGTGGCCAGCCACCCTGGGGCTCGCGTGACCCGCGTCAGGCCGTCAATCAGTTCTATGCCTTTGCCGTGCCTTACGTCTGGTTGGCCAATGCCGAACAACGCGAGAACGGGCTGCATTTGCAGATCAGCGACGTGCAGCGCATTCCGCCGAGTTCGGTCGATCCGACCGCCAAGAATTACCACTGGAACGACATGACCATGGGCCTGCTCGGGGCGCTGGACCGTGGTGCCGATAGCGCGGTGCTGGTCGACGCGGCAGGCCAGGTGGTCGAGGGGCCAGGCTTCAATGTGTTTTGCGTCCGTCATGGCGCCATCGTCACACCCGATGTCGGCATGCTGGAGGGCATCACACGGCGCACCGTGATGGAGATGGCGCAGTCGATGGGCCTGCCGCTGCAGTGCCGGGCCCTGCCGGCAGACGAGCTGCGTCAGGCCGATGAGGTCTTCCTGTCCACCTCGGGCGGCGGGGTCTTGCCGGTGACCCGCATTGATGGCCAGACCCTGGGTGACGGCCGACCTGGCCCCATCACCCGCCGGCTGGTGGCCACTTACTGGGCCTGGCATGCCGACCCGGCGCTGAGCCGACCCATCGACTACGCGGCGTGACCGGCGCCAGTCTGTCGCGCTACAACCCCGGGTTGGTGGGCTGGCTGTCAGTGGCCCAGCTGGTCAGCTGGGGCAGCACCTTTTACCTGTTTGCGCTGCTGATGACGCCAGTGGAACAGGCGCTCGGCCTGAGCCGGGCTGAATCGTCCCTGGCCTTTAGTCTGGCCTTGTTGGTTGAGGGCTTGCTGGCCTATTCGGTCGGACGCTGGATCGACCAGGGTCACGAACGTGCGGTGATGAGCGGTGGCTCATTGCTGGCGGCGCTCAGCCTGGCTGCGCTGAGCCTGGTGTCGGGCAGGGTCGGCTTTTACCTGGCCTGGGCCGGCCTGGGTGCGGCCATGGCGGCCATGCTGTACCAGCCGGTGTTTGCCGTGGTCACGCGGCGCTACCCGAACGATTTTCGCCGCGCCATCATCAACATGACCTTTCTCGGCGGCCTGGCCAGTACGGTGTTCATCCCCTTGATCGCCTGGCTGATGGCCAACTGGGGCTGGCGCACGGCGGTGCTGGTGCTAGCCGCCCTGCACCTGCTGGTCTGCCTGCCGGTGCACTGGCAGGCGCTGCGCCATGCGCCGCAGTCCCGCCGTCCGCCGACGGCAGGGCAGCCGGCGGCGACCAGCCTGACCCGACACCTGCGCAGCCCGACGTTTGCGCTGGTGGGTTTGTTTCTGGTGCTGATGATGGCGGTGACCGTGGCGTTGCCGGCGCATATGGTGAACCTGTTGCGTGAGCACGGCATGAGCGAAGCCTGGGCCATCGCCGTGCCGGCCAGCATCGGCGTGATTCAGGTGGCCGGGCGGCTGCTGATGTACTTTTTTGAGCACCATCTGGATGTGCACCGCGCCAACCGGTTGATCATGACCCTGTTGCCGCTGGCCTTGTTGGCGCTGGTGGTCGCCCCGATGTTGGGCGATTGGCAAGGCGGGCTGATGCTGGTGTTTGTGCTGCTGTGGGGAATTGGCAATGGCATGATCACCATTGTGAAGGGCACCGCCATGGCACTGTATGTCAGCCGCGAGCACATGGCCTCGCTCAATGGTGCCTTGGGCGTGCCGCAGGCGCTGGCACGTGCCGCCGCGCCGCTGCTGCTGGGCCTGTTGTGGACGCCTGTGGGCGGTTACACCAGTGGCATCTGGCTGCTGCTGGCCATCAGCCTGCTGGCGCTCGGGGCGTTTATATTGGCACAGCGTCGCGCCGTGCCGCATTGACTTAAAGGACACAGACATGCTGAAGCTTTATTTCGCCCCCGGTACTTGCGCCATGGCGGCACACATTGCGTTGGAAGAGGCGGGCGCCAATTACGAGTCGGTGCGCCTGGATTTCGCTAATGGCGAACAGAAGCTCCCGCAGTTTTTGTCGGTTAATCCAAAAGCCCGTGTGCCGGCTCTGGCGACAGACCATGGGGTGTTGACCGAGACCCCGGCCATTTTGGCTTACGTGGCGCAATGCTTTCCCGCAGCCAAGCTTGCGCCAACCGAGCCGTATGGCTTTGCCCGCGCCCAGGCTTTCAACAGCTACCTGTGCTCGACCGTCCACGTGGCGCACGCCCACAAGACCCGCGGTACCCGTTGGACCGACGATGCGGCCGCCGTAGAGTCCCTGAAGCAAAAGGTACCGCAGAACATGGCTGATTGCTTTGCGCTGATCGAGCGCGACATGCTGGCTGGACCTTGGGTGTTGGGTGAGGCCTACAGCGTGTGCGACGCCTATTTGTTCACCATCGCGTGCTGGCTGGGCGGCGACGGCGTGGACATTGCGGGTTTTCCGGCTGTACAGGCTCATTTTCAGCGCATGGGCGAGCGCCCGGCCGTGCAAAAAGTGTTGGCCTTGCATCGGGCCTGAGCGGCGGCAAGCGCCAATTCCGCCAGACAATGGGGCCATGCGACGTTCCTTGCCCCCTTCATCCACGCTGCCTAACGGGCGGGCTTTAAATGTCCCAGCACGGGGGCGCCTGTAACTTGAGCCTGACGCAGCAGGCCAAGGTCTGCCACACCATCCTGCGGGAGGTTTTTGGCTATCCCGAGTTCCGGGGCCCCCAGCAAGCCATCATCGAGCACGTGGCCAGCGGCGGCGACGCCCTGGTGCTGATGCCCACCGGCGGCGGCAAATCACTGTGCTACCAGATCCCCGCCCTGGCTCGCGAGCGTGCTGGGCAGGGCGTCACCATCGTCATCTCGCCGCTGATCGCGCTGATGCACGACCAGGTTGGGGCACTGGCTGAGGCGGGTGTCAGCGCTGCCTTTTTGAACTCGTCACTGTCGGGCGAGGAGGCGGGCCAGGTGGAAAAGCGCCTGCTGCGCGGCGACATCACCTTGTTGTACGCTGCGCCCGAGCGCGTCACGACACCGCGTTTTCTGGCCCAGCTCGACGCCCTGTTTGAGCGTGGTGGCCTGGCCCTGTTTGCCATTGACGAGGCCCATTGCGTCAGCCAATGGGGCCATGATTTCCGGCCCGAGTACCGCGCCCTGACGGTGCTGCACGAACGCTTCGGCACAGTGCCGCGCATCGCCCTGACCGCCACTGCCGACGACCTGACCCGTGCCGACATCATCGAGCGCCTGCAGCTGCAGGCTGCGCGCCTGTTTGTCAGCAGCTTTGACCGGCCGAACATCCGCTACACCATCGTCGAGAAAAAAGACGCCACCCAGCAGCTGCTGCGCTTTGTGGCGCAGGAGCACACCGGTGACGCCGGCATCGTCTACTGTCAGTCGCGCCGGCGGGTGGAAGAGGTGGCGCAGCTGCTGTGCGACGAGGGGCTGGACGCGCTGCCGTACCACGCCGGCCTGGACGGCCGGGTGCGCCAGACCAACCAAGACCGGTTTTTGCGCAGTGAGGGCATTGTGATGGTGGCCACCATTGCCTTCGGCATGGGCATCGACAAGCCCGATGTGCGCTTTGTGGCCCACCTGGACATGCCGAAAAACATCGAAGGCTACTACCAGGAGACCGGTCGCGCGGGGCGCGATGGCGCTGCCGCCGACGCCTGGATGTGCTACGGCCTGCAGGACGTGGTGAACCAGCGCCGCATGATCGACGAGAGCCCGGCCGGCGAAGAATTCAAGCAGGGCCTGCGCGGCAAGCTCGACGCCCTGCTGGGCCTGGCCGAGGCCACCGACTGCCGCCGCGTGCGCCTGCTTGCCTATTTTGGCGAGGCCAGCCAGCCCTGCGGCAACTGCGACAACTGCCTGCAACCGCCCGACGTGTGGGACGGCACCGATGCCGCGCGCAAACTGCTCAGCACCGTGTACCGGGTGCAGCAGATGGGCGGTATCAGTTACGGCGCCGGCCACATCATGGACATCCTGCGTGGCAAAGTGACCGATAAGGTGACCCAGCGCGGCCACGAACGCTTGAGCACCTTTGGCATTGGCGCCGAGCTGACCGAGGTGCAGCTTCGCGGCGTGCTGCGCCAGCTGATCGCGATTGGCGCGGTGGCGGTGGACGCTGAGGCCTTCAATACCTTGCAATTGACCGACGCCTCACGCGCCGTGCTCAAAGGTGAGGTGGCGGTGCGCCTGCGCCAGTCGGTGTCCGCGCCCGGCCAGCGCAAGCCCAAGCGTGGCGCTGCTGTGGCGCCGCTGCCGGCGACACTGGACGCCGACGGCCAAAGCCGCTACCTGGCGCTCAAGGCCTGGCGCGCTGAAGTGGCACGCGAGCACAACCTGCCGGCCTATGTGATTTTTCACGACGCCACCCTGCTGGCCATTGCCGAGCTGGCACCGCATTCGCTTGACGAGTTGCAGGGCGTCAGCGGCATTGGCGCCAAAAAGCTGGAGGCCTATGGCCAGGAGGTGTTGCGGGTGGTGGTGGCGGCCTGACAATTTCATTTTTCAGTTCAATCTTTTTTGACAAGGACAATTTGTATGGCTATCAACACCGTCGTCAAGGCCGACCATCACGCCCCAGCCATCACCGAGATGCTGGCGCGCTTTGCTGTCAGCCACCCGTCACGGGGCTGGAGCGACGCGGTCGAACGCGAGGCGCACCGCACCTTCGCCAACTGGGTCGGCTGCGCCATCGGTCCGTCTGGCCACGAGACCATGGTGGCGGCCCTGGCTGCGGTGATGGAGCTGGCACCCTCGGCCCAGGCCGCGGTGCTGGGCCGGCGCGACCGGGTGGACATGGCCAGCGCCGCCCTGCTGAATGGCATCAGCTCGCACACCTTTGACTTTGACGACACCCACCTGAAAACCATCATCCACCCGGCCGGCCCGGTGGCGCCGGCCCTGCTGGCGCTGGGCGAGCACCTGAAGGTGTCTGGGCGCGAGCTGATCGATGCCCTGGTCATCGGCATTGAGGTCTCCTGCCGTGTCGGGAACGCCATTTACCCCGACCACTACGACCGGGGCTGGCACATCACCGGCTCCACCGGCATGCTGGGCAGCGCTGCCGCCTGCGCCCGCCTGCTCCAGCTGGACGACGAGCGCACCCAGATGGCGATCGGCATTGCCGCCTCGCAACCGATTGGCCTGCGTGAACAGTTTGGCACCATGACCAAGCCCTTTCACCCTGGTGGCGCAGCGCGGGTGGGCCTGATGTCGGCGCTGATGGCCAAGCACGGCTACACCGCCTCCAAGCGCGCACTAGAGGCGCCACGCGGGCTGATGCAGGTGTTCTCAAGCAAGACCGACTGGTCGCAGGTCACTGACAAGCTGGGCGACAGCTGGGAGATCGCCCTCAACACCTACAAGCCCTTTGCCTGCGGCATCGTGATCCACCCCAGCATTGACGGCTGCGTGCAACTGCGCGAACAGCACGGCCTGACGCCCGACAACATCAAAAAAGTGACGATCAAAGTGCACTCGCTGGTGCTAGAGCTGACCGGCAAGAAAACACCGACCACTGGTCTGGAGAGTAAGTTCAGTGTTTACCACTCCTGCGCCGTTGGCCTGATCTTCGGCCGCGCCGGCGAACACGAGTACACCGACGCGGTCGTCAACTCGCCCGACGTGCTGACATTGCGCGCCAAGGTGGAGGCGATTGTGGACGACCGCATCAGCGAGGCCGCGGCCGATGTGCGGGTGCAAACCCATGACGGACGCGACCTGCACATCGTCATCGAACACGCTATTGGCAGCACGCAGCGGCCGATGAGCGAGGCCCAACTCAAAGCCAAGTTTGTCGACCAGAGCGCGCCGGTGCTGGGCCAGGCCAAGGCCGAAGAAAGTTGGGCGTTGGCCTCCAGCTTGGCTGACTGCGCGGATTTGCGGCCGCTGCTGGCGGCGGCGACGTTGAGCTGATCGCTCTTAAGGGGAGCAGGAGGTACTAATCGGCGGGGGGTCTTGCTTGGGCCTCAAGCAGCTCTTGAAAAGCCTCAGGCGTAAAAATCGGCTGCATCAGCCTTTTGTCTGAAACAGCTTGTTTCGAACATCACCCCACGCGATGCTGTTTGAGGGTCGGGCTTCGTGCGCCGCCAAGCGACGACTCAGTTCGGCCTCTTCATCGGCCGAAAGGGTCAGTGGCCCGGGGGTTTCTTGCGCGATGCTGTCCCAGATGTCCTCAACCAGTTGGATGCGTTCAGAGATCGGTAAAGCCTTGAAATTGAGCGTTGCTGTGTTCATGACAGAAGGATAGCGCAGCGATCAGCCAAAGTACAGCGACAGCCTAGTCCAAAGTATTGGTCGGATCAAATCAGCGCCCCAGCACCGGGAACAGCTTGATCAGCCCGTCCGACATCACCTCTACAGCGAGTGCCGCCAGAATCAGGCCCATCAGCCGGGTCATCACGTTGATGCCGGTTTTGCCTAGAAAACGGGCAATCGGCTCAGCCAAAGCAAAGCAGAGCGCGGTGGCCAGGGCGATCACCACGCCGTAGCCGACCAGCGCGCCGGTCTGCCAGAAGGTTTTGGCCTTTTCGGCGTAAATCACCACGGTGGACATGGTGGCCGGGCCCGTCAGCAGCGGGATGGTCAGCGGCACCACCGCAATGCTGGCGCGGGCGGCTGCGTCGTGCATCTCTTCGGCGTTGGATTTGGCCTCGGCCGGCTGCGCGTTGAGCATGGCCAGCGCCGAGGTCAGCAGCAGCATGCCGCCGCCCACCTGAAAACTTGCCAGCGAAATGCCAAAAAACGCCAGGATGTGCAGCCCCATCAGCGCGCTGACCGCAATCACCACAAAGGCGCTGAACGAAGCAATCAGAATGGTGCGCTTGCGCTGCGCCGAGGTGAAATCATGCGTGTAGTGGATGAAAAACGGCACGATCGCCAGCGGATTGACGATGGCCAGCAGCGTGACCAGGGGTTTGAAATCCATGGTGCCGGCCCTAGCGGCCGCCGGCCACGTCAATCAAGGCGCCGGTGGTGTAGCTGGCATCCTCTGACAGCAGCCAGACGATGGCCTGCGCCACCTCCATCGCGCTGCCGGCGCGCTGCATGGGCACGATGGGCGCGAGTTGCCGCGCCCGATCGGGTTGCCCGCCCGAGGCGTGGATATCCGTCTCGATGATGCCGGGCCGCACCGCATTGACGCGAATACCCTCGGCCGCCACCTCGCGCGCCAGCCCCAGGGTAAAGGTGTCGATGGCGCCTTTGCTCGCGGCGTAGTCCACATACTGGCCCGGCCCGCCTATCCGCGCCGCCGCGCTCGACAGGTTGACGATGCTGCCGCCGGCACCACCATGGCGCGTGCTCATACGCCGGATCGCCTCGCGCGCGCAGACAAAGCTGCCCAGCACGTTGATGTCAAACATACGTTTGAGCCGCGCCACGCTCATCTCGTCCACCCGCGCCACCACATCCACCACGCCGGCGTTGTTGACCAGCCCCGTCAGCGGCCCCAGCTTGGCATCGATGTGCGCAAACATCGCCATCACCTGCGCCTCGTCGGCCACATCGGCCTGCACCGCCATGGCCGTGCCGCCGTCAGCGCGAATCTGCCGCACCACCTCGTCTGCTGCCAAGGAGTTGGCGCTGTAATTGACAGCCACAGCAAAGCCGCGCTGCGCCGCCAGAAGTGCCGTGGCTGCGCCAATGCCGCGGGAGGCGCCGGTGATGAGGAGGGTGGGGGTCATATGTAAAGAAAGTTGGACGCCGGTTGGGCTGGTTTCGGATCAAAATGCTGGCTAAAGCGATGTTGGCATGAGATAGTATGCACGGCTGACTGCCTCTGTGAACAGGAATACTGAAGTGACCATTGGTTCAAGACATCAACAGCGCGGCTTCTCATTGCTAGAAATTGCCATTGTGCTGGCCATTCTGGGTTTTGTGCTGACCATCGGTTTGAAGTCGACTGGGGCCTACCTGAGCGCCGAAAGGCGCCAAACGACGGTTGCGCGCTTGGCCGGGGTTGATGCGGCGTTGGTGAATTTCGTGGCGCTACAGAAGCGGTTGCCCTGCCCGGCGGATGGCGCTTCGACTCAAGGCGCCCCCTTTTTTGGGGTTGAGCGCAGGGACAACGTCACCGGTCTTTGCGCTATCGATCCTGGCCCGCCGGTGACACCTTTTATGAATCGCGGCGTGGTGCCCTGGGTGACGCTGGGCATCAGTGAAGCAGAGGCCTTGGACGGTTGGAATAACCGAATCACTTACAGGACAGTATCTGTAGCTTTGACTGGCTTGACGCTGACGGACGGACTGAAAATGTCTGATTGCGACCCCGCTGGCAGTTTTGTTGTCGCACCACCGGCGGCTGTTTGTAACGCAGCTTGTGTTGCCGGTTCAATGGCTCTGTGCACTAGGCCTATCGATTTTTTGAACGGCCGTGGCCTTGTTGTTCGGGACGGATTCGTTGCGCCTACGGTACCAAGCGGGGTACCAATCATGATCCCAGCTAGCGGTACAGGGGCTGCCTATATGCTGATCAGCCATGGTGAAAACCGTGGTGGCGCGTACTCTAGTGCAGGAGTTATTCAGGCTGGAAGTCCCGCAAACAGTGCGCTGGAGGACATCAATAACAACAACCAGGCGATTCAAGGGTTCTACATGGATGCGCCGCAGGTGGATGCCGCAGGCGCTAACCACTTTGACGACATCGTGCTTCGCCCGACGCTGATGTCGGTCATTACCCGTGCAGGGCTTGGTTCACGCGCTCACTGATGACTCGTCTCAGCTCAGTCCGTAGCCAAAGAGGTCTCGTGGCCTTGCTGCTTGCGGTCGCCATTTTGACCACCGTGGCCACTACCCTGGTGATTCGCCAGGCCAATGCAGTGCGTTTTTCTGGCAACAAGGTTGCCGTGACCAAACAGCGACTGGAAGCCATTCGACTGAGTCTGATCAACTTTGCCACAGTCAATAACCGCCTGCCGTGTCCAACTGCGACCAATGTCGACTCTGGGTTGGCGGATCCGATCGGCCCAATTGCGGTTTGCAATAGCCCGGGGGGCACCGTTCCTTGGAATGACCTTGGCATTCCCAGCAGTGACGCCTTGGACGGTTGGGGTCGAAAGATTTCTTACCGCGCCTATCGATCAGACAATTTAGTTACCTCGGCGGTGATCAGCGTCAATGATGCCGCCGCGGGACTCGTGGGCAGCATCGCCTTTGTACTCATCAGTCACGGTGCCACCGGCTATGGCGCTTGGTTGCCTGGCGGCACGCCAATGGGGCTGATTCCGGCCAACCCAGGCAATGTCCAAGAAACTGCCAACAGGCAGATATCGCCAGCCTATTACCGCGCACTCTATTCAGCCGCGACGGTAGTGCCTTCAGCAAATAACCATTTTGACGATGAGGTGGTGTACATGACCGTAGCCGACCTCAAAACTGCAGCTGGGCGTTGACCGCATGCTGCTGTAGCACCTCGGGAATAATGCAGGCAAACTCACTGCCATTTCGCTCAGACCCAAAGCCACCCAAACACCATGCCCCACAACCTCACCCTAAGCGCCCCAGACCACCACAACTTCCCGGTCTACCAAGCCAACCCGGTGGGCACGCCCAAGGGCGCGGTGGTGGTGTTGCAAGAAATCTTTGGCGTCAACGCCCACATCCGCGCGGTGGCCGACGGCTTCGCAGCGGCGGGCTATGTGGCGCTGGCGCCGGCCGCGTTTCACCGGGTCAAGCCCGGGGTGGAGCTAGGCTACGAGGCGGCGGACATGCAGGCTGGCATTACCCTGAAATCGGCGGCGGAGGCGCTGCCTGCGCCTGGCGTGCTGCAAGATATTCAGGCCACCATCGACCATGCGGCGCAGTTTGGCAAGGTAGCGGTGGTGGGCTACTGTTGGGGCGGCTTGCTGACCTGGCGCGCCGCCTGCCTGTTGCGCGGCGTGAGTGCGGCCGTGCCCTACTACGGCGGCGGCGTCACCAGCCCGGCGGAGGCGGCGCGCACGCCCGGCTGCCCGGTGCTGGCGCATTTCGGCGCCAAGGACCACTGGATTTCTCTGGACAGCGTTGAGGCCTTCAAGCAGGCCCAGCCCGGCGCCGAGGTGCATGTCTACGACGCCGACCACGGCTTCAACTGCGACCACCGGGGCTCGTTCGACGCGGCGGCGGCCCAGCTGGCCTACCAGCGCACGCTGGCGTTTTTGGCCCAACACCTGGGCTGAGGTACCGCGGCCTGGGTGGATGCAAAAAATTTAAGTATGTTTTAGGGGTGTAAGCCTTATGGGTATTAGGTTTCTAGCTATTATTTCAATAGCGATTGGCTTGGCGACCGGGTTGACGGCCTATGCTGCACCCTACAGTGGCCCCCTGTTTGACGCCCACCTGCACTACAACCAGGAGGCCTGGAACGGCCAGACCGGGCCGCACCCCTTAAGTGACGTGCTGGCGCGGATGCAGCGCAATGGTGTGCGCGCAGTGCTGGCCAACTCGCGGCCCAACGACGGCACCCGGGCGCTGGCCGAGGCAGGTGCTGCCACCGCGCAGGCCGGCGTAACGGTCGTGCCCTTTGTGCGCCTGTACCGTGACCGGGCCGATTACGACAACTGGTTCCGCGATGACACCATCTACCAGATGGTGCAGGCCGAGCTGGCGCGTGGCACGCCCGCCGGGCCCTACCGGGGCCTGGGCGAGTTCCATCTCTACGACAGCGCCAACGCCAACGGCCCGGTGGCGCGTCAACTGATGGCGCTGGCCGACAGCCGGGGCCTGGCGGTGCTGGCCCATGTGGACGATGTGGCCATCGATCTGCTGATGGCCAACACCCCTTCTAAGGGTCAGCAGACGCGGCTGATTTGGGCGCACACCGGGATTGGTGGCGCCCCGGTGGCCCGGGTCGATGCGCTGATGGCGCGCTACCCGCTGCTGATGGGCGAGCTGTCTTACCGGCCCGGTCTGACCTGCGACGGCGGCATGCTCTGCCCCGAGTGGCAGGCCCTGCTGCTGAAATACCCGAACCGCTTTGTGATTGGCTCAGACACCTGGGTGAACCAGCGCTGGCAGTATTACGACGAGTTGATGCAGGGCTACCGCACCTGGCTGGGCGGGCTGCCGCCCGAGGTGGCGCGGGCCATTGGCTGGGGCAACGCTGCCGGCTGGTTTGGCCTGAAGTAGCCCCAAAGCAGCCCGGTCGGGTCGCCACTGGGGCCGGCGCCCGGGCAGACCCGCGTCGCCTTTCAGCGCCCGCTGTGCTCAATAAAGCGCTTGCGCCAGAAATAAACCACCAGCCCCACGGCCACCAGCAGCATCAGGCCCATGGCAATCCAAAAGCCGTTGGCCAGGTGCAACAGCGGTATGAACTCGAAATTCATGCCGAAAATACCGGCTATCAGGTTCAGTGGTAGAAACACGGCGGTCAGCACGGTTAGCGTGCGCATGATCTCGTTGGTGCGGTGGCTTTGCGCGTTGAAGTGCATTTGCACCGCGGTCTCGGCACTTTGCTCCAGCCGGCGAACGTGGTGCACCACACGCTCAATGTGCTCCAGCACATCGCGGCTGCGCACGTGCAGCAGTTCGCGCTCGTGACCCTCGGCCGTAGAGCCGGCGGCAGGCCAGGTTTTCAGCGCCTCGACCCAGTCTTGCAGCGCGGCGCGCTGGTCTTCGCAGATTTCATCGAGCTGATGCAGCGACAGCCGGGCGTCCAGCAGCGAGCCCCAGTTGTTGAAACGGGTGCGGGGGTTGAGCAGTTCCGACTGCCAGTGGTCCAGCTGGTGCGTCAGTTCGCGTCGCAGGTCCAAATAGCCGTCCACCATATGGTTGACGATGCGCAGCATCAGGTCGGCCGGCCCGCTGGGCAGGCGGGTGCCGGCCGCACGGGATTCGGCCGAGACCGACGCCAGCAACTTGGCGGCATAGGCGTCAAGCACCGCACAGCCGGTCGGATGCACGGTCAGCAAGACATGGTCAAACACCGCAAAGCCGACCGGGCTGGTGTCAATGCGGCGCAAAATCGGCGGCCCGCCACGCGCGCTCAGGTGGCTCAGCGGCAGCCCCGGGCGGCTGAGGTCAGTTTCAGTCTGACCGGCTGCCAGGCGGCGAAACACCAACACGTCGTACTGAGAGGTGTAGTCGTAGTGCGAAGGCAGCTGGTTGTTCAGCAGGTCTGCCACGTGCAAATCGACCAGCGTGGTGCCAGCCAACGCATGCAAGGCCGACTGGATCTGGGCCTGCATCACCTCAAACTCGCGCCGGGCGCAAGCGATCCACAGGTAGGCCGGTTCGCTCGCAGGGGCGCGGGCCAGACCGGCGAGTTGGTCGGTTTCAGTGACGTTGCCGCCCGCAATGGAGAAAATCCGCATCGGGTCTCGCGATCAGGCTTTAAGTGTCAAAACAGGCTCTAACCCTTGTCCTAGCTAGCGATCTAGCTATGATTTTTGTAACAAACGGGCTGCGTCCCGGGCAAAATAGGTCAGCACGCCGTCAGCGCCGGCCCGCTTGAAGGCCAGCAGGCTCTCCAGCATCACGGCGTCATGGTCGAGCCAGCCGTTTTGTGCTGCGGCCTTGAGCATGGCGTATTCGCCGCTGACCTGGTAGGCAAAGGTGGGCACACGAAACTCGTCTTTCACCCGTCGCACCACGTCCAGGTAGGGCATACCAGGCTTGACCATCACCATGTCGGCGCCCTCGGCAATGTCCAAAGCCACTTCGCGTAGGGCCTCGTCAGTGTTGCCGGGGTCCATCTGGTAGACCTTTTTGTTGCTTTTGCCCAAGTTGCCGGCCGAACCGACTGCGTCGCGGAATGGGCCGTAAAAGGCGCTGGCGTATTTGGCGCTGTAGGCCATGATGCGGGTGTGGATGAAGCGCTCTGCCTCCAGCGCCTGACGGATGGCGCCGATGCGGCCGTCCATCATGTCGCTTGGCGCCACGATGTCCACGCCGGCTCTGGCCTGGGTCAGCGCCTGCTGCACCAGCACCTCCACTGTCTCATCGTTCATGATGTAGCCGCCCTCGGCTGGGTCGGGGTCAATCAGGCCGTCCTGGCCGTGACTGGTGAAGGGGTCCAGCGCCACGTCGGTCATGATGCCCAGCTCGGGGTAGGCGTCTTTCAACGCCCGTACCACGCGTGGCACCAGGCCGTCCGGGTTCAGCGCTTCACGCCCGTCCGGCGTCTTGAGTGCCGGGTCAATCACCGGGAACAACGCCATCACCGGTATGCCCAGTGCCACGCAATCGGCGGCCACCGGCAGCAGCAGGTCCAGGCTCAGGCGCTCCACGCCGGGCATGGAGCGCACTGGCTCGCGCTGCTGTTGGCCGTCCACAACAAACACCGGGTAGATCAGGTCATGCGGCGTCACCGCGTGCTCACGGACCAAGTTACGGGTGAAGCTGTCGCGCCGCAGGCGGCGAGGGCGGCCAAGGGGGTAGGGGGCTGGATTCATCATGTTAAAAGTGTAATCCGCTTGGCCATGTGTCGCCTTTGTGGCACTTTAATTGACACCAAGGCTTGTGATCGGATCACAAATTTGGTAAATTCCTTATTGGGCGGTTCGCCGCCTCCCGCTTTTCCTCCCTGAGCGGGGCCTTGATGTGTGACAGCAAATAGGCTTGCAACCCCAGCCCTCGTGCTGGGGTTTTTTTTGGCCTAAACTGCGCGTATGCTTTGGGTCAAATCACTCCATATAGTTTTTGTCGCCAGCTGGTTTGCCGGACTGTTTTACTTGCCGCGCATTTTTGTCAATCTGGCGATGGTAGCCCCAGACTCCACCGCCGAACGAGAGCGCCTGTTGCTGATGGCGCGTAAGTTGCTGCGGTTTTCTACCATATTGGCCGTGCCTGCGCTGGGACTGGGCCTGTGGCTCTGGCTCGGTTACGGCATTGGCCGCGGCCCGGGCAATGGCTGGCTGCACGCCAAATTGCTGGTGGTGTTGCTCACGGTGGGCTACCACCATGTGTGCGCCCGGCTGCTCAAGCAGCTGACTCACGGACCATCGCGCCACAGCCACGTTTGGTTCCGATGGTTCAATGAGTTGCCGGTGCTGCTGCTGCTGGTGGCAGTGCTGCTGGTGGTGTTCAAGCCCTTTTGACCCCCGAGCGCGCTGATGCACAAGACGTCAGCGTGGCCCCTGTCCCTGCTCTACGTTGGGCTGGTGGTTTACGCCAGCTTGTACCCTTTTACCGACTGGCGTCACCAGGGCATCATGCCCTGGGCTTTTCTGGGTAGCCCCTGGCCGCGCTACTGGTCGGGGGCGGATGTGGCCATCAATGTGCTGGGCTACGTGCCGTTGGGCTTTCTGCTGGCCTTGAGCCGTCTGCGCAGCGGCCACCCGCGCTTTGCCGCGCTGATGGCCACCCTGGTGGCAGCCGCGCTGTCAGTGGTGATGGAGTCCCTGCAGAGCTACCTGCCAGCCCGCGTGCCCTCGCAAGTGGACTGGGCGCTCAATAGCCTGGGCGCCGGGCTCGGAGCGGTGGTGGCCGGCCTGATGGAGACCTTGGGCGTGATCGACCGCTGGAGCCGGTTCCGGGCGCGCTGGTTTGTGCCGCAAGCGCGCGGCGGCCTGGTGCTTTTGGCCTTGTGGCCTCTGGCACTTTTATTTCCAGCCGCGGTACCGTTTGGCGTGGGGCAGGTGTTTGAGCGTCTGGAAGCCGCGCTGGCCGAATGGCTGAGTGACACACCCTGGCTGGAATGGCTGCCTGTGCGCGATGTCGAGTTGCAGCCCCTGGTTCCCGGGGTGGAGATGGTCTGTGTCACGCTGGGCCTGCTGATTCCTTGCCTACTGGGGTATTGCATCATTAGTCAGGTGCGCCACCGTTTGCTCTTCACCGGGGCTGTGTTTGCCTTGGGCTTGGCCGCCACGGCGCTGTCAGCGGCGCTGAGCTATGGGCCTGAGCACAGCTGGGCCTGGTTTGGCGCGCCGGTGCGTGCCGGCATGGTGGGGACCTTGTTGCTGGCGGCAGCCCTGCTTTGGCTGCCACCACGCGCCAGTGCGGCGCTGCTTTTGCTGGTTTTGGGGGTGTACCTGAGCTTGCTGAATCAGGCGCCGACCAGCCCCTACTTTGCGCAGACCCTGGCCACCTGGGAGCAGGGCCGCTTTATCCGGTTTAATGGCATCGCGCAATGGCTGGGCTGGCTCTGGCCCTACGCCGCACTCATTTATGTGCTGGCCCGGGTCTGGGGGCGCGAGCAGAAAAACTAGAATCTGAGCATGACTGATTCCAACGCCGCATTTCCCGCATCACCCGCATCACCCGCCTCTTATTACCAGCGCCACATCTTTTTTTGCCTCAACGAGCGAAAAAACGGCGAGGGCTGTTGCGCTCAGTATCAGGCGCAGCAGGCGTTTGAGCATTGCAAGGTGCTGGTCAAGGCGGCTGGGCTGTCCGGGCCCGGCCAGGTCCGGGTCAACAAGGCCGGCTGTCTTGACCGCTGCGCCGGCGGACCGGTGGCCGTGGTGTACCCTGAGGCAATCTGGTACAGCTATGTGGACAAGCAGGACATCGATGAGATTGTGGAGTCTCACCTCAAAAAGGGGCAAGTGGTCGAGCGGCTGCTCACACCCGCCCACCTCGGGCGTTAAGCTTTTTCCGGCCCAAGGCCCCGTTAGCCCATTAGCCCATGAGAAAACGTCTGATTGCTCTGTTCGCCGCCATATGTCTGCAGGCCGCCGCGCAAATGCCGCCGCCGCCAGAAATCGCTGTCCGCAGCTACCTGCTGTTCGACATTACCGCGAACCAGCTGCTGGCGCAAAAAGACATCGACTCGCCCGTGGAGCAGGCCTCGCTCACCAAATTGATGACCGCCTACCTTGTGTTTGACGCCCTGCGCAGTAAGAAAATTGACCTCAAACAGACCCTGCCGGTGAGTGAGCGTGCCTGGAAGATGCCGGGCTCGCGCATGTTCATTGACCCGAAGATGAAGGTGCCAGTTGAGGACCTGATCAAGGGCATGATCGTCCAGAGTGGCAACGATGCCACCATGGCCCTGGCTGAGGGCGTTGGCGGCAGCTTGGAGAGGTTTGTCGAGCTGATGAACCAGCAGGCACGCGAGTTGGGCATGAAAGCCACCGTGTACAAAAACCCTGAGGGCCTGACCGAAGCCGGCCACCTCACGACCGCGCGCGACCTCAGCCTGCTGGCCACGCGGCTGATGCTGGATTTCCCAGAATACGTACATTACTATGCCATCAAAAAATACCGCTACGAGGGCACCCCGGCCGCCAACGACAGCAACCGCAATCTGTTGCTTTTTCGCGACCCATCGGTTGATGGCCTGAAGACAGGGCATACCGATGCCGCAGGCTATTGCCTGATCGCCACTGCCCATCGGGATTTCCCGAGCCTGGTGACGCCGGGGGCGGTGGCGGGATCGCCGGCGGCCACCGGCCGCCGGCGTCTGCTCTCCATCGTGCTTGGTGCCGCCAGCGAAAACGCACGCGCCAACGAGTCGCAGAAACTCTTGAACTGGGGTTACACGGCCTTTGAAGCCGTCAAGTTGTTTGACGCCAATCAGGCTGTGGTGTCCCCGCCGGTATGGAAAGGGCGCGATGCGGTGGTCAAGTTGGGTCGCCCGCAATCCATTGTGGTGGCCGTGCCTGCTGGTACTGCCGCCAAGCTCAAGACCCAGGTACTGCGTTTGGACCCAATGGTGGCCCCCTTTACCAAAGGCCAGCCACTGGCAACGCTCAAGGTCAGCAGCAATGAGCAGCCGGTGGTTGACATACAACTGCTGGCCTTGGAGTCGGTGGAGCAGGCCGGCGTCATCGGCCGAGCCTGGGACGCACTGCGCCTGTGGATCAAGTGAACGACGGGCTTGGGCGTGACTTCAATGTCGTGATTTCAAAGTATTTTCCAAATCAGGTATGAGCCTGAGCCTTGTGTGATTCGGTAGTCTGAATCAGGCGGCTGTTTTGGATCGTCGGTTGAACAAGTCAAAGAGTTTAAGCCTGGCGACGTTCATGGCCGTTGCG
>Ga0247832_1003480_pt1 | contig 21477 bp, 26 predicted proteins | sample LaCruzMarch2015__10_FD_192407 | JGI IMG/M metagenome (GOLD analysis project Ga0247832, IMG submission 192407) | Freshwater microbial communities from meromictic Lake La Cruz, Castile-La Mancha, Spain - LaCruzMarch2015_4m | ecosystem: Environmental > Aquatic > Freshwater > Lake | place: Spain... | reverse complement strand
GCGCCTGGCGGGGTTTCAGTCGATCCGGGCAGGCATGCAGGCGGTGATGCACGACATCACGGCGCTGCTGGCGATGGCGATGAGACAACCGGAACCAAGCCCGGACTGAGACTTTGAATCAACCCTGCTGGTCAGTGGCTCGCAGAGGGGGGCCAGATTTCGTGTCGCATCTGGAACAGTTTTCGCTGTCGTCCAAATGGAAGGCAAGGGCATCGGCTTCCGCCTTGCCATGCGCCAAGGGAAGCGGCGTGCTCTGCCCGATACTCCGGAGGGACGACTGGATGATCTGATCGAGACCGCCAAAGCTCATATCCGCGCGAAGGTCGAGCATCCGTTCCGCGTGAACATGCGGCAGTTCGGATTGGCCATTGTGGAGCCAGTGAATGGCCAGATCAGGGAATGCCTAGGCCTTCGGCGCTTCCTCTTGCGCGGCATTGAGAAGGTCAATGGTGAGTGGCATCTGATCGCCGCCACGGACAACCTGATGAAGTTGTTCAGGTTCAGGCGATCACAACAACAGGCGCTGGTGGCGGTATCGGGATGATGCGCAGAAGCAGCCCTGGCCGGTGTGGCCGGGGCTGCCTGAGGCCCATCGATGGGCATGCTCAGCAGAACACCAGAGCCTCAGCAGCGATGAAGTGGTTCACCGCGGGAGGGATTCGCCGTGGCCAGTGCTCAATGCTCTATTGGCAACAAACTCCTAGTTGCAGCAGGCCTTCTGGGGTAGTGCGCAGGCTGGTGATGAATCGGTGTGTGGCCTTGAACGGCTTGCCCTCGCGGGTGCCGATGGCGATCACCTCAACGATCCAGCTGCTGCCGGGCCACTCCACCTTGATGTGATTCGGAGCCTCCTTGGCGCGCAGGGACCAGGTGATGTCACGGCCGTGGCTGACCTCATGATCCATTGCAGTGAAAGGGATGCGTCGCTTCCCGAACAGTTGGCTGGCGATCTGTCGATACAGGGTCCGCTGGTTCGCCTTGACGGTTAACAGGAAGTCGGCCCCCTGCTCCGTGAGCTGTCGAAAAACGGTCGCTGGGTGTGCAGTGCATCCGCCTGGATCAGCACTCCCTCGAGATCCAGTTCCCCAAGAAGCTTTTGGAGCACAGCCCGCGCATGGTTTTCGCCTGTGGATTAGCAGGTCTGAGCGATCGCCACGCCCAGGGCGGCGGAGTAGAGCGTCACCTGGGCAATGAATGCTGAACCGCCGCCGCTTGTCGGCTCGCTGGAGCCTCGCAGGGTCTTGCCAACCGCTACGCGGAAGCCCAAGGGCTACACACACCAGCTGATCGAGATCCGCTGCACCACCTGGGATCTGAGCGATCGTCCTGTCCCGGATGGCAGCGCAGACGGATGCGACATCGACCTGCAAAAAAGAATTTGCGAAAGGCGGTATCCGAGGGTGGACGCCTGAGCTCCAGGCCCAACGCCTCGGTGAGGGCGCTGTGGTGACGCCGGGCAAAGCGCCCCAGATCCCGCAGGCTCTCGCATTTGCTCAGGATTCCGAGTACGGCGACCAGCAGCAGGTACCAGGCCGGGATGCGAACGCCCCGCCGCATCCGGGCATCCGGGATCGCCTTGAGGTAGCTGATCAGATCGAGATTGCTGCGGCAGAAACGCGTTGGGCCACTGAGAGGAGGCAATCCTGCCAACCTCACCCATGCCCGCAGCCGCGACAAGCCAAGCCTGTGCCTGACTTTGAATCGGCTCTGCTATAGGAGTGGTGTAAAGGCAATGGATCAGGCACGGAATAGATGCCGTCAGGTTCACCTTGGGAGAATCCATTGGTGGAGTCATTCAACAGCCGGTTCAGGGATGAATTCTTGAATATTGAGCTCTTCGCATCGCTACCGGAGGCTAAAGTGTTGGCAGAGCAGCACATAATGGAGTACTAAGGACCTACAGACCGCATTCGGCTCTCCAGGAGCGTACGCCACTGGAAGTCCCCCAGCACTGGAAAGCGGCCTGATCACCCCACGAGCTCTCATAGGAACTGGACCACTGATTGGTGGTCACGTCATTGACTGCCTTGACTGCTGGCTAAGAATATGTCAAGATTTTCATCTTGGATTTGGGTAGGCCTAACGATGGATGGTCGCAGAAACGGCAACAAAAAAGAGAAGAGGGTTGCTATCAGCCAGTCAAACTATATCCCCTGGAAAGGCTATTTTGATTTGATTGCCTCTGTTGACGAATTCATAATATATGACGAAGTGCAGTATACTTGCCAAGATTGGCGCAACAGAAACCTCATTAAAACCTCATCTGGAGTGCAATGGCTTACTATACCTGTGAAGCAGAAAGGCCTATTTCGTCAACCGATCTGTCAAGTTGAAGTTGCTAACAACTACTGGAGGAGGAAGCACTGGAAGTCGCTTTCCTTGAATTATAAAAATGCAAATTACTTTAATGAAGTAGCACAATGGCTTGAGCCTTTGTACTCCTCTGAGTCATCAATGCTACTCTCGGATATCAATAGATACTTCATAAATTCAATTTGTAGCTACTTGGGTATTACCTCAATAATTTCCTCTTCTTCCGACTATCAGCTTGAACAGGGAAGGAATGAGCGCCTAATAAGTCTTTGCCATCAAGCAGGGGCGAGCCTATACCACTCAGGCCCAGCAGCCAAAGCATATCTGGATGAAGGAATGTTTCACGATTCAGGAATTCAAGTTAAATGGCATGACTATTCAGGATATTCCGAGTATCCTCAGCTGGCGGGAGAATACATACACACCGTGAGTATTCTTGACTTGTTGCTGAATTGCGGTCAGGCATCCAGCCGCTACCTTAAACATGTTTGTTCATGAAGTTATCCATAGTAACAACTCTTTTTTGCTCAGATCTCTATATCGAGACATTCATCCTAAGAGCCTCCAAGGCTGCCAAGCAAGTTGCTGGAGATGATTACGAAATAGTCCTAGTCAATGACGACTCATCTGACAAGAGCCTCAACAAGGCCTTGGCACTATATCATAAAGACAGCCATATAACTGTAGTCGATCTATCTCGTAACTTTGGACATCACAAGGCAATCATGACAGGACTTTCCTACGCTCGTGGTCAAGATATTTTTTTGATCGATAGTGATCTCGAGGAGGAGCCAGAATGGCTGATTCCGTTTCATGAAAAAAAAATAAAGACTAAGTCTGACGTTGTATATGGAGTCCAGATTCTACGCAAGGGTCATTTAGCAGAGCGATTTGTCAATGGACTGTACTACCCAATCATAAGCCTTCTCAGTTCAATACAAATCCCACGTGACATGGTGACAGCTCGCTTGATGTCCCGACGATATACACTCTCTCTCCTAAGGTTTAGGGAAAGAGACCTTGACTTGGGTGGCTTATGGTGTCTTACGGGATACTCACAGGTCCCCTATCCGGTAACCAAACATAGTCATAGTCCTACAACCTATACTTTCAGAAAGAAACTATCCCTATTCTTTAACTCGGTCACTTCCTTCAGTTCTGCACCCCTTCTCAGCATCTTTTATCTTGGTATGAGCGTATTCATAGTGTCTATCGGGTATTCGACATGGGTTGCTGTACGTTGGCTCTTTACGCCTCAGCCAATTGAGGGCTGGACTTCATTAATCATTTCGATTTGGCTGACTAGCGGACTCCTCATAATGTCTGTTGGCGTGGTAGGGATCTATTTGGCTCATGTTTTCAATGAAGTCAAGCGTCGGCCTTACACTATTGTTCGGGAGTTGTATCGCCACTAGAAACACAGTCCGTAGCCACCTTTATTGACGTTCTTTCCCACTCCTTCATTGCCATGTCTTCTGTCAAGGATACTCGAAATAGTCTTCAAGCTTTCTTTAATGACCGCGCAATTGTCCATGGTCCTGTATTTCAAAGTGTCGACTGGAACAGTGTAGATCGTCAAACCTGTATCTTTCAACAATTGCTAAGAGTTTGGCAGCATAAGCATATGCCCGCATCAGTACTCGACTACGGCTGTGGCTATGGGGCATTACTAGACTATATTCTTGCTGATGACTATGCTCTCGAGAGCTATACGGGATATGACTTTTCCTCTTCGATGATTGTCAACGCCAAAGCATCACATGAAACTATTGACTCCTACGGCTTTACGGATGATTACAATACGTTAACAGATAAATTCTTTGATTATGTTATTGCTAGCGGTGTTTTATCCATGAAGTTTTTGTGTGACGTTTCTGAGTGGGAAGACCATTGTTTTAATGTTGTTTCTGAGTTATGGAGGCTTTCACGAAAGGGGATTGCATTCAATTGTCTTACGACTTATTCGGACCAGGACAAGGTCAGAAACGATCTCTTCTATGCAGACCCCTGCAGGTTTTTTGACTTCTGCAAGCGTAATCTTTCTCGCAACGTAGCACTACTTCATGACTATGAACATTATGAGTTCACCATTTTAGTAAGAGCCTAGTCCTCACTTTATTCAATGGTTCTGCCTATCATGGATTGGCTCTACATTGCAGCAACAGTCTTATTCACTGTCTACGGTCAAGTTGTTCTTAAGTTTCGCCTCAACCAGCTCCAACCTCTTCCAGGCCATCTTTACGATAAGTTCTCTACCTTGTTCGCCCTTGTCTTCGATCCTTTAATCTTCTCTGGTTTTTTTGCAGCATTTCTTGCTTCACTAACTTGGATGGCAGCCTTGACACGATTTGATTTAAGTTACGCCTATCCATTCATGAGTCTGAGCTTTGTTTTTGTGATTATCATCAGTGGCCTTCTCTTTGGCGAGCCAATCAGCATGCAAAAAGTCCTTGGAGTTATGCTCATCACTGGTGGTACCTACATAGCTAGCAAGGGCATATCTTGAATTTTTTAATCGAGATTATTGACATCTCAAGAATGACGTTACATTCTATTTTTAGTGAGATAGTCTATCATATATACTAGGGGCTCATGTAAAACCTACCTGATCAGGTAGCAAACTCCGTGTTTCTCAGTAGGTGCTCAGGCCGTGCGGTGCAGCAGCAGATGGCATGAACCCCCCCCCGCTTTGTCATGGCTGCAAGGTTGAAGCGCCGGTTGAAACGCTAATTGAAGGCACCCAGGTAGCGGTTGGCGTACTTATCGAATCGGACGGCATGAAAAGTTACACTGAAGCTGGCTTTCAGATTGCTCTGTACCGTATTGATCCAGCGGAATTCAGAAAGATCGTTGGGATGACGACCCCTCACGATCACTGGCTGATGAAAGCAACCGACTTCTGTAACGGTACGGAAGCAGGCCAGCCCGTCAGAGATGACGTTACACCCTATCGCCAGTGAATCCTGGGCCCAGTCAGCGATGGCGGCAATGGAGAACGTGGCCACGGTGGCAAGCTTCACGTAGCGGGGGTGGCCAGCCTCATCGATGGAGACAGCCGCCACGATCGGCACCTTGTTCTCGGATCCACGACCAGGCTTGCCACCACAGCGTTCTCCGCCGAGGTAAGCATCATCAACCTGTACCTTTCCCCGCAAGACGTAGGCCTCCTCCCGCTCACTCATCGCTTGCATGATCTTGTTGTGCACGAGCCATGCCGTGCTGTAGTTCACCCCGAGATGGCGCATCAGAGCAAGGGAGGAAATGCCCGTCTTTGCCTACCCCACCAGATAGAGGGCCAGAAACCATGTGGTCAGAGGCAACTTTGTTGCCTCCATGATCGTTCCAGCGGTGAGGGTGGTCTGATGGCGGCAGCTCCGGCACTGATAGCGCTTGTGGCGCCTGCCGTGGATGAGCCCAAACTGCTGAGCATTGCACCGCGGACAACGGAAACCATCCGGCCAACGCGCCTGCGCCAGGGCAGCCTCGCATTTCTCCTCAGTGCCGTAAAGCTCAATGAACAAGGGCAGCGACAGACCCTGCTGGAACTGGATCCGATTCAAGGCCATGGCATCGATGCCGGTACTTCTGTACCAGCATCGATGCCAAAGGGGTGTTGACGGAGCTTGCTACCTAATCAAGTCTGATTATCCCAGCCGGTGCCATCAACGTGCGCAGCAAGAGATGGCAGCAGAAAAAGAAGAAAGAAAAAGTTCTCTTCTGGGCAGGGAATCTCTCCCGTGTGTTCAGAGTCAAATGGTTTGAGGCCATGCGGTTGGCGGGTCTGCACGGCGAGGAGACCCTGCCCGATCAATGGGTGGTTCATTTTTCCATGATCCAGCTCATGCCTGAGTACCTCCAGTTCCTGTCGGTTACCCACCAGGAGCCAATGCTGCCTCCGTCCCTGCTGGGAGCTCGCCCAGATCTGGGCGATTCCAGAGGTGACGCTGACGCCGGCCATCATCGGAATCACGAAGCCCCTGAAGGTTCGAGGGTCCTCCACCCCGAATTCCCACGCCAGCACCACCACGACGCACATCAGCACGAACAGGGCCACGACCCCAGTGGCGACCAATCGCTTGCGCTTGGAGTCCTATCTGACCCCATTCCGGCTTGGAGTACCTGCCGAGCAGATAGGACGCGTCGATCCAGATCAGCGTCAGAAACCCCAAGGCCCAGTTAGGACCTGCCGGCCGGCCAAACCGGATCCAGGTCAGCACGTTGTAGAAACCCAGCAACAGCAGGATGTCCAGCAGGGCAAGCCCCAGCATCAGCAGCCGCTGCCTCAGCCAGGGGGTCCGCCACCACATGCCTCTCACAGCGCCGCACGAGGAAATCTATGGCTGCGATGCACCCGGGCCCATTTGACCGCCGGTCAGGTGATGGTGCATGGTTGGCACTGGGCTGGATCGGTGCTTCTGCGGATGTAGCTCAGTGGTAGAGCATCTCCTTGCCAAGGAGAGGGTCGACAGTTCGAATCTCTTCATCCGCTTGTCTGTTTCAGCATCAGGCGCTTGCTGTCCACACGCCTGAACCCCAGCCGTTCGTAGAAGCCCTCCCCTGTGGTGGTCATCAGGTAGACCCTTTCAGCTGCGGCCACGGACGGGCTGGCCAGCAGTTCTTCGTCGAACCGGCGGCCGAGTCCCCGGCCCTGGTTGTCTTCGGCTACCACCACGTCCCAGAGCACGGCGCGAAACACACGTCGCTGGTGGCGCGCCCGAATCCCAGCAATGGCTGAGTTGACTTAACGGATCGCCAATGCGCTCTGCGGCTGCATACCCTGCACGGAACGGGATCTCAGGGTCGCGGAGGCTTCTTGGTAATCAAGTCGGATCTTGTCGCGGGATGGTGATAAGAAATGGACAGACCAGGCCAGCGCTAAGCAAGCCGTGTGGTCAGCAATGGTAGAGTCTGGGTCGACTTCTACCCTGATGGCGCCATGGGCATGAACATCAAGGACCCAGAGGTTCACGCCATGGCAAGGGAGTTGGCTGCACGCCGGTGCACCACGGTGACCAATGCCGTGCGACAGGCCCTCAGCGCGGAGCTCGAACGCAGCCAGCCAGAAGCGGAGGCGGAAGCCAGCGCAGACACGGCCCGGCGTGCACAGCTGCTGGCCCTCCTGCAGAGATTTCGCCGGCTTCACTGGCCTGAGGGCGTGACCAGCAAGGAGTTACAGGACGCGCTCTACGACGATCAGGGGCTGCCGGTGTGATGGTGATAGACAGCTCCGCCTTGGTGGCGATCCTCAAGGCCGAAGCGGATGCTGCCACCCTGCTGGAGTGCCTGGGAGGGAGTCGAAGCAGCACCATCGCCACGCCCACCCTGCTGGAAGCCCAGATCGTGGTGATCAGCCACCTTGGTGAAGACGGACTGGTTGAACTGGAACTGCTGCTCAGCCGAGCCGAGATCCGGCCCATGAGCTTCGACGCCAACCATCTGCACTGGGCCTTGCATGGCTGGAATCACTACGGCAAGGGCCGCCACCAGGCAGGTCTGAATTTCGGCGATTGCTTCAGCTATGGCCTGGCCATGGCGCTCGACCTGCCCCTGCTGTTCAAGGGTGACGACTTTTCCCTGACCAATGTGAAAGTGGCCGTGCTCTGAAGGCTTCTCGCCGTTTCAGCTGGTATCCCAGGGTAGTCGTCTCCCAGGAATTCCAGGATTTCGCGATCTTTAAGGTGTTGGGCGGCGCCGGCGCAGGGCTCCAGCAGGTTGCGGATCACGTTGGCTTCGGTATCTGGCAGGGCGGAGTGGGCCAGGGGGGCGATCCGCATGCCGCTCTGGTGGATCCCCCGGCAGGGATGCCCACTACGGTGCTCTCGGCTGCCACAGCTCGCATCACGCAACGTCAGGGCATCCAGAACCGGTTAGCAGAGCAGCAGTTCCAACGTGCCCCGGGACGCGGGATCGTACCGCTTGTGATCTCCAGGTTGGCCTTCAGTGCCTTGGGCATGGCGCCATCCTGGCGGAGCCAACAGTCAACGGCTGGAGTGCTGGAAGTGGAAGGTTTGACCCAGGGCCCCTCGCTGGTGCATGCTCAATCTGTCGGTCTTAGCCGACTCCTGCGGATGTAGCTCAGTGGTAGAGCATCTCCTTGCCAAGGAGAGGGTCGAGAGTTCGAATCTCTTCATCCGCTTGACGAACCCGAGACCGGTTGCCAGAGCAGCAGGTTCTGGGTTTCGGACCGTTTGAAGCCCAGCTGTTGGTAGAAGCCTGAGCCGTTGGTGGTCATCAGGTACACCCGCTCAACCCCGGCCAGGCCAGGGCTGTCCAGCAGGGCTGCCACGAGCCTGCTGCCGACCCCCTCCCCCTGGTGCTCTCTGGCCACCACCACATCCCACAGCACGGCCCGGTAGACGCCGTCGCTGGTGGCCCGGCCGAATCCGACCAGCTGCCGCTCCCGCCAGGCGCTGACCACGGCCTGGCTGCCGCCCAGCATCCGCCCCAGCTGGGACCGTTCGCGCCGCTGGGCCCAGAAGCTGTGCTGGTCCAGCAGCCGCTGCAGCTCACCCAGCCCCAGCAGCCGCAGGACGGGGGCTCCCGGTCCGTGGCGCACGATTCGCACCGCAGCACTCACGCTGTCCCCCTTGTGGTCCCGGGGACCTGGTCGTTGAACGACCGTGTCCATGGCTGGCGGCGGGTCCGTCTCCAGGGGCGGGGCCAGCAGATCCTTGAGGTTCATGCCCATCGGCGCTGGCCTGTCGCAGGTCGGAGAAGACCACCTGCCAACCCTAACCCCGTGCCGTATGTCTGGCGAAACCCCTTGCCCTGCCTTGATTCCTGGTCAGCGGCGGCCCGTTGGCGGTGATAAGCTGAAGCCAGACGGGCGGCTGCTTCGATGCTCAAATTTCTGCTGGGCGATCCCAACGCCCGCAAGCTGAAGCGCTACCAACCGCTTGTTTCCGACATCAACCTGCTGGAGGAGGAGATCGCCGCCTTCAGTGACGATCAGCTGCGTGGCAAGACCACGGAGTTCAAGGAGCGGCTAGAGAAGGCCGAAAACCCGGCCCGGCAGCGTCAATCACTTGATGAGCTGCTGCCTGAAGCCTTCGCCGTGGTCCGCGAAGCGGGCAAGCGGGTGCTGGGCATGCGCCACTTCGACGTGCAGCTGATCGGCGGCATGGTGCTGCATGAAGGCCAGATCGCCGAGATGAAGACCGGCGAGGGCAAAACGCTGGTGGCCACGCTGCCGTCCTACCTCAATGCCTTGACCGGCGCCGGGGTGCATGTCGTGACCGTGAACGACTACCTGGCCCGCCGCGACGCGGAGTGGATGGGGCAGGTGCACCGGTTCCTCGGCCTTTCGGTGGGGCTGATCCAGCAGGATATGCCCCCGTTCGAGCGGCGCCGCAACTATGGCTGCGACATCACCTATGCCACCAACAGTGAGCTCGGGTTCGACTACCTGCGCGACAACATGGCGAATGACATCGAAGAGGTGGTGCAGCGCAACTTCAACTATTGCATCATCGACGAAGTGGATTCGATCCTTGTTGATGAAGCACGAACCCCGCTGATCATCTCCGGCCAGATCGAGCGCCCCCAAGAGAAGTATCGCCGGGCTGCCGACATCGCTGAACAACTGCTCCGTGCTGAGGGAACTGCCAAAGATGGGATCGACCCGGAAGGGGATTATGAGGTGGATGAGAAGCAGCGCAACGTAACGCTCACCGATGAGGGTTATGCCAAGGCTGAATCTTTGCTGGGTGTCCAGGATCTGTTTGACCCTGCCGATCCCTGGGCCCATTACATCACCAATGCGCTCAAAGCCAAAGCCCTGTTCATCAAGGATGTGAATTACATCGTACGTGGCGAGGATGCCGTCATCGTTGATGAATTCACCGGCCGGGTCATGCCCGGCCGCCGCTGGAGCGATGGCCAGCACCAGGCGATTGAGGCCAAGGAGAACCTGCCGATCCAGCCAGAAACCCAGACCCTCGCCAGCATCACCTATCAGAACTTCTTTCTGCTCTATCCGCGCCTGGCCGGCATGACTGGCACCGCCAAAACCGAGGAAGTGGAATTCGAGAAAACCTACAAGCTCGAAGTCACGGTGGTTCCCACCAACCGGCAACGCTCGCGCCAGGATCTTGTCGATCAGGTCTACAAGAACGAAGCCGCCAAATGGCGCGCTGTCGCCGCTGAAACCGCCGACATCCACCGGGCCGGCAGGCCGGTGCTGGTCGGCACCACCAGCGTCGAGAAATCGGAGCTGCTCAGTGCCCTGCTGGCCGAGCAGGCGGTTCCCCACAACCTGTTGAACGCCAAACCGGAGAACGTCGAGCGGGAAGCGGAGATCGTTGCCCAGGCCGGTCGGGCCGGAGCCGTCACGATCGCCACCAACATGGCCGGTCGGGGCACCGACATCATCCTCGGCGGTAACAGTGACTACATGGCGCGCCTCAAGCTTCGGGAAGTGCTGCTGCCCCGTCTGGTCCGGCCGGAGGAGGGCCATCGGCCGCCGGTTCCCCTGCCGAGGGAGGCCACTGGCAGCGGCTTTGGCTCCAGCACCCCTGAGCCGTCCTATGCCCCCAGCGAGGCCCGCGCCATCGGTTCCCTCTACCCCTGTTCCCTCACCGACGCCACCCAGCAGTCCCTGGTGGAGCTGGCCCGGGAGCTGGTCAAGGCCTGGGGTGATCGGGCCCTCACGGTGCTCGAACTGGAGGACCGCATCGCCCAGGCTGCCGAGAAGGCCCCCACCGACGATGCCCAGATCCATAACCTGCGCCGGATGATCGCCCGGGTGCGCGGCGAGTACGACGCGGTGGTGCAAGAGGAGGAGGAGCGGGTGCGGCAGGCCGGAGGCCTGCATGTGGTGGGTACCGAGCGCCATGAATCGCGCCGGGTGGACAACCAGTTGCGCGGCCGCTCCGGCCGCCAGGGGGATCCAGGCAGCACCCGCTTCTTTCTCTCCCTGGAAGACAACCTGCTACGCATCTTCGGGGGCGAGCGGGTGGCTGGCCTGATGAATGCCTTCCGGGTGGAGGAGGACATGCCGATCGAATCCGGCATGCTCACCCGTTCCCTTGAGGGCGCCCAGAAGAAGGTGGAAACCTACTACTACGACATCCGCAAGCAGGTGTTCGAATACGACGAGGTGATGAACAACCAGCGTCGTGCTGTTTATGCCGAGCGTCGGCGTGTGCTGGAAGGCCGAGAACTCAAGCTTCAGGTGATTGGCTATGGAGAACGTACCATGGACGACATTGTCGAGGCCTACGTCAACCCTGATCTCCCCGCTGAGGAATGGGACCTCAGCCAGCTTGTTGCCAAGGTGCAGGAATTCGTTTATCTCCTGGCCGATCTCACCCCCGATCAGTTGCAGGGCCTGTCGATGGAGGAACTCAAGGCTTTCCTGCGCGAGCAACTCCGCAATGCCTATGACATCAAGGAGAGCCAGGTGGAGCAATCCCGTCCCAACCTGATGAGGGAAGCGGAGCGCTTCTTCATCCTTCAGCAGATCGATACCCTTTGGCGTGAGCATCTTCAGGCGATGGACGCCCTGCGCGAATCGGTGGGATTGCGGGGCTACGGCCAAAAGGATCCGCTGATTGAATACAAGAATGAGGGCTACGACATGTTCCTCGACATGATGACTTCGATGCGGCGCAATGTGATCTATTCCATGTTCATGTTCCAACCCCGCATGGAAAGTGCCGAAGCGATCGCCACCGGCTGAACGGCCTCCAGCCTTGGTTCAGCCGCCGCCGTTGGATCGATCTCCCAGGAACTCGAGGATTTCCCGATCCTTGAGGTTCTGGGCTTCGGCTCCGCAGCCCTCCAGCAGTGGGCGTCCGGCTGCTACGTCCCGCAGGCACTGCTGCAGCTGGGCCAGGGCATTTTCCAGTACATCAATCCGCTCCATCAGGTTGCGAATCACCCGGGCTTCTGCGTCCGGTAGGGCCGAGTGGGCCAGGGGGTCGATGCGTACCCCGGATTGATGAACCACCCTGCCGGGGATGCCCACGACCGTGCTGTCAGCTTGCACATCGCGGAGCAGAACTGAACCGGCTCCGATCCGGGTGTTCGAGCCCACGGTGATCGCCCCGAGCACGTTGGCTCCGGCCCCTACCACCACGTTCTCCCCCAGGGTGGGATGGCGCTTGCCGTGCACCTTGCCCGTCCCCCCCAGGGTGACTCCCTGATAGAGCAGGCAGCGGTTGCCGATCTCGGCGGTTTCCCCGATCACCACCCCCATGCCATGGTCAATGAACACGCCGGAGCCGATCTGCGCGCCGGGATGGATCTCCACCCCCGTTAGCGAGCGGCCCAGCTGTGAAAGCAACCGTGGCAGCAGGGGAATCCGGCAGCGCCACAACCGGTGGCTGAAGCGATGGACTACAAGCGCATGGAAGCCGGGGTAACAGAGCAGGATTTCAAGGGTGCTGCGGGCGGCGGGGTCGCGCTCCTTGATGATCCGCAGGTCTGCCGCCACGGTGTTCAGGAGGTGCCGGAACGAGGAACCCAAGGCGACGGAAACAAGGGAACAGGGATTCAGCCTGCCTGGACCGCCGGGACGTCGATCGAACCGTCCGGTGGTTCGGTCAGGCCGATCTCCTTGCGCAGCAGGTTGATCGTGGATGCCCCCAGGTAGCTCTGGGCGCAGTGGACCTGGGGCAGACGCATCAACTGGGCCCGATTCTGGCGCAGGGTCTGCTCCACCAGAGGCAGGCTGGGCCGGTCGCAGAGCACGTGGCTGGCGGCCCGCAGCAGGGCCAGCAGACGGCTGCCGACATCCGGGTTGGCGGTCATCACCAGCAGCTCGTTGCCGCGCATGCTGTGCAGGATCACTTCGGCGGCCCGCAGGATGCCGGGGCTGATGCTCACCAGGCCGACGCAGCTGCCGGTGCGCAGTTCCTTGAGGAGGTCGAGTTCGTGGCGAAAGTCGTTGAGATCCACGGCCACGGCCCGAATTCCATAGCGCTGGGCAAGCTCCTCGACCGGCTGGAGAAAGTAGCGGCTGGTCACCACTGTTCCGTTGCTGGAACTCTCCAGCACCGCTTCGAGTTCCTCCAGGGGCACCACCTCCACAGGAACCTCCAGCACCGGTGCCAGTTCCTCGGCGATCAGCAGGGAGGCGCCGATGTCTTCACGGGGGGTCGAGACCAGAACCCTGGCGCCGCAGCGAAGCCGCCAGTCGATCTCCCGGGTGACCAGTTCCCGGGCCTGCTGGAGGGTGCAGCCGGCATTGAGCAGGCCATCCACACTCTGACGCACTTCGCGATCAATGTCCGGGCGGAGGCGGTTGCGCAGGCCGGGGGGCACCTTGATTTCGCGCGGCTTCTGCTGGTCGCGGACATAGATGCCCGAGCCAGCCATCGCCTCCACCACGCCGTCGTTTTCCAGCTGGCGGTAGACCTTGCTGATCGTGTTGCGGTGCAGGCCGGTCTGCATGGCCAGCTGGCGGGTGCTCGGCAACCGATGACCGGGGGGGTAGTGACGCGCCGCGATCGCGAAACAGATCTGGTTGTACAGCTGGGTCGACGCCGGGATGTCGCTTTCCTGCTGGATGTGGAATCGCACGCCCGTTGGAACCTGCAGCTTTGCTGCCACCCTACGGAGCATCGGGCCCGGTGACAATTCCCCCTGTGGCATAGGGGGCTGTGCCGGTTGGCCACTGGCCAGCCCTCAGGCCTCAGCTCTCGACCTGGGCCACGGCGGGGTCGGCGCTGCTTGACTGACGCACCGGCGAAGGGATCGTGCGCACGGCTTTGGAGGCCAGGGCCGCTGCATCCTTCTCCTTGGTAAGAGGTGTTTTGCGTGGGGTCAGGAACATGATCATGTTCCGGCCCTCCCGTTTGGGGTCCTGTTGAATCTCGGCGCTTTCCTCGAGATCCTTGGCCATCCGGAAGAGGAGCAGTTCGGCCAGGGCGGTGTGCTGGATTTCACGGCCCCGGAAGATCACCGTGCACTTCACCTTGTCGCCGTCCTTGAGGAAGCGCACCGCCTGGCCGATCCGCACCTGGTAATCGTGGGAGTCGATCTTGTAGCGCATCTTCACCTCCTTGACTTCCGTCTGGTGAGACTTCTTCTTCGCTTCCTTGGCTTTCTTCTCCTGCTCGAACTTGAATTTGCCGTAGTCCATGATCCGGCAGACCGGTGGATCGGCTTTTTCACTCACCAGCACCAGATCCAGTTCCCTGTCTTTTGCCACCTCCAGAGCCTCTTCTCTGGTGATCACCCCGAGCTGGCTGCCGTCGGCATCAACCACCCGGAGCTGGGGGTAGCTGATGCGATCGTTGATGTTGGGGAGCTCCCGAACGGGGGCGCGACGGTCGAAACGGGGACGAGGTGGCATTCAGGAGTGCGAGGGGGCGAGCCGTGAGGCTGCTGGGGTGATGGCCATCGACAGGCATGGCCCTGTTCAAGCGCAGGCCCTCTTCGGGCCCTGCTTGGTTCAGGCATTGCCCTGTTGAGGCCGTGCCGTGAAGATCAGGCGTGGCCATGGGCAACACGCAGACCTTCACCTTAGGACGCGCTGGACCGACTCCAGGGCTTCCTGCAATGGATCGACTGCCGTCAGCCAGTGGGCCTGATGCTGGCGTCGAAACCAAGTGCGTTGACGCTTGGCGAACTGACGGGTGCGCTGGTCGGTGAGATGGATGGCCTCGGCCTCGCCCAGCTCGCCGGCCAGGTGACGTTTGGCTTCTCGATAGCCGATCGTGTTCAGCAGAGGCAAGGCCTCGCCATGGCAGCGGATCAGCTGGGCCGTTTCCTCCACCAGCCCGGCGCCGTAGAGCAGTCGGGTGCGACGGGCGATCCGACCGTGCAGGTCGGGTGGGTCCAGACCCAGCTCCAGCACCTGCCAGGGGGGAGGGTTCTGGGCCTGCTGGCTGGAGGCTGGTCTGCCGGTGGCATACAGCACCTCCAGGGCCCGTTGGGTGCGCACCGTGTCGGCGGCGGCGATGCGGGCCGCTGCGATCGGGTCTGCCTGGGCGAGCAACTGCCGGCAGGTGGCCTGGCCAAGGCCGGTGAGCTGGGCGCGCAGGGCAGGTTGCGGCGGCACGGCCGGCGGCAGCAGGCCACGGATCAGCGCTTGCAGATAGAGGCCGCTTCCTCCCACCAGAAAGGCCATGCCCCGGCGTTGTCGCTCTGCGGCGATCTGTTCTTCGGCGGCCAGCCGGAAGGCATGGAGGTTGATCGGCTGATCGGGTGGGCGCAGATCCAGCAGCTCGTGACGCACCCGGGCCCGCTGCTGGGGGGTGGGCTTGGCGGTGCCGATGTCCATGCCGAGGTAGAGCTGGCGGGAATCCACCGACAGAACCACCAGATCCAGGGCCTCGGCAATCCGGATCGCCAGCTCCGTTTTGCCACTGGCGGTGGGGCCGAGCAGCACGATCACAGGCAGCGGTGAGAAGGCCATCGGAGCGGCGGGCCGGTGGGGCGGCAAGGCTTGGTCTGAATGGGGGCCAATGCACCCCAGTCCTGAATAGCCTCTCAGAGGCCCCTGACAGCCACGCAGGGCGCTCGGTGGTAAGATGCAAGCCTTCGCAGGGCCTGGAGCACATCTTGAGCCCACAGACGAGCCTCGCTGTCGAGCCCAGTGTCGAGCTGAAACCGGTGCCGCGCAGAACCAAGTGCTGACCCCTGAGCTTCACGCGCCGACAGCACAGATCAATCCTGCCGATCTTGATCGGGCCCTTCCCCAGCCATCGCAAGCGGAATGAGCGATTCCTCCAAGATCGAGCACGCCTACGGCGCTGAGCAGATCCAGGTCCTTGAGGGTCTGGAGCCGGTGCGCAAGCGGCCGGGCATGTACATCGGCACCACGGGCCCCCGCGGTCTCCACCACCTCGTCTACGAGGTGGTGGACAACTCCGTCGACGAAGCCCTGGCCGGCCATTGCAGTGAGATCTTCGTCCGTCTCTGCGAAGACGGCTCCGTTGAGGTCACCGATAACGGGCGCGGCATTCCCACCGACATTCATCCACGCACCGGTAAATCTGCCCTTGAAACGGTCCTAACCGTGCTCCACGCCGGCGGCAAGTTCGGCAGTGGCGGTTACAAGGTGTCCGGGGGCCTGCACGGGGTTGGGATCTCGGTTGTCAATGCGCTCAGTGAGTGGGTGGAGGTCACCGTGCGCCGCCAGGGACAGGTGCACCGCCAGCGCTTCGAGCGGGGCACCCCGATCGGCACGCTTCGCTCGGAACCGGACAGCTCCGGGGCCACGGGCACCGGCGTGCGCTTCAAGCCGGACAGTGAGATTTTCACCGGCGGCATCACCTTTGACTACACCACCCTCTCGGGCCGGCTCCGTGAGCTCGCCTATCTGAATGGCGGTGTGCGGATCGTGTTCCGGGACGAACGGTCAGTGGACCAGGGCCCTGAGGCTGAGGTGCACGAGGAGATCTATCACTACGAGGGTGGCATACGAGAATACGTGGCCTACATGAATGCCGGCAAGGAGCCTCTCCATGCCGACATCATCTACGTCAACAATGAAAAGGATGGCGTTCAGGTTGAGGCTGCCCTCCAGTGGTGCGTTGATGCCTACTCCGACAGCATTCTCGGTTTTGCCAACAACATTCGCACGGTGGACGGTGGCACCCACATTGAAGGGCTGAAAACAGTTCTCACCCGCACCCTGAACACGTTTGCCAAGAAGCGAAACAAGCGCAAGGATGTGGATCCCAATCTGGCCGGCGAGAACATCAGGGAAGGTCTCACCGCAGTTCTTTCGGTGAAGGTGCCCGATCCCGAATTTGAAGGACAAACCAAAACAAAGCTTGGGAACACCGAGGTCCGCGGCATCGTCGACACCGTTGTGGGCCAGTCCCTCGCCGAGTACCTGGAATTCCATCCCCAGGTGATCGACCTGATTCTGGAGAAAGCCATCCAGGCATTCAACGCAGCCGAGGCGGCCCGGCGGGCACGGGAGTTGGTGCGGCGCAAGTCCGTGCTGGAGAGCTCCACCCTGCCCGGCAAGCTGGCCGATTGCAGCTCGCGGGATCCCTCTGAATCGGAGATTTATCTCGTGGAGGGTGATTCTGCTGGCGGCTCTGCCAAGCAGGGCCGTGATCGGCGCTTTCAGGCGATCTTGCCGTTGCGAGGAAAAATTCTCAACATCGAGAAGACAGACGACGCCAAAATCTATAAAAATACCGAGATTCAGTCTCTCATCACTGGCCTGGGCCTCGGCATCAAGGGAGAGGAATTCAACGAATCGTCTCTGCGCTACCACCGCATCGTGATCATGACAGATGCGGATGTAGATGGAGCCCACATCCGCACATTGCTGCTCACCTTCTTCTATCGCTACCAGAAAACTCTTCTGGAAGGTGGTTATATCTACATTGCCTGCCCTCCTCTCTACAAAGTCGAGCGCGGCAAGAATCACACCTATTGCTACAACGAGCAGGATCTCAAGACAACCCTTGAGGGCTTCGGTGAGAAGGCCAACTACACGATCCAGCGCTTCAAGGGACTGGGCGAGATGATGCCCAAGCAGCTCTGGGAAACCACCATGGATCCCACCACCCGCACCATGAAAAGGGTGGAGATTGAGGATGCCGCCGAAGCCGACCGCATCTTCACGATCCTGATGGGCGACAAAGTTGCCCCCCGCAGGGAGTTCATCGAGAGGCACAGCGCCGAACTCGATTTCGCCCAGCTCGACATCTGATGGACTGGCGCCTGCCCTGGGTATTGGGCCTCGCCCTGATTGCTCCTGCCGCCCTGCCTGCTGGCGGTGGAGAGCGCCGCACGCCGGAGTTGCGGCGGCGTCAGAGCCAGGAGCCGCTGCTGGCGGCCGGCCCAATGCAGTTGCGCTGCGCTCCCCAGCACTCCGCCCCAGCCCTGGCCCAACTCGACGGCACCGTTCCCCTGCGTTTGCTGCGCACCTGGTGGGAGCCAGATGGCCACCGCTGGCTGCAGGTTCAGCTGCCTGGCTCAGCGGTAGGTCAACCAAGGCGCGGCTGGTTGCCCGGGTGAGGGACGCCCTGCTGGTGGCGCTTGGCGCCATTCCGGGCGCCTGGCTCCGGCTGCGGCTGATCAACCATTTCGAGCCGATGCTGCCCCGCCGCCACTGGGCCACCTTTGGCGTGAATGTGTCCGCCGCCTTCGCCCTTGGCCTGCTCGTGGGTCTGGAGCGACGGTGTGGCCTGGCGGACAGCGGTCTGCTGCTGCTGCTGGCCACGGGTTTTCTCGGCAGCCTCAGCACCTTCTCCACCTTGATGGTGGAGCTGCTGCAGGAGCTCCTCCTGGGCCACAGGGCAGAAGCGGGCCTGCTGGCTGGAGGTTCGGTGCTGGTCGGCTTGCTGGCCGTGGGGCTGGGGTTGTGGGTGGGGGTGTTCTGAGGTGAGGCGCCGCCTGCGCTTCGAGCTCTGGGAACTGGCCCTGGTGGCCGCCGGAGCTGTGCCGGGTGCGCTGTTGCGCTGGCGAATCGAGGCTCAGGTCGGCCCGCTGCTGGCCAGCGGGGCCGCCGGGGTGGCGGCCGCCAATCTGCTGAGCAACCTGGTGGGCTCCTTCCTGCTAGGTGTGCTGGCCGGCCCGATTCCCTGGAGGCCGCCGCTGCTGTTGATGGGTGGGATCGGGTTCTGTGGCTCGCTCACCACCTTCAGCTCCTGGATGCTCGACCTGGTGCGGCTGGGGCAGCAGGGTCAGGGCCTGGCTGGCCTGGCCCTGCTGGTTGCCAGCCTGGTGCTGGGGTTGGCCGCTGCGGCGACTGGGCTGGCGCTCAGCCGGGTCGGGTTCAGGCCGCCAGGGCCGCCTCGATCGCTGCGCTGAGCTCGGCGCCATCCGGCTCGACGGCGCTTTTGAATCGCCCCAGCACGGTGCCATCCTTGCCCACCAGAAACTTCTCGAAATTCCACTCCACGTCGCCGGCCGGCTCCACCTGGGTGAGCAGGTCATAGGGGGCGGTTTTGCTGCCCTTGGCATGCACCTTGTCGAACAGGGTGAAGCTGGCCCCGTAGGTGGTGGAGCAGAACTCCTGGATCTCGGCCAGCGTGCCCGGCTCCTGGGCACCGAAGTCGTTGCAGGGGAAACCGAGCACCTGGAGGCCGCGGGGCCCGTAGGTGTCCTGCAGGGTCTGCAGACCGGCGTACTGACGGGTGAAGCCACAACGGCTGGCCACGTTGACGATCAGCAGCACCTGGCCGCTGAAATCACCGAGCCGCTGCTGGGCGCCGGTGGCGCTGGTCACCACCACATCCGACACATTCACAGCCATGGAAGCGATCACACAATGCCTGGACCTTAGGCGCTCCTATGGGTGGTGGAGCAGGCTCCCCATACACTCGGGAGGCTGCGATCCTCCGGGGCGATGAGCGAGGCAACCAGCCCCACCACGGTGAGCAACAGCAGCCTGCAGGTGGCGGAGATCGTTGCGCGCCAGCTCCAGGGCCTGCTGGCGGCCGGCAATTACGACGGCGTCAAACTGCTGCTGGAGCCGGTGCAGCCGGTGGACTGCGCTGAGGCGATCGGCAGCCTGCCCCGCACCCTCCAGGCCCTGGCCTTCCGGCTGCTCGCAAAAGATGAGGCGATCGAGGTCTACGAATACCTCGATCCCGCCGTGCAGCAGACCCTCCTGGAACGGCTGCGCTCCGGGGAGGTGCTTGAACTGGTCGAGGAGATGTCCCCCGACGATCGGGTGCGGCTGTTCGATGAGTTGCCGGCCAAGGTGGTGCGGCGGCTGCTGATGGAGCTGAGTCCGGCCGAGCGGCGGATCACCGCCCAGCTTCTTGGCTACGAGGCTGAAACGGCAGGCCGGTTGATGACCACCGAGTTCATCGATCTCAAGGAGTTCCACAGCGCCGCCCAGGCCCTCGACATCGTGCGCCGCCGCGCCCGCGACACCGAAACCGTCTACAGCCTTTATGTCACCGATGCCTCCCGCCACCTGACCGGCATCCTCTCCCTGCGCGACCTGGTGACCGCCGAGCCGGAAGACCGAATCGGTGATGTGATGACCCGCGATGTGCTCAATGTCTCCACCGGCACCAACCAGGAGGAGGTGGCCCGGATCATCCAGCGCTACGACTTCCTGGCCGTGCCGGTGGTGGACCGGGAGGAGCGCCTGGTCGGGATCGTCACCGTGGATGACGTGATCGACGTGATCCAGCAGGAGGCCACCCGCGACCTCTATGCCGCCGGCGCCGTGCAGGCGGGCGATGAGGACGATTACTTCCAGAGCAACCTGTTCACCGTGGCCCGACGCCGGGTGGTGTGGCTGCTGGTGCTGCTGGTGGCCAACACCGGCACCTCGGCGGTGATCGCCTCCGAGGAGGGCGTTCTCAAGGAGGTGGTGCGGCTGGCGGCCTTCATCCCGCTTCTGATCGGCACCGGCGGCAATGTCGGCGCCCAGAGTTCCACCGTGGTGATCAGGGGTCTGAGCACCCAGAGGATCCAGTCGCTCGGGCTCTGGCGCACGGTCGGTCGGGAGGCGCTCTCCGGGCTGTTGCTCGGCCTGCTGCTGGTGATCGTGGTGGTGCCCTGGGCCTGGCAGGTGGGTGGAGGGATGCTGGTGGCCACGGCGGCAGGGATCAGCCTGGTCTGCATCACCACCCTGGCGGCCACCGCCGGGGCGTCCCTGCCGTTGCTCTTCCACCGGCTGGGCCTCGATCCGGCCTTGATGTCAGCTCCGTTCATCACCACCGCCACCGACGTGGCCGGTGTTTTCATCTATCTGCAGACCGCCTCCTGGCTGCTCAACCACGGGGGCCTGTCCCCCTGAGGCATTCAGCCGCCGCGCCTGGGGCGAAGAAAACAGACTTTCTTTGGTTTCCTGAGAGGACCTTCACACTTCTTTAGGTTAGGCTTCACTCACCTTCAAGAGCTTCGCCGTGGTTGTCGCTCTCACGCTGGATAGGGCTTCTGACCCGAAAGTCGCCCCTGGGCCCAAATCCTTTCTGGGTGCTGCCCGCACTCAGCCCCCGGTCGATGGCGACCTGGTTCGCTCCTACCTGCGCGACATCGGCCGGGTGCCCCTGCTCAGCCATGAGCAGGAGATCACCCTGGGCCGGCAGGTGCAGGAACTGATGCGCCTGGAAGAGGCGGAGCAGGAACTGGAGATGCGCAGCGGCACCAAGCCGAGTTCCGAGCAGTGGGCCGAGTCACTCGGGTTGAGCCAGCCTGTGCTGAAGCGCAAGCTGATCAACGGCCGCCGTGCCAAGGAGCGGATGGTGGCGGCCAACCTGCGGCTGGTGGTGAGCGTGGCGAAGAAAT
>Ga0247832_1003475_pt1 | contig 21522 bp, 18 predicted proteins | sample LaCruzMarch2015__10_FD_192407 | JGI IMG/M metagenome (GOLD analysis project Ga0247832, IMG submission 192407) | Freshwater microbial communities from meromictic Lake La Cruz, Castile-La Mancha, Spain - LaCruzMarch2015_4m | ecosystem: Environmental > Aquatic > Freshwater > Lake | place: Spain... | reverse complement strand
TCGTCAGGTTCGCCATCGACTGCACGTTGCGCTTGGCTGTATTCCAGCTTCGCCGCCGAGCGCATCATGCCGCGCATGAATTGGTGTCGCAGCTTGGCGCCTTGCGCGTTGAAGATCATCTCGACCGCAAGGCAGGCGCGTTCTTCGCCTTCGCGCAGCGAGCACAGATCGGCGGAGAGCTCTTCGGGCAGCATCGGGGAGACGCGGTCGGGAAAATAGACCGATACGCCGCGCTTCAAGGCGCCACGATCCAGCGGGCTGCCCGGCGTCACATAGAGTGCGACGTCGGCGATGGCTACGAGCACCTTCCAGCCGCCTTTATTCTTCGGGTCGTCGTCGGGCTGTGCATAGACGGCGTCGTCGTGGTCGCGCGCGTCGTCGGGGTCGATCGTAACGAGCGGCACTTGGCGCAAATCGGTGCGCTTGCCGAGAGGGACTGGCTTGGCCGCCTTCGCCTGTTCAATCTCAGCGTCGTTAAAGCCGACCGGCACGCGGTGACTGTGCATGGCCAAGATCGAGGCGGCGCGTGGATCGTCGGCGCGGCCGATCACTTCAACAATATTGACTCGCGGCGGTCCAGAGCCGCCCCGTCGATCGCTGGCGGCGCCGATGATCAGATCGCCGTCCTTGGCCTTGCCTGCGTCGCGCGGCGAAACATGGAAGGGGCCGCGGGCGCGGCGATCGGACGGCTCGACCATGCCGCCATGCGGCCCGGCGCGATAAATGCCGAGAATGCGCGGCGGACCGGATTCCACAGGCTTGATGATTTTCGCGACCCAGCCGTCCTCGGATTGGGTGATGCGGGCCAAAGCGCGGTCGCCCACGCCCATGGCCGGACCGCCTTTGCCGAGCGTTTCGCGAACGGGCACTGTGATCGTAGGACCGAACAATCCAGAATCGCCAAGCGCCTGCGCCGAGAGGTCACCGTGATCGTCGACGCCGGTGATCTCGATGACGCCCGATTCCGGTGGCGCATCGGCGGAGGCGAAGGTGCGGCGGCCGGCGCGGGCGAGCTTCCCTTCTTCCTCAAGCTCTTCGAGGATCTGGCGCAAGATGCGGCGGTCTTCGCCTTTGACGTCGAGCACACGCGCAAGATCGCGCTTGGCCAGCGAGCGGCCATGCTTGGCGATCGCGGCTAGAACGGCTTCCTTGGTCAGAGGCCCGTTCTCTTCTGGAGGCCCCTTGGGTTTGCTCACGAGGCTTTTTTCGCTTTCGGCTTAGACGCTGCGGCGGACTTTTTCGGCGCGGCTTTTTTCGGCGCCGCTTTCTTGGCGGGCTTTTCTGCCTTGGCGCGCGGTGCGGCCTTGGCGGCCGCCTTCGGCGCCTTAGCCGCTGGCGCAGTTTTTGGCTTTGCCGTGCGGGCCGGCGCGCGGCCTTTCTTGACCGATGGTCCCTTGGCTTCTTTCGCCGCGATCAGCGACACGGCCATATCGAGATCGACCGATAATGGATCGGTGTCCTTCGGCAGTGTCGCGTGAATGGCGCCGTCGCTGACATAGGGGCCGTAGCGGCCGTTTAGGACTTTCAGCGCTTTGCCGCTCTCAGGGTGTGCGCCAAGCTCCTTCAACGCGGTCGCCGCGTTGCGTCCGCGTCCGCGCCCACCGCCCGCGAGTTTCTCAGCGATCAGGCTGACCGCGCGATTGATGCCGATGTCGAACACTTCATCGACCTGCGGCAAGTTTGCGTAGGTCTTGTTGTGCTGCACATAAGGGCCATAGCGCCCGATATTGGCGAGGATCATCACGCCGTCTTCTGGGTGCGCGCCAATTTCACGCGGCAGCGTGAGCAGTTTCAGCGCTTTCTCAAAGTCGATGTCTTCGACTTTCCAGCCTTTCGGGATGCTGGAGCGTTTCGGCGTCGCGTCTTCGCCCAATTGCACATAAGGCCCGAAACGCCCTGATTTCAGACGCACGTCCAAATTGGTCACCGGATCTTGGCCCAGTAATTGGCCTTCGGAAGGCAGTGCGTTTTCGTTTGCTGCCGCGTTGCCGAGCGCACGCGTCATCTTGCACTCGGGATAATTCGAGCAACCGATAAAGGCGCCGAACTTGCCGCGTTTCAGGGACAGGCGTCCGTCCGCGCACACAGGGCAGGTGCGTGGATCGCCGCCGTCTTCCCGGGCGGGGAAAAGATGCGGCCCCAAGGCTTCGTTCAGCGCCTCGAGAATTTCCGTCGTGCGCTTTTCGCCAGCGTCATTGGCGGCGGCGAAGAAGTCTTTCCAGAAATCCGTGAGCAGCGTTTTCCAGTTCAATTTCCCGGCGGAGACTTCGTCGAGTTTTTCTTCGAGGTCGGCCGTGAAATCGTATTCGACATATTTCTTGAAGAAGTTTTCGAGGAACGCCGTCAGCAAGCGGCCATTGTCGCCTGGAATGAAGCGGTTTTTCTCAAGCGTCACATAGCCGCGATCGCGCAGCACGCTGAGAATCGAGGCGTAAGTGGATGGGCGACCGATGCCGAGCTCTTCGAGCTTCTTGACGAGACTGGCTTCGCTGAAGCGTGGAGGAGGCTCAGTGAAATGCTGTTCGTCCTTCACCAGCTTCACGCCGATATCCTCGCCGGCCGTCATCTTCGGCAGGCGTCCGCCGCCTTCGGCGTCGTCCTCAAGGTCGTCCTGGCCTTCCTGATAAAGGGCCAAAAAGCCGTCGAAGGTGATCACTGTGCCCACCGCGCGCAGGCCAACGCGGGTAGAGGCGATCTCAATCGTGGTGCGCTCCATCTCGGCGGCCGACATCTGGCTCGCCATCGCGCGCTTCCAGACGAGGTCGTATAGCGCCTGCATGTCGCGATCGAGATTCATGCGATCGGGGACGCGGCCGGGATCGGTCGGACGGATGGCTTCGTGCGCTTCCTGGGCGTTCTTCGCTTTAGACGAATAGCGACGCGGACCATCGGGTAGATACTTTGCGCCAAAGCGCGCTTCGGCGACGCGGCGGATGGCGGCATAGGCGCTCTCATCCATCTGCACGCCGTCGGTTCTCATATAAGTAATGAGGCCGACCGTTTCGCCGTCGATGGAAACGCCCTCATAGAGTTTCTGCGCGACCTGCATGGTGCGCGAGGCGGAAAGCCCAGCTTGCGTGCGGCTTCTTGCTGCAGCGTAGAGGTGGTGAAGGGCGGGGGCGGATTGCGGCGCACCGGCTTGGCGTCGACGGTGCTGATCTTGAATTTGCCTGCGCGCACGGCTTCGGCCGCGGCGCCCGCCTTTGCAGCGTCATTCAGATCGAACTTCTTCAGCTTTACGCCGTCGAGTTCGACGAGGCGCGTCTTGAAGGCTTCCTCGCGCGGCGTGCGGCAGTCGGCTTCAACCGTCCAATATTCCTGCGGCACGAACTTCTCGATTTCGAGTTCGCGCACGCACACGATCCGCAACGCGACCGATTGCACGCGGCCGGCGGAGCGTGCGCCCGGCAGTTTCCGCCAAAGGACCGGGGAGAGCGTGAAGCCGACCAGATAATCCAGCGCGCGGCGCGCCAGATAGGCGTCGACCAATTCCTGATCGATCGGGCGGGGGTTCTTCATCGCCTCCAGGACAGCGTTCTTGGTGATGGCGTTGAACACCACGCGCACGACTTCGACGTCTTTAAGGACGCGTTTGTTTTTTAAGAGCTCCAGCACGTGCCAGGAAATCGCTTCACCTTCACGGTCAGGGTCGGTCGCGAGGATGAGCTTTTTGGAGCCCTTCACCGCGGCGGCGATCTCATTGATCCGCTTTTGCGCTCTGGGGTCTGCTTCCCAAACCATGGCGAAGTCTTGATTCGGATCGACCGACCCATCCTTGGAGGGCAGGTCGCGGACATGCCCGTAGCTTGCCAGAACTGTGAAGTCCGAGCCCAAATACTTATTGATAGTCTTAGCTTTCGCCGGCGATTCGACGACGACGACGTTCATGGCGGCTCACGGTTGCTTCTGCGAAAGGCGCGGAAGGTGGGGGCCGAAGATGAGATTTGTCAACCGCGGCGCGCAAATGAGATGCACGCAAAGCGTGCATTTACCTTAAAATAAATCAATAAGTAGTATTGGGCGTCTCTCAGATCGCCCAAAACGAAAGCGTCACCGCCTCTTTAACTTCGGCGCGCTACATTCATGATGTGCCCTGGGATCTCGCCAAGTTTGCCCAGCAAGCGCTTGTGCGCTCTTGCGGATAGATATGGTCGAGACCAACCGCCAGGATGGCCGCCGCGCTGCCCTCGAGCGCCGCCTTTTACGCTGCGCCGTTTTGATTCCGCGCGCCAGCCCGGAGACGATAAGATACCCTTTGGCGCTAAGGTCCGCAGATAATCCCCACGCCATCCGCAGGCCAGCGGCTTAAGCGTTGCGCGAGCCGACAATGGCGACAGCCGGTTTTTTGAAGGGCGCAAGATCGCCTGGCACGGCTATGACCGGCGGCGGCAGATCGATCTGTTTCAGAACAACTGGGAAATCCGGTTCGCAAGACGCCAGAATCCGGGCGCCGCGTTTTTTCGCCTTCACTTGCGCTTCTGCGTCCGCCTCGGAATGCACCTTTAGTGCCGAGCGGCCCACGCGCGTGGCGATCTCGGGCGCTGCCGCGAGAGCGACCTTTGCTGCCCCATAAGTCCGCAAGAAGCGATGAAATGTGGAGGGGCTGATACTGTCGGTGCACGCCAGACGGAGCCAGTCGATACGCTTTTCGCCCGAAAGCGCGCTCTTTATGTTTCGGAATCTGGCTCGATGGGAGCGGTGGGACTCGCCGCCGCTTTCTTGTCGCCAATCTTCGTCTCCTGACCGGCGGCGAGGCGGCGGATGTTGTCCTGATGCCGCCAGAAAATCAGAAAGCTGACGATGACCAAAGCGATCGGTAGCGGCTCCGGCGCCTTCACCAAGCTTGCCAGGATCGGCGCCGCGGCGGCGGCGGTCAAAGCCGCGAGTGACGAAAACCGGAAGGAATAAGCCATGGCGAGCCAGATGATCGCCGCGAGCATGCCGGTGCGCCAGTCCAGCGCAAATAGAAGGCCGAAAAATGTTGCGACGCCTTTGCCGCCCTTGAAGCCGAGCCACACCGGAAAGCAATGCCCGAGAAAGGCGAACGTCCCTGCCGCGACCGCCGCCGGATAGGCGACGTCGACATGCGAAAACCCAAACGCCGACGCTGCGATGGGCGCGAGCCACAACGCTATGAAGGCCGCCAAAGCGGCTTTGCCGCCATCCAGCAATAATGTGGCGACAGCGATGTCTTTACGGCCCGTACGCAATACATTCGTTGCGCCGATATTGCCTGAGCCGATGCCGCGAATGTCGCCCAGTCCGGCGAGGCGGGTCAGCACCAGACCGAAAGGGATGGAGCCCAACACATAGCCCAGCAGCGCGGCGGCCAAAATGACCGGCGCCGCCTGGATATACAGATCGGCTATAACTGCGCTCATCAAAAAATGCTCACGCTACTGGCTGCGCTTATTCGAGGTCTCAAGCGGTTGAGCGTCTGACTAGCACGCTTTGCCAGATTTTCGAGAGGCTCAAGCGGCGGCGCGGTGCACAATCTTGCCGGAGACCATTGTCAGTTCCGCGCGGCCTTGCAGGCGCCGCCCGTCCAGAGCGCTGTTTTTAGAGCGCGACAGCATTGTATCCGCATCGAAAACAAAGGGCCTGTCGGGATTGATTAGAATAATGTCGGCGGGCGCGCCAATGGCGAGGCGGCCTTGCCACAATCCAAGAAGGTCGGCGGGTGCGCTGGTGACGGAGCGGAGCGCTTGCATCAAAGTGAGGTCTTCGGTTTGCACCAGGGTCAATAAGCCTGGCAGCAAGGCTTCAAGACCCGATGATCCGAATGCGGCTTCACTGAAAGGCAGGCGTTTGTCTTCCGCCGGCTGGGGGATGTGGCCCGAGACCACATATTCAATCACCCCTTCGGCCACGGCGCGCACCAGGGCTTGCCGGTCGCTCTCACCCCGCAGCGGCGGGCTCAGCTTGGCGAAGGTGCGGTAATCGCCGACGTCGTTTTCGTTGAGCAACAAATGATTGATGCTGACAGTGCCGCCGACAGTCTGGCCCGCTTGACGTGCGGCGCGCAGCAAATCCACTGAATGCGCCGAAGACGCCATATCCATCACATAACGCACGCCTGTCAGCGCGGCCAAAGCGAGGTCGCGTTGGAGCATGATGGTTTCGGCTTCCGCAGGGATGCCGGCGAGGCCAAGGCGCGCAGAGAGGTCGCTCTCATTCATCACGCCCTGACCGAGGCTCGGGTCTTCTGCGCGATGCATGACCAAGAGGTCGAAGCCGCGCGCATAGGTCATGACGCGGCGCATGACGCGGGCGTCGGTGATTGGGCGGCCGCCATTGGTGAAGAGAAACGCGCCGGCGTTTTTCATCAGGCCCAGCTCGCTCATATGTTTGCCTTCAAGGCCCTTGGTGAGTGCGCCCGCCGGAATGATGTGTACATCACCACGCGCGCGGCCCCTGCGCTTGATGAAATCCACCAAAGTGGCTTCGTCGATCACCGGGTGGGTGTCGGGCATAACGACGAAGGAGGTCACGCCGCCCACTGCAGCCGAGCGTGAGGCGCTGCCGAGGGTTTCTTTGTGTTCTGCGCCGGGCTCCCCGGTGACGACGCGCATGTCGACAAGGCCGGGCGAGAGCACAAGGCCATTGCACTCAACAACGTCGATTTCGGCGCTGATTTTCGCCGGCGCAGCTTTGGCGCCGATAGCCGCAATCTTTTCGTCTTCGACAAGGACATCGCCGCGCATATCGGCGTCGGTTGCGGGATCGATGATGCGGGCGTTTTTAAAGAGGGTCTTACTCATTGGGCGGCCTGCGCATTGGAGGCGCGTGCGGTGAGGGCGGCCAGCACGGCCATGCGCACCGCGACGCCCATTTCGACCTGCGCTTGGATGAGGCTTACCTTTGGGTCGTCCGCCACGGTTGAATCGATCTCAACGCCGCGATTCATCGGTCCGGGATGCATCACCTTCACGCCAGGTTTGGCTTCGGCGAGCTTTTCCCAATCGAGACCGAAGAAGCGGAAATATTCGCGCGTGGAAGGGATCAGCGCGCCATCCATGCGTTCGAGCTGCAGACGCAGCATCATCACGACGTCGACGTCCTTCAGGCCCTTGTGCATGTCGTTGAAAACTTTAGCGCCCCATTCATGGGCGGAGCGCGGCATCAATGTCGCAGGCGCCACCAGCCGGATTTCCGCGCCGAGCATGTTCAGCAATAAGACGTTTGAGCGTGCAACGCGGCTGTGCATGACGTCGCCGCAGATCGCAACACGCACGCCTTCAATTTTACCGAGAGTCCGGCGGATCGTGAGCGCATCCAGCAGCGCCTGCGTTGGATGCTCGTGCGCGCCGTCGCCGGCATTGATCACCGCGCAATCCACTTTTTGCGCCAGTAGATTGGCAGCGCCAGAGGCGGAATGGCGCACCACCAAAAGATCGGGGTGCATCGCGTTTAAGGTGACGGCGGTGTCAAGCAGCGTCTCACCCTTGGCGATGGAGGATGAGCGCGGGGCCATGTTGACGGTGTCGGCGCCCAAGCGCTTTCCAGCCAATTCAAATGAGCTTTGTGTCCGCGTGGAATTCTCGAAGAACAGATTGACCAGCGTGCGGCCCTTCAGGGTATCGCGCTTTTTTTGCGGCTGCCTGTTCAGTTCGACGAAGGTGTCCGCATAATCCAGAAGCACTTCGGCTTCCAGCCTGTCTAAATCCAGAATCGATAAAAGATGCGGGCTTTTCAGGATTGGGGCGACGGGCGCCACCCCTGGCGCGGGACTGGTGAGACTCATGAGGCGGCACAATGTTGCGCGCTGGCCCGCTTGTAAAGCGTCCGTTGAGCGTTAGTTCATCGAGCAGCGATCGATAGGGCCAGGGGTATTGTTATCGCCGACAAAAGTGTGGTCGCAGTCACCAATCCCGCCATCAATTTGTCGTCGCCGCCCATTTGACGGGCCAATACATAACCGGACGCCGCCGTTGGCGTTGAGCCCGCGGCGACCAAGACCAGTTTCGACAGCCCTTGGATTCCCATCAATTCTGCCGAAATCAGCATGGCGACTGGCCCCCAAATGAGGCGTAGCGCGATCCCGGCGACCATATAACTCGGCGCCGCGGCCACCGCCTTGAAGTTCAGTCCTGCCCCTACGCACAACAGCATCAAGGGCACGCTGGCTTGGCCGAACATATGCACAATGCCGCCAAAAGGCTCGGCGATGCGGACCTTAAAAAGCAGCATGAGCGCGCCCACGGCGCAGCCTAAAAGCAGCGGATTCATAAAAAATGAGATCACCCAGTCCTTACGCGGCGAGTCCCGCCCGCCCCAAAGATTGAAGCCCGTCACGGCCATCACGTTCGAGGTGAGGGTGATCGGCGCAAACGCCAGCGCCAGCATCGCGGCGCCTTCCGGGCCCATAAGCGCCGGGGCGGCTGCGAGGATCATTACGCCGTTCCAGCGCACTGCGGCTTGAAAGACGCAGGCATAGGATTCATTGCGTTTCAACAATGGCCGCGTTGCGAGCGCGCCCAAGGCCATGATGAACACGCCCAGCACCAAAGCGGTGGAGAGCCTTGCCACGCCGGCCCCGGAAATGTCGGCTCGGGCGACCAGATCCAGCACATACATCGGCGCGAGGACATTAAAGGTAACGCGGTTCACGTCCGTCCAGGTCTCGGACGGCATGATCTTGGATTCGCGGAGGCCAAGACCTGTGATGATGATCAAGAAGATAGGCAGAACCGCCGCGACCGAAGCGTAAAAGGTTTCGATCACGCGTGGGGCTCCGGCGCGTCGTTTTGCAGTCGATCCACAACGCCCTGCAGAACATAGGCGGCGGCGAGTTGATCGACGATGGCCGCACGTTGCGCGCGTGAGGCGTCGCCTTCGATCATTTGCCGCGTCACCGCAGCCGTACTGAGGCGTTCATCGCAAAACAATATCGCCGTATCACGCACTGCCATGAGGTTGCGCGCAAAAGCGCGCGCGCTTTGGGCGGAAGGGCCTTCAGACCCATCCATATTGCGGGGCAGGCCGATGATCAGGCCGGCGCAGGCGCGTTCGTCGAATAGCTCGAAAATGCGCCGCGCGTCTGCAGCGAATTTCGTACGCTTGATGCTTTCCACTGGAGTCGCGAGTCTTCGGGCTGGGTCAGTCGCTGCGACGCCGATGATTTTGGAGCCAGGATCGAGCCCTAGAAGTGCGCCTTTTGCCGGTAACGCGGCGCGAAATTCTTCATAGGATAAGATCGGCATTTTGGGCTCAGTTCTTCCGGCCGACCTTATGCGCGTACTCTTCAATAAGGTCCATGGCTGCGAATGCGACGCCCGAGCCCACGAAGGTGAGGTGGAGAAGTACATACCAGCGCAATTGATCTTCCGTATAATTCGGTAGGTTCATGAAAATTTTCAAAAGATGAATCCCGGAGATCGCAACGATCGAGGCGATCAGTTTGATCTTGAGGCCCGAGAAATCGAGCGTGCCCATCCATTCGGGGCGATCCGGGTCAGCATGCGCGCGGTCGATCTTGGAGACGAAGTTCTCGTACCCCGAGAACAAGATGATCAAAACGAGGTTGGCGGCGAGGGAAATGTCGACGAGGGAGAGAACCAGCAAGATCACGTCCCCTGTTTTCATCGTCATGACGTGCGGGAGCTCGACGTAGATTTCCCGAAAAAATGTGACGACTAAAATGGCCAGCGCGCCGATCATTCCGAGATAGATGGGGGCTAGCAGCCAGCGGCTGGCAAAGATGATCCACTCAATGACTTCTTCCAGAAACTTCAAAGGAAAGCCCCCCAATGCCGGCCCAAGCCGAACGCCGCTCACATGCGGCGGGACGGTTCATTTCGCAAGAGATTTAAGGCCAATCTCTTAGGCGGCCGCCAGAACGATGATGAAATCGTTTTTTGAATAGGCGATCCGCTCGGTTTTCGAGGGGTTGAGCACCACGCCGCTGAGATTTCGCGGGTCGGGTGTGGCGTTTCCCTTCCGGAGATAGCCGAAGGCCGTTTCGCCGCGTCTGCGGGCGGACTCAATGATCGTGAAGAAATTCACTGGCTGGTCCGGCGTCACATATTCGTTGGCCGGGCGCATGTAGATTTCGGCGCCTTCTTCATCCAGCAAGTCGCGAAAAATTGCCGCGGCGGCTTCATTTTCGGATGCTTGCGCCAGCATCTGGCTCACCAATCTGTTGCTGACGACAAAATCGTCTGCCTTCGTAATATCGGCGAGTTCGCGATTCCGCACATCCGCCATTTCGGAGACGATGTTCAAGCGCTTTTGGGCTTTTTTGGTCAGTCCGCGCAGATGCAAAAGCGTCACAAGTGTGCGTGTGTCCGCCGCCTGCAGATCCATATGATCGCAATAGGACATCACCACGATGTGGTCATAGGATAAGACGTTCAGCCTATGCAGCGTGGCGTTTTGCGTGGCGTCCGCATGCACGAAGAAGACGCTCATATTGCGGGTGGGTAGGACGATTTGGGCCGTGCGCTTTTCCAGATCGTCGATGTCGGCGACGATGGTCAGCGATGAACCTTTTTGCATGTAGCGAGACAGCTCGGCCGCGATCGCCGGAACGCGGTGATTCCACCCGAGGATGAGTGTGCGCTCTGGCAGAAATCCTGTGTGAATGCGTTCACGAATGGATTCGGCGTCGATTCGGGCGGCGTTCAGGCCCGCGTTGACGCGTATTGAACTTTTGTCTTCGGCGATGACCAAGGCCCGGATTTTGGGCGTGAACCGGTAATCCGCTGGCGGATTGAGCGTCACAGCGCCGGCATCGTCGCAAACTCCAATGAGTGCGCCTTGATCGAATGACATTAAAGCGTCGCCGTAACGCCTGCCGTGTAGCTCGGGCATGGCGATCGTGTAGATTTCGCAGCCTTCAAAATCGAGTAATTCGGAATAAACAGCGGATAGGCCCGCTTGCCGGCAGCATTGCACGATGATGCGGGACAGCAGATCGTCAGCCTGGACGGCTTGGATTTCAGCGCCGGCAAGATCTTTGGCGATGGCGGCGTTTGCGTTGCTGCGAAACTCAGCCGCGATCCGATAAGGGGCTTTCCGACGTTTTGGATCGTTTGTGATCGCCAGGACAGATTTGATGGATTGTGAATCGGGGTCGGGCGTGTCGCTAGCCAAGATGATGATGGAGTCGGAATCCTGCAAATTGACGATTTGAAGATCAGTTAGGTCAGTCGGATCGCCGCTGCGGCAAATGACTTTGACATTTTTGGGTAGGGTGAGCTTGGCGGCGAGTTCATCTTCCATGGCCACCTTGTCCTTGTTCGCCATCACCACGACGCGGTAGCGGTGCACACCGGCATGCGCCACGCAGAGCTGTTGGATAATGTCCGCAATAGAGGCGGACCAATTGAGGATGATGGTGTGGCCTTGCTCTAGGACGATGGATCGGCCTTTGCGCAATTCGTCGAGCTTTTGCTGCACGCCGGCGCTCAAAATGCCGATCAGGCTTGAGACAACGAAAATTCCCCATAGGGTGACGATGAGCATGATGAGGCGGAAGCCCCAGCCGACGTCGCCGCCAAGCGTCCCGGCATCCAGCGCGCGCATCAGGGATTCCCAGAACGCTTCGGCAAATCCCAGCGGAGATGCACCCGCCGGCGCGATCTGAGCGAGAACGATGATGAGCGCGATAATCCCGATGACGATGAGTGAGGCGAGGCCCAGCCACCCGGTCAGCGCGATGGGCCCTGCCGCCATCGTGTTGTCAAAGGCGTATCGAAGCCTTTGAATTTTTGTCGGCTTTTGGCTCATGGGTCTTCCCTTGCGCCAGCCGGCGTTGTCCAAGAAGCAGTGCGTTATGGCATTGTCTTGCGGGTTATAGGCCTGACAAGGGTCGAAGCCCGAGAGGTGACGCCGCTGAAACCACGACGTGCGGCGTTGAATAATGGGATGGGTGCATTGATCTTGCCCCAAAATCTTGCCGCCGCGCCCGCCGCTTGCTAGCTCAACGGCTCTGTTCAAATTTTTACCGGCTGCGTGGCCAGTCAGGCCCCCGAGGATGAAATGGCGCTAGATATTGAAACCGTTCGTCGCGTCGCCCGTTTGGCGCGATTAGAAGAGCCTGATGCGCGCCTTCCAGTGCTGGCGCGGGAGCTTGAGTCCATTATGCAGTGGATCGAGCAGCTAAACGAAGTGGACGTCGAGGGCGTCGAACCGATGTCTTCAGCTGTAGATGTGGTTTTGCCGATGCGACAGGATGTGGTCACCGATGGCGGCGATCCGTTGAAGGTGCTGAAAAATGCGCCGCGATCGGAAGACGGATTTTTCGTCGTCCCCAAAGTGGTGGAGTGAGACGCTTCAGGCGTCCATTCGATTTTCTGATCCATTTGGGAGCGCGCGTACGGGCGGCGCGATCCCCGAAAAGGTAATTTTATGAGTGAGTTGACTAATCTGACGCTGAAGGCGGCTTTGGCGGGACTGAAGGCCCGCGAATTCTCGGCGCGGGAAATTACTAAGGCTCATGTCGACGCTATCGCCAAAGCCCGCGGCTTGAACGCCTATGTATTGGAGACGCCGGAAAAGGCGCTCGCCATGGCGGACGCCTCCGATTCGCGGCTGGCCAAGGGCGAGGGCGGGGCGCTGGAAGGCGCGCCGCTGGGGATCAAGGATCTGTTTTGCACCGAAGGCGTGCGCACAACGGCTTGCTCGAACATTCTGGGCGAGTTCACCCCGGCTTATGAATCCACCGTGACCAGCCAGCTTTGGCGGGACGGCGCCGTGATGCTGGGTAAGCTGAACCTCGACGAATTCGCGATGGGATCATCGAATGAAACGTCGCGGTTTGGGCCGGTCACCAATCCATGGCGCCGCAAGGGCTCCAACGTTTCGCTGACGCCGGGCGGCTCATCGGGCGGTTCCGCCGCCGCCGCCGCTGCGAATTTGTGCCTGGGCGCTACGGCGACCGACACAGGCGGCTCGATCCGTCAGCCCGCCGCGTTTACCGGCACGGTCGGGATCAAGCCGACCTATGGCCGTTGCTCGCGCTGGGGCATCGTTGCGTTTGCCTCTTCGCTGGATCAAGCGGGGCCGATCGCGCGCACAGTGGAAGATTCAGCGATCCTCTTGAAGTCGATGTCCGGACACGACCCGAAAGACTCCACCTCGCTCAACGTTCCCGTACCGGATTTCGCCGCCGCTTGCGGGCGTTCGCTGAAAGGCGTGCGCATTGGCGTGCCGAAAGAATATCGCGCCGACGGTATGCCGGATGAGATCGAGAAGCTCTGGGCGCAGGGCGTGGAATGGCTGAGGGACGCGGGCGCTGAAATTAAAGAAGTCTCGCTGCCGCACACGAAATACGCGTTGCCCTGTTATTACATCGTGGCGCCGGCGGAAGCGTCGTCGAACCTAGCGCGCTATGACGGTATGCGCTTCGGCAAGCGTGAAGCGGGTGAGGATTTGATCGACATTTATCAGAAGACGCGTGGCCGGGGCTTTGGCGAAGAAGTGAAGCGCAGGATTTTGATCGGCACCTATGTGCTCTCCGCCGGGTATTACGACGCCTATTATTTGCGGGCCCAACGCGTGCGGGCGCGGATCGCGGAAGACTTTAAAAACGTCTTCCAAGAAGTTGACGCCTTGCTGACGCCCGCGACGCCGAGCGCGGCCTTCGCTCTGGGCGAGAAGTCCGGCGATCCGGTGCAGATGTATCTGAACGACATCTTCACCGTGACGGCAAACCTTGCGGGTGTACCTGGGCTGGCGTTGCCGGCCGGGCTGGACGCACAAGGTTTGCCGCTGGGCTTGCAGATTTTGGGACGGCCGCTGGATGAGGCAACGGTGTTCTCCGTCGCCTCGGCCATCGAGAAGGCCGCCGGATTCAGCGCTAAGCCGGATGTCTGGTGGGGTTGAGAGCCCTATATAAGTCTTTGAACTTTGCTGACCTTGGGCCTTGTCCTGGCTACGCTTAAGACAATTACGGAAGATCTCTTTCGATGACCGCATTAGATATTCGCACAGCCGCTCCTCATCAGCTTGTTTCAGGCGCGACGGGCGATTGGGAGATCATCATTGGGTTGGAGGTCCACGCACAGGTCACCTCTAAGTCCAAGCTGTTCTCGGGTGCTTCCGCCGAATATGGCGCTGAGCCGAATTCGCATGTCAGCCTGGTGGACGCCGGGATGCCGGGCATGTTGCCTGTGATCAACGAATATTGCGTTGAGCAGGCGATCCGGACAGGGCTTGGCCTTAACGCGCAGATCAATGAATTCTCGCGCTTCGACCGGAAGAATTATTTCTATCCGGATTTGCCGAGCGGCTATCAAATCAGCCAATTCCAACATCCGATTGTGGGTGAGGGCGAGATCGAAGTTGAGTTGCCGGATGGCTCCAATTTCACGTGCCGGGTCGAGCGCATTCACCTTGAGCAAGATGCTGGCAAGTCGATCCACGACATGGATCCGGATTCGACTTTTGTTGATTTGAACCGCTCCGGCGTGGCGTTGATGGAGATCGTCTCGCGTCCGGATATCCGTTCGCCTGAGGAGGCGGCGGCTTACCTAAAGAAGTTGCGTAATTTGGTTCGCTATCTGGGCACTTGCGACGGCAATATGGATGAGGGGTCGCTGCGCGCGGACGTCAATGTGTCGGTACGCCGTCCGGGCGAGGCGTTTGGCACGCGCTGCGAGATCAAGAATGTGAACTCGATGCGCTATGTACAAATGGCGGCCGAATATGAAGCGCGGCGTCAGATCGGTATTCTGGAGGACGGCGGCAAAATCAAACAAGAGACGCGCTTGTTTGATGTGAAGGCCGGCGTAACGCGGTCAATGCGATCGAAAGAAGACGCGCATGATTACCGCTATTTCCCGGATCCTGATTTGCTGCCGTTGGTGCTCGACCCGGTTTTGATCGAGCGGGTGCGTGCAAGCTTGCCGGAATTGCCGGACGCCAAGAAGCGCCGCTTTCAGGAGGCTTATGGGCTCTCGGTCTATGATTCCAGCGTTCTGGCGGCGGAGCGCGAGTCCGCCGACTTCTTCGAGGCGGCTGCGAAAGGCCAAGACGCCAAGTTGGCTGCGAACTGGGTCACGCAGGATTTGTTCGGCGCCCTGAACAAAGCTGGGCTGGAATTGTCTCAATCGCCTGTTTCGGCGGCGCAAATTGGCATGTTGGCCGGCTTGATCTCTGACGGCACCATTTCGGGCCGGATCGCCAAGGACGTCTTTGAGAAAATGTTCTCGACGGGCGACGATCCTGCAATCATCGTTGAACGCGAAGGTCTGCGGCAAGTCACAGACGTTTCGGCCATTGAGGCGGCCGTTGAGTCCGTGATGGCCGCCAACCCGGATAAAGTCGCCGAGGTAAAGGAAAAGCCGAAGCTGTTCGGCTTCTTTGTCGGTCAGGTGATGAAGGCAACCGGCGGCAAGGCGAATCCGCAAGCCGTGAACGACATTCTAAAAGCGAAACTGGGCGTGTCATGACCGATTATCGCATCGAAACCGCCAAGAAGGAGCACCTGTCTGCGATTGTTGCTCTGTTGGCGGATGATGCGATCGGCGCGTTCTTGGAAGATCCGTCCGCGATGGATGTGTATCAACGCGCCTTTGACGAGATCGACCAAGATCTGAATTCAGCCATTTATGTCGCGCTCGATGCGAACGATCACATTGTTGGCTGTGTGCAGATGTCTGTGACGCAGTTTTTGGTGCATCGGGGCGAAAAACGCGTTGAGATCGCGGGACTACGCGTCAGCGGCAAGCTGCGCCGGTCAGGCCTTGGGGCGATGTTGCTGCGCTATGTCATGGATGAAGGGCGCCGGCGCGGCGCCATAGTCGCGCAATTCACGTCCAACAAAGCCCGCCAGGACGCGCATATGTTTTATGAGCGCATGGGTTTTAAAGCTTCTCACGACGGGTACAAAATCAGCCTGACGGCGTCCTAGCCTAAAGGCTGATTGGTCGGCGGGCAGCGCCTCTTGAGATATCCTACCAAGCGCCTGTATTCGGCATGGAGAGCCAGGGCTCCTGTGGCGGTAGTGAGCCGTTTTTCTGCAGCAGTTCGATCGAGATGCCATCTGGGCTGCGCACAAACGCCATATGGCCGTCCCGGGGCGGGCGGTTGATTGTCACCCCATGCTTTTGCAGGCGCTCGCAGGCCTCGTAGATATTGTCGACATTGAAGGCGAGGTGGCCGAAATTTCTGCCGCCCGTATAAGCTTCTGGATCCCAATTATATGTCAGTTCGATCTCAGCGTCCGGCGTATCCGAGGCGGCGAGAAAGATCAGGGTGAAGCGGCCTTTTTCGTTCTCCATCCTTTTCATCTCGATCAAGCCCAAAGCGTCTCTGTAGAATGCCAGGGATTTATCGACGTCGGAAATCCGAACCATGGTGTGAAGGTATTGCACGGGAAAGATATCTCCGAATGGTCAAGTCTGCTGGCCGGATAACGTCCGGATGTGGGGGTTCTTTAGAAAATAAACATAGGCTGAATTCGCCGTTAAGGAAAAAATCATATCCTTCCCTAAATCATATGTTCCGCAAGCGGGATGGATTTCGCTTAATGATTCGACGGTGAGGCAGAATGCCGCCGTTACTAAAAGGGGACGCGGCATGGGCATCGCGACGACCGTCGATTTCGCTTCGGTAGCGCCGATCGACATGATGATGGCGGAACAATCCGCCTCTACAGCGGACGATTTATATCGCTTGGGCATTGCGTATTCCACAGGCCAAGGCGTTTCGGTCGATTACATTTGCGCGCATAAATGGTTCAATCTCGCCGCGTTGCGCGGATCCGACGACGCCAAAGCCTGCCGCTCGGAACTGACCGCAATGATGACGCAGGAAGAAATCGCCGCCGCTTTGAAGTCGGCGCGTGAGTGGCTCTCCACCCGTACCCATTAATAACTTTTCGCGCTCTGGCGCATTAGTGGCTATTTTAGCGTCGCGCCGATCGACTGTCTGATGGACTTCGCGTCATAGGCGTTGGGCCGGTCTGGGCGAGCGCCGGTTCCCATCAGAACTTCCATTGTGGTTGCGCGTACTGGTCCGCTTAGCTTCAATCCGCTCGAGACTTCGGCGCCTACACCGCCGGATCTGCCGTAATTGCCCCCGCCGACGCCTAGTCCGATGGATGGGCCGGGGCCTTCAAATGCTTCCTCGTAGGAATTAACCACTTCGAACCAATCGTAATTGTTCGATAGGGCGAGATCCGCCGCGCGTAACAGCCCCAGATCCTTCACCCGCGATGCCGGAGCCCCGCTGCCGCCCCGGAAATTAATCCGATAACGATTTTGTTCTATTCTGGATTCGCTGAAGCCGGATTCTCCCCGTTTTACGGCAGGTTCGTAGCGCGTGGGCGTGGAGCACGCTGCAACAACCGACAGCAAGGCGGAGGCGGCGATAACACGGAAGGTCTTCGGCGGGTGGACGCGTTTGTAAAGCATCTCTGTTCCTTGAGCGATGTGCAGCGCTGATCCCAACATAGCGCGCCGAACGACCAAGCGGTGCAATTTTATCATCCGCCGGGCTTAGCCCGAATGCCGGGATCGGGGTGCGCCGCAGAGGGTGCTAAAAGCAATTAACAGTTTGGCGTGAACGCGGTTCCTAAGAGGTCCGCGCATCAGCAAGTAAGGATATGGAATGACGGCGATTGCGCGGGCGCGCGGCGCTATGAGGGATAGAAATCCGGCTCCGGCCGCAACACCCCTTGGCGTCTTTGATGCGGCGGTTCCGCTCTGGGAGCGCGTCCTCGCCGTCTATTGCATATTCCACTATTCCGACGGCTTGTGGGGCACTGTTTTTGCCGACCCGAACGCGGTGGATGAATCGCCGCTGCTCCGTTTGCTTTGGTATCCGGTCTATTTGCTCGGCTTGATTGGCCTGATGCGCATCTGGCGTGAGGCGTCCAAGCAATTGGTCGGCGCCACGATGCTCATTGCGCTGCTGGGCTTCACCTTCACCTCAATGTTGTGGTCCGTAGAGCCCGACGTCACCTTCCGGCGTACGATCGCCTTGGTGATGACCTCCTTGTTCGGCCTTTATCTGGCGACGCGCTATGATTGGCGGAGCCTGGTGCTGCTCTTCGCCGCCGCATTCGCTACAATGGCGGTCGTGGGTTTCATAGGCTCGCTTGTCGCGCCGAAACTCTTTGTGCACCAAGTGGAATATGCCGGTGCTTGGAAGGGCGTGTGGCGTCACAAGAACCAGATGGGATCTTTGATGGCGCGGGGCGTGATGGCCTGTGTTTGCGCGGCGGCGCTGATGCCGGGGCGTCGGAACCTTTGGTTGTCCTTCGCGGCGTTTTGTTTTGTGATGGTGATCCTGTCGCAATCGTTGACGTCGGTTCTTGCGACGGTTTTGGGCTTGACGATCATCGGTGTGTTTTGGACGGGGTCTAAGGGTGCGCTCGCTGGTTACACTTTCTTTTATTGTCTGTTGATGGTTGCGCTTGCGGCCTTGTCCGCGGTGTTGTTCGCTTCGGATGCTTTGTTCCAGCTCGCTGGCCGAGACGCCACTTTGACCGGCCGCGCCGGCATTTGGATGTTTGTTCAAGAGGAGATCACGCGCGCACCGTTGCTTGGCCATGGCTATCAAGCGTTCTGGCACGGCCTGCATGGTTCTGCGGCGCACATCCGGCAGGCGCTTTGGTTCAATGTGCCGCACTCGCATAATTCGTGGCTCGAATTGACGCTGGATCTTGGCTATTTCGGCTCGATCGGCGTGGGACTCTATTTGGCGCTCATTATCGGACGTACGCTGTCGAAGTTTGGGCAGCCGATGATCGGTGCGTTCGCACTGGCGACCTTGGCGGCGACGCTGCTGTTCAGTCTGTCAGAGACCGTGCTCTGGCTGCCGAACAATTACCTACAGGTGATGCTGGTGGCGATTGGCGTGAAGTTGTCGACCGAGGCGAACGCCCGGCGCAGTGCGGCGATTTTTAAACCGACGCGGACCTATAATCGCCGCATGGCGCGGCGTTACTAAATGCCGTTTTCAGCGCGAGACTTAAAATAAAAACGCCGGGCTGATGGGCCCGGCGTTTTGCTTTAGGAGTTTGCCGCTTTGCGCGGCGGTTCCGGCGTTTGGGCGACCGGCTCTTGCGCCTTTTGTCCACGCGTCTGTCTTTCCATCCAGGCGCCGTAGAATTCCAACTTTGTCCACCAGATGATTTTGCCAGCGCCACGCACCGCAGGTTCGAGTAATTGGGCGCGGTTCGGCAGACGGAGCGCCCACGCCAAACCGCCGATCAGGCCGTACACGGTGAGCTGGCCGAGGCCGATCATCATGTGCCAAGCGATGCCAGCGTAATTGACGTGATCGCTGCTGGCGATCGTGTAGCATGCGCCTTGGCCGTACGAAAAAGACCGGCGATAGGCGTATTTCAAATTCGCGCGATAGCCGACAAGGTTTTCGTCTACCTTGCCCTTAGCTGACCACGCCACTTTGGCGCCGCGTTTGATGGCGGCATTGAAGACCGCGTCGTCTTCGCCGCCGATATTATTTGTGTGTTCAGGGAAGGGCGGATTTTCCGGAAACACGATCGAGCGCACATGTAGCGAGCAGCTGGCGCCGCCGAATTCGTTGATCAGTTTGTCTTCGTTAGAGCCCAGGCGCGAGAACAGCTTCTCAATAAAAGCGCGATGCTCAAAAGGCGCTTCGTTCGCATGCATGATGGTCGGTCCGAAGACCATTTCGGCGTTGAACTTGTCGCGCGTGTCGAGAAGGGCCTGCAGCCAGTTTACGTCGCTATAGGTGTCGTCGTCGAGGAAGGCGATCAGATCTCCCTTGGCCGCGTCAAACGCCGTGTTGCGCGCGAAGGCGACGCCTGGGCGCGGTTCATGGATCACAGCCATATGTACGGGGCAGCGCGCTTGCGCGTTCAAGAGATACGACATCGCCGAGCCTTCCGGCGAATTGTCGATCGCAATGATCTCATAGTGCGCAGTGGTGAGTTTTTGCGTCAGCAGCGACTCTATCGCCAATGGCAGGAGGTCTGGACGGCGGAACGTTGGGATGATGACGGAAATCAGTCTCATGCTGCCTTCTCACGGAGGGTTGGCGCGATGAATTGGGCAGCATCACGCATGGTTACAATCTTTGCTTTCGAAGCGATCGCTGCGGCCACGATCTGACGCAGTAATTCCGGGGTTGCGCCGAAATCGCTGGGATTGGTGCAGATGTCGTGGGTGTAGAAAATCAGCCAGCCGTTTTCATCGATGGCGCGGCCGATCAGAGTCTTGGCGGCGTCCAACATGCCATCACGGCGCGACTCGATTGGAGCTGCGTATAGGCTCATCATATCGGTGCGGCAGGCATTCACGCCTTCGCGGACGCCGCGCGCATTCGTGAAGCGCTCTGCAGTCAGGCGTTTGGCGCCGACGCTGATTTCGCCGAACGGATAGGCGAATGAGGTCAGCGGCGTTTTCAATCCGGCGGCGGATAATTCCCGCGCGTTGCGGTCGAGGTCGCGACGGATGTCGTCAACGGAAGTGTGCGCGCAATCGATATGGCCAAAGGTGTGGCAGGCGATCTCGTGGCCCTTGGAATCGAGCGCCAGCACATCATTGATGTCGCAATGCACACCCTGATGATTGTCGATCCCTGACAAGCCCCACGCGGTGTAGAAAGTGCCGCGAACGCCGTGTTCTTCCAGGATCGGCGCACCGATTTCGGCCGCTGATTTGGGGAAGTCGTCGAAGGTGAAGGTGATCATGCCGCCTGGGCAATGCACATTCACCATGGCCACCGGCCATTGATAGGCGACGCGGCGAAGCACGCGGTCTAGAAAACTGCCTTTGCCCGTATACCCGTCTTGCCGGTTCATACTTGCTGCCCCCGGCTCGCCGAAAAGTATTCGGCGTAGGAGCAGGCGCGGTAGATTTTCAGCGCGGTCAAGCGAAGCGCCATTGGGATCAGTTTTTGCGGATCTTCCACGACGTAGGAGCAAAACTTCTTCACGAGATCGCGCAGAGGAACGCGCGCCATCAGCTTTGCTGCGCGGTAAGAGGAGAATTCCTTCACCTCTTTCGGATGCAGCATCGCTAGGCGCTGAAAGTTCCCGCCGGAGCGCGAGAATTTGGTGAGTAATTGTTTGGGTGTTTCGAGGCCGAGATGCGTGGCCATATTGTCGATGTGCAGCACTTCGAATTTTTCCGCGGCGCGCAGACCCCAATCGACGTCTTCCCAGCCCCAGCCTTTGAAGCCTTCGTCGAACTGGATGGCGTCGATCACATCGCCGCGAACCAGCAAATTGCTGGTGCAGATCGTTTTGCCGGGATTGAGATTGCGCTCCGCAGCGGGGCGGCAGTCCGACGTTCGCGCCAAAGCGCGGTGTAAAGCGGTTGCGGCGTTTGCGGGGGCGTGCAGATCGCTAAAGCCGCCGAACACGACAGCGGGGTTCTTGGTGCGGATCAGTTCATCGTACCGAACCAAGAATTGCTCGTCGTCCGGCAGCATGTCCGCGTCCAGGAAAAGCACATGCTTGGCGCGCGCCATGGTGATGAGGCGGTTGCGGCCCTTGGAGCGGCCGAGATTGTCGTAGGAGCGGATGAAGCAGGCTGGCGCAGGGCAGGCTTGAACGGCCTTGGCGACCTTTTCGGCCAAAGC
>Ga0247832_1003474_pt1 | contig 21523 bp, 20 predicted proteins | sample LaCruzMarch2015__10_FD_192407 | JGI IMG/M metagenome (GOLD analysis project Ga0247832, IMG submission 192407) | Freshwater microbial communities from meromictic Lake La Cruz, Castile-La Mancha, Spain - LaCruzMarch2015_4m | ecosystem: Environmental > Aquatic > Freshwater > Lake | place: Spain... | reverse complement strand
AGCTTCCAAGAAAGGACGAGGCGCGGTGCATGCTAGCCATTTCAACCTTGGTTTGAAGGTAAACCACCCTTCTTAACGAAAGACATGCTGCAAGAGGTCGTTGCCAAAGGCAAAAACCATCAGCAAAATCAAGAGAACCATGCCCGCAGATTGGGCCGCCATCAAAAAGCGTTCGCTCAGGGGTTTGCCGGTTACCATTTCTACGAGCAGAAAGACCACATGGCCCCCGTCCAAGGCAGGAATGGGGAGTAAATTCATAAAGGCCAGAATCATCGACAAAAGCGCCGTTGTCATCCAAAATCGTTGCCAATCCCAACGGCCACCGTACATTTTTTTGGCGATGGCGATCGGCCCGCCCAATGATTTTTCGACCGGAACCTCACCGCGAAAGATCATCCCAAAGCCAGCTATATTGTCCCGAATGGTTTTGACACCCAACGCATAACCAGCGGGCAATGCCTTGGCCCAGGTGTATCGCAGGGATTCGGTGGGCAGGGTTTCAGGGGCCGATACAAAGCCAATCGTGCCCTGTTCACTGACGGTCACCGCAAGGAGGAGAGGCGACTCGCTGGCCTTCGTGGACGTGTTCCTAATCAAGGTGAGGGTGCAGGTTTGGCCCGCAGATGTTTTGAGTGCTTTTTGGAGTTCATCAAAAAAACGAACGGGAAGACCATTGACCGCAACGATGGAATCCCCGGCTTGAAGGCCGGCTTTTTCGGCGGGCATCCCAGCAACCACTTCGCCGACCGCAAAGCGGACCCGTGGCATCAGGTACAAGGGCTTGGCCTGATCCAACCATTTGTTGGCGAAATCTTGGGGCATTCGCAGTTGGACTTCGGCGCCCTCCCGAATCAGGGTCATTTCGGGAGGACCGTTGGTGAGCCAACGGGGGTCGTAGACGTCTTCGACGTAGCGGATGGGGGTGCCGTTCAGGGCTACCAAGCGATCGCCAGGTTGAAAGCCCAGGCTTTCGGCCCATTCGGTGGGTGCCAAGCCGTTTTTGAGCCCCTGGACAGGGGTTTTTTGTTCTCCCCAAACCCAGAGGATCATCGCGAAAAGCAAAATCCCAAGAATAGCGTTGACGGTCACACCGCCAATCATGACAATTAAGCGTTGCCATGCTGGCTTGGAACGAAATTCATCAGGACGAGGGGGGGCGGCCAATTGTTCCTTGTCCACCGATTCGTCGACCATGCCGGCGATTTTTACATATCCGCCGATGGGTAGCCATCCCAATCCAAATTCGGTATCGCCTCGACGAAAAGAGAAGATTTTTTTGCCCCAGGCGTCGATGAACACATAGAATTTCTCAACCCGGATCCCAAACATGCGGGCAGTGAAGTAGTGCCCCCATTCATGGAGTAAAACCAAAATACATAGACCCAAAATCAATTGGGAAGCCATAATCAATACATCCATGGGAGCGAAGGGTTGGGGTCGTTGGTGGGCGGTTTGGGTCGGCTAAATTAGGGGTTCTTGGGCGTATCCCCCGAATAATAGAAAGCGAATCGTAGGTTTGTTCCATGATGGACCGCGATGCCCTCCTTCAAATGATGGGGAAAATTTGGAATGCCTATGGGTTGCGTTTGGAGCAGTCTTTTCGGGAGGCCGGATTGCCCATGAATGCTGAGCAATATCGTTTTCTGAAGGTGGTTCAAGAACGACCGGGGCAGTACCAGGAAATCTATGCCCGTTTGTTGGGTCGCGATCGTTCCAGCACGACTCGTATGATCCAGAGTTTGCACCGACGGGGCTGGGTTCAACGCAGCCTGGACAAGCAACAATCCGGGTCAGAACCGCGCGATACACGGGTCAAACGCATCCGCTTAACCGAAGAAGGGGAAGGCATCTTGGCGAAGGCGGTTCAACCGGCGATGTCAGCTCTCTTTCCGGCCTGGGAGAATTTCCCCGGAGAGGAGAGGGAAGTCCTGGAGCAATTGCTCAAAAGGATTTACATCAATATTCAATAAATGAACCCCAGAGGAACCCCAGAGGAACCCCCCTAGAGGAACCCTGGGGCGGCCTTTTCAAGGAAGGAGCAGGATTTTTTTGGAATACACGCCGTAGGCAGCCGTGACCTCCACACGGTAAAAGCCAGCGGCAAGCTGGTATTCCAGTCCTTCGATTCGGGTGCCAGGTTGCTCCAAGACCAGCACTTCCTGGCCCGAGGCATTCCAAAAGCGAACCCGATCGCAGGCGTCGAGGGGATGCAGGCCCAGGTTGAGGACCCCACGGCATGGATTGGGGTACAAAACCACGTTGCCGGGATCAGTCAATGGAGGCGGAGGCGGAGGTAACGGAGCCCGGTAGCGATCGCGGTACCAGACTTCTTGAATCGTGGGTGGAAAAAACAGAATGCTGCGTTCCAGGATCCTTAGCAGGGGACCTCGCTGGTTCGTTTCGTTGGTGTACCAAGAAGTCTCGATTTCGGTACGGGTAGGGAGGCCAACAGGGGCGGACCCTGCCAGGAGGATGCTATCCGTGATGGTGAGGCGACTGCGAACGCGCAGGCAGGGGAATTGACCGTAGGGGGTGCGCAAGGTGCCCCAGGCATCAACGACCGAAAACCGTTGACCTTGCCGCCGAATTTCGGCGATGGTGGGGATGTTGATGCTAAAGGCAAAAGTGCTGGTATCTCTGTCCCCGAATTGCAAGGGAAAAGAGAGCATTTCGTCCGGATCGCTGTAGAAAACGGGCAGGGGGAGTCCCAAAAGACCGATACCCTGGGCGGTCTTGGCCCAGCGGTTGTTGTTCAGGTTGTAAAAATCGTACAGGTTGGTCAAAGGCAAATTCAAAGAATCCAGGCCCGGAATTGGCAATTGGGGAGGGAGCCCCAGAAATTCAAAAAGAGAACTGCTGTCAGCGGTTTTTCTGCCATAATTTCCAAACAATAGAAAATAAGGAGATTGGGTGGCATTGACATAGCGGACCACCTCGGACTCGTTGGATACCAGGTTATTTGCTAGATCCCAGGTCCTTGAAGCTCCATTTTGACTCAGAACGAAGGCCAGTGCACCTGGATTGGTCATGCGGGCATACCGAGGTGTATCACCGGCCAAAGGGGCGCAACTGCGACCCAAAATCGGGGCTGTTTGGCCTAGAATATCCTGGGGTAGGCCCAATAAAGCGCCCAAGCCCCAGCAGAACGTCCAAAGTCTAAGGTTAAACACAAAGCGAAAATACGGAGGTTGAGAGACCTTAGTTTTGAGACAACATATGAAAGCAATTTATATCGTCGTGGGGGACGAGGTTCTCTTGGGACAAGTGGTGGACACCAACGCCGCCTTTTTGGGTCAGGTATTTGGGGCCGAAGGAATTGAGTTGATATGCAAATGGACCGTTCGTGATCGAGAAAACGAAATTCGGGATGCTCTTGAGCGGGCTCAATCCTTGGCCGAACTGGTGGTTTTGAGTGGAGGGCTGGGCCCAACATCCGATGATTTAACCAAACCAATACTTACAGAATACTTTGGTGGTAAGTTAGTTAGAGACGCTAAAGTAGAGCAACAAATTAGCGATTGGTTTCGTGACAGAGGCCGAGAACCCGGCCCCATGAATCTGGCTCAGGCCGATTTGCCCGATAATGCTCAGCAATTGCACAATCCCCTGGGTACCGCTCAAGGCATGATGTGGCAAAAAAACGGGGTTACTACGATTGCCTTGCCGGGTGTGCCCTACGAATTCCAATACATCATTCAACATTCGTTGATTCCCTGGGCCAAATCGACCGGTCGACTAAGGGCCATGGTTCACCGCACGCTCATGACCGCAGGTTTGGTTGAATCTAGTATAGCCAAGAAATTGAAAGATTGGGAATTACGATGGAAACCAATGGGAATCCGACTGGCTTATTTGCCCAGGCCAGGCGTGGTTCGATTGAGACTAAGTGCTTATCCCGACGAATGGGTGGACGCTGGTTCGGAATCTGGTTGGGCCGAGACGTTGGAAAGTCGTGTGGATCAGGCCGCTGTGGAAATCCAAGAACTCTTGCCAGGCCATGTTTATGGCGAAAACGAAGAGTCCCTGGAAGCTCGTATCGGGTCTCTATTGCTACAATCCGGCCAATGTTTGGGGCTGGCCGAAAGCTGCACGGGCGGGGCCCTTTCTGCTCGATTGCTGAAGGTTGCCGGGGCCTCCGCCTATGTCAGGGGTGGTTTGGTGGCCTACCATAACGACCTCAAGTCCGACCTTTTGGGAGTCAAAACCGAGGATTTGAAGGCCTTCGGTGCAGTCTCCGAAACGGTCGTCAGGACCATGGCGGCGGAGGCCTGTCGCTTGCTTGGCTGCGATTATGCCGTGGCCATCAGTGGCATTGCAGGGCCAGACGGAGGATCCCCCGACAAGCCGGTTGGTACGGTTTATTTTGGAATCCACGGACCAGGTTTTTCAAGGGTTTATCACCGGTCGCTGGGCACGGGCCGGGATCTGGTCGTTGAACGCGCTGTGATGATGGCAATGTTCCTATTGTGGCGTCTCCTAAGTGGTCAAGCGATTGATGAAGAAACCACGATTGCCCCCAAAACTCCCTAAATTTGCCTCATGGCTCGATTTGAATTGGTTATGCCCAAAATGGGTGAAAGTATTACAGAGGCGACCGTGCTCAAGTGGTTGAAACAAACCGGTGATCAGGTAGCACGGGACGAAGCGGTCTTGGAAATCGCCACGGATAAGGTGGATTCCGAGGTACCTACACCCGTCGGTGGTCGCTTGGTTGAGGTTCTTCATGCAGAGGGTGCTGTGGTGAAGGTTGGGGCTGTTTTGGCGATTTTGGAAGACGCTTCCGAATCGACCACCCCATCCGCACCCCTTGCAACCGTTGCGGCCCCGTCCGCAGCTCCCACGATGCCTGTGGCTTCCGCATCGGCTGCCCAACCAACCTTGCCGGCCACCCCAACAGCTCCATCACCTACCGAGGTGCCTTTTGTGCCCGCTCCGGTCCCCGTTATAAATCCTGGAATCCCGGCTCCTCAACCCCCAACGGGTCGCTTTTATTCACCCTTGGTCCTGAGCATTGCCCGTCAGGAAAACCTGCCCATGGCTGAATTGGATGCCATACCTGGCACCGGAGACCAGGGAAGGCTCACCAAAAAAGATTTGCTCAACTACCTAAGCAACGGTCGCCAAGCAGCCCAAGCCTTGGTCCAGGTGCCATCCCCCTCCCAACTCACGAACCCTCCTCTCAGTCCTGCAACACTGGCGGCTGTTAGCGCGTTGCCCGAGGAGATTTCAGTTCGCGGTATGGTTGACCGAGAGGAGAACGGTGGTTCGGTCGAAATTATCGAAATGGACCGCATGCGCAAATTGATTGCCGAAAACATGCTGGCCTCCAAACGGATTTCGGCCCATGTAACCTCCTTTGTGGAGGCGGATGTCACCAATTTGCATTACTGGCGCGAAGAACACAAGGCTGAATTCGAAAAGCGTTTTAACGAGAAACTCACCTTCACGCCCATGTTCGTGGAAGCCGTTGTAAAAGCCATCCAGGATTACCCGATGATTAATATTTCGGTGGACGGAACCCGTATTCTCAAGCACAAAGAAATTCATATCGGCATGGCGGCGGCCCTGCCATCGGGCAATTTGATTGTTCCGGTCATACACCATGCCGATCAACTGAACTTGGTGGGTCTCACCAAAAGAGTCAATGATTTGGCCCGCCGGGCCCGTACCGGCAAACTAAAACCCGAAGAAATTCAGGGTGGAACCTTTACCCTCTCCAATGTTGGAACCTTTGGGAATGTCATGGGAACCCCCATTATTGCGCAACCCCAGGTGGCTATTCTGGCGGTAGGTGCTGTTAGAAAACGGCCTGCGGTTATCGAAACCCCTCAAGGGGACTTTATCGGAATTCGTCACATGATGTTTTTGTCCCATTCGTACGACCATCGGGTGGTGGACGGTGCCTTGGGCGGCATGTTTGTCAAGCGCGTTGCGGAATACCTGGAGAGGTGGGATCCATCCCGCGGGATTTAGACCATTGCAAAACCTAGGCGCCTCGCAGGTTTTAGGCGCCTCGCAGGTTTTATTTCTGGGATTTCGAGCAGGTAGTGCAAAGACCTTCGGCGGTTAGTTTCCAATCCCGAACTCGGTAACCCGTTGGCAAAACGGGCCAAGGCGGTTCCAAGGAGTCTACACAATGGGTTGTGCCGCAAGAATCACATAGAAAGTGAATGTGTCGGTGCTGGTGCTCGGTTGCATCGCAAACGGGGGGGCAAAGCGCATAACAAGGGTTGGTCGTTCCTGCATTGATTTCATGGAGGATTCCGGCCTGCATCAGGGAACGTAGGTTGCGATACAGGGTGACCCGGTCGGTGTCATGGCCCAGCCTTTGACTTATTTGGGCCTGGGTAAGGGCCACGGAGGATTCACCCAAAACACGAAGAAGAGCCCGTCGAAACGGGGTGGAACGAACCCCGTGCTGGCGGAGACGTTGGGCCGAATCAGCCGGCTTTGCGCTCGTTGTCAACGTCTTTGTACGCTCCCTGGGTCGCGAAGTAGCTCATGGCGGCTATCAAACCACAAAGCAGCAACATGTCGATATAGCTTAGACGCTGAGGTGCCATGATGGCGGAAGCAACAATGTACCCTGTCCAAAGCAGGGTCAGGATGGTAAAGGCAACGGCCAGTTTAAAGTGCATGGCGTAGGGTTAGGGCGCTCAATTTTGATGGTCAAAGATAAACTATTTGCGAGGCTTCATCGCCTCAAAGGCTTGTTTGATCATGGGCCTGGGCATCCATTGCACAAATCGATTGAACTGACCGGCCATGAGTCGCTCCCCACCATCGATGGTTAGACATCCCCCTTGGATATACGAAGCCATGGGGCTCATCAAAAAGGCTGCACACTGAGCCAGTTCCTCTGGCTTTCCGTACCGACCTAGGGGTATGCCCCGTTTGTAGCTCTCCTCAATCGAAGGGTCGGGCATCAGGCGAGACCATGCGCCTTCGGTAGGAAAGGGACCGGGTGCGATGGCGTTGAGCCGAATGCCGTAGGTGGACCATTCAACGGCCAGGCTGTTGGTCATGGCCAGGACACCTGCTTTGGCACAGGCCGATGGAAGTACGAACGATGACCCGGTCTCGGTATACGTGGTAACGATATTTATTACATTGCTGGAAGGTGTACCGGCTGCGATGATTCGTTGCCCAAATTCAAGGGTGCAGTGAAAAGTCCCTTTGAGAACAATATCCACAACGGCATTGAAGGCGTTAGGACTCAAGTCTTCCGACGCGGACAAAAAATTCCCGGCCGCGTTGTTGACCAAACCGTCCACCACGCCCCAACGACGGGTTAACTCGTCAAACATGGCGCGTACTTGTTCCGGGTCCCTGACATCGCAGGGGATTGCAACAGCCCTCTCCCCAATGGCATCGGCTGCTTCCTGAAGCGGTTGGGGCCGTCGACCGCACAGGGCCACATGGGCACCCAATTGATGGAAGTAGGTGGCCATGGCCAACCCCAGTCCGCTGCCGCCACCGGTCACGAGGATATGCCGGTCTTTGAGTGTATCTTCTTGGAACATGATCGTGAATTTTTTGGTAGGGGTGATGGAATAAACTTAGGCGCCATGACCCATGGCATAGGCTACCAAAGCACCCAAGAGGGCACCGATGGCTTGCCAAGGCTTGAGGCGATGATTTTGACTGCTTTCGTAAAGGATGGTGGAGGCAATCTGAAGAAAGGAACCCGTTGCCAAGGCCATCAGCGCGTGCAATATCTCTCGACTGCCTTCTCCGGCCTGGCCCATGCTTTGGCCCAGTAACATGCCGAGCGGGGTCATCGAAGCGACCACGATCACCGAAACCCAAATCAGCAGGGGTCGGGCCTTTTCTTGGATCATCAAGGCGGTCAACGCAAAAGTGGTGGGGGCCTTGTGCAACAAAATTCCTAACAAAAGTGGACTCCAAAAAGTAGCCGAGCCTCGGAGGCTGGCCGAACCTGCCAAAGGAAGTCCTTCCACCAAACCGTGCAGGGAAAGGCTGAGGATAAGACCCCAATAGCGAACCGAACCCACCCGAAAGGAACCTCCCTGGGCCGATGAATCCCGGTGTTGGGTTGACTCGTCATCCATCGGATGAATCGGATGATCGCAGTGATGATCGTGACCGCTGTGAAGATGCCCGTGCTCAATTCCTGCTGAGAATTTCTCGAGCATCCACTGCATAAAAAAGCCGGCAAGCAACCAAAGATTTTCGTTGGGATGACCGTAAGAAAGGACCTCCGGGAGCAGGTGCAGGATGGCGGTGCTGAACAAAAGACCGCCGCAAAAAGTTAACAACCAACGAAAAACGGCGGGCGAGCCGTGAACTCTGCCTCCGATGGCGAGCCATCCTCCGATAAGTCCGGAGGCAAGCAGGGCTAAACCGACAGCAAACAGAGAATTCATAGGCAATGGATGATGGGCTAGGAGGGATGCGTGTTCAGCCTTCCCGACGCAAAAGAAGGGCTACCGATGCACAAAATAAACCAATCAGGGCTCCTACCAATACATCGCCTGGAAAATGAACCCCTACTCGAATTTGGGCGATGCAAACAAGCCCGGCCCATACCGAACCAATCCACAGCCCGGCCTTGCCCCAACGGGCACGCAGCGCCCATCCCAGCGCCCAAGCCAAGGCAAAATGATTGGCCGCGTGGGATGATACAAAACCATAACCCGAACCGCAAGTCACCCGGATTTGGCATTCGGCCGCGGTCAGCGGGTGTCGGCAAGGTCGGTCTCTTTGAACCAGGGGTTTGATAAGGCTCGAGGATACTTGATCGCTCAAGGCAACGGACACCACCAAGACCAAAATCAAATTGAAGGGTCGTTCCACTTTGGATCGAAAAACCCACAGGAGCAATAAGGCGTAGATAGGCAGCCAGGTCCCGGGGGTTCGAAACAGGATGGCGAATGAATCCACCAGGGACCATCCTTGCGGATGATTAATCCATCCAAACCATTGCCGCTCCCATGCGCCGGGTTGCTCCAAATAACCAGCCAGAGCAAAAACAGTCAAGCCCAAGGCAAGCAATAATCCACTTATAATTAGAAACTTATAACCTGAATTCATATTCATTGCACTAAGATCTCGGTTGTCGGTGCATGGGTTTTTGGGCGAGCCAAATGCAACGGGGCCCGGTTTCGGAATCCGGTCGAAGATCGTAATGGGTCCATCGTTGGATGGGTCTGAAACCGGCAAGAAGTAGAAGGCCCTCCAGGTCCTTGGGGCTGTAACAACGAACCATTTCAGTAAAAACCAGGGGATTTGGGCCGGAATCCCCATTGAAATCTTCGATACGAATTTCTTTGAGGAGCCTGCCTCCCACGACTTCACGCTTCAAGTGGGCTCGAAAATTCGGAAAGCTTTTGGTTTCGGAAGGGACCAAATGAGCAAGGGTATGGGCGGTATCAAAATAGTCCAGAACCACATAACCTCCATCTCGCAGGTGATGATAGGCGTTTTGGAGAACCATCAAATCGTCCTCGTCCTTTTCGAAATACCCCAGGGAGGTGAACAGGTTCACCATTAGGTCAAAGCGCCGATTCATGCGATGGGTCCGCATATCGCCGACCTCAAAATCCAAAGACCCCAAGGCCGCTACGTCCCTTTGGTTGGCCAAGGTTCGGGCCCGCTCAATTAATCGTGGCGAAAGGTCCAAACCGGTTACTCGGTATCCCAAATCGGCCAAAGAATTGGTGTGTCTGCCCCAACCACAGCCCAGATCCAAAACGTCGGCCTGTTCCGGAAGAGGGATCTGGCTGGTCAAATTCTTGACAAAAGCTTTGGCCTCTGTGAGGTCGCGATGGTCGTAAAGGGTTTCGTAATACGGGCTGTTAAACCAATCGTGGAACCAATCACGGTTTGACCATTCGCTGGAAGGAGGGGATGAGGGGGAAGGGCTTAGGGGCATGAAGGGCAGCGAAGGTATAATAGCACCGGCAAATGGTCGCTAGGTCCTCCCAGATATCGGTTGCCGGCGTAGGTTCGGAAAGGATACCCTTTGAATTTGCCATCCTGCTGTCGAAGGTTGGGAAGTTCAACGGTGGTTGCCGAACCTTGGATATAGTAAGGCATGGACCCTGTTTGCGGACGACCTTGGAGGGCCTTGCTGAGCATGATCTGGTCCAACCATTCCCAGCGATCCTGGTAGCAATAAGAACCTCCTGCCAACCCGGCCATCGGATGAAACAAACCCCGACTGGACGTGCTGTCAGCCCCCAAAATCAATCGTATGCTCGGGTCCTGGGGGGTATCGTTGAAATCTCCAAGCAAGACAACCAAGCAACGATCGCTGCCCCCGTAACGGGCGTAGAGGCTATCCACGGTTTGCCTCAAACGGCGTGCTGCCGCGTAGCGATTGGGCACGGATTTTTCGTTCCCGCCCCGACGGGATGGCCAGTGATTTACAAGTAAATGAAGGGTATCGCCGCTCGATAAACGCCCACTGACCACCAAGATGGGCCGGGTTGGCGGCAAGGAATCCCCCGGTAAGTCGATGACTTTGTCGGCTCGGGCAAAGGGTTTGAACAAAGACTTGTTGTAAAGAAGAGCAACATCAATACCCCTGGTGTCTTTGGAATCGGAGTGGATAGAACCCAAGTTGCTTTTGCGAAGGGGGGGCTGACGCAACAAATCGCTTAGAACATTTTGATTTTCAATTTCACAAAGCCCTAGAAAATCAGGAACCGTCCCACGATTCATTTGAGCAATGATGCCAGCAAGTTGGCCTAATTTTTGGTAGTAACGAGCTTCACCCCAGGCCAGGGAGGCCGTGGGCAGAAAGTCTTGGTCGTCGGTGGCGGGGTCATCCAAGGTGTCAAAAAGATTTTCTACGTTGTAATGCCCAATGCTCAAATCCCGACCTGCTGGCTTTTTGGCCTTTCCTTTGTTTTGGGCCTGAAGGGTCGAAAGAAAGGCCATCGAGGTAGAAAGGGCCAGAACGAGTGCCCAGCAGAGTTTGCGATATTTCATGTTAACTTTTATTAAACGACCTAGAAATCCCCCGAAAGGTATTTATTATTGAGGAAATTACGTCCCTTATGCCTCCTAATAGGACTGAACCTGCCGCGGCACTCTTGATTCGAAAGACCTGGGCGGGCCGAAGAATCGAATTGTACAACAGGGAAGTGTCATGGTTGGAATTTAACGAAAGGGTCTTGCTTGAGGCCGAGAACAGCCAGGTGCCTCTGGGGGAACGGCTTCAGTTCATGTCCATTTTTTCGTCCAATATGGACGAGTTTTTTCGGGTCCGTGTTGCAAACCAGCATCGGCTTATGCATTTGGACAAAGAACAATTGCGTAAGCTGGATTTTCATCCCCACCGGGTCTTGACCGTCATTCACGACCAAGCCCAGGCCCTTCAGCAACGTTTTGAACTGCTTTTTGAGCAGCGGATTCTTCCGGAACTGGAACATAACGGCGTGGTCATTAGTGATGAAATTAACTTACCGGTGGTTTTTCGTAACAAAGCACATACGATTTTTAAGGAAAGTATCCAGCCTTATTTGAACCCCATCCTGCTCGATCAAAAAACCAGGCCGCTTCGACTGCGGGATTCCTATCTCTACTTAGCCCTCAAAATCAAGCGACGGATTCGTTCGGAGACTTCGGATTATGCCTTGTTGGAATTGCCTGTTCGATACGCTCAACGTTTTTATTCGCTGGGCAACGTAGATGGCCGGGAGTATTTGCTTTTTATCGATGATTTAGTCCGCATGCATCTGAACGATGTGTTTGCATCCATGAATCCCGAGGTCGTGGAGGCTTTTACCATCAAAATGACGCGGGACCAGGAGCTGGATTTGGACCAGGATTTGGGTCAATCGTTGCTGGACAAAATGAAATCGGGCCTGCGCAAAAGAGGGAAGGGGGACCCCGTTCGATTTATTTACGACCGCCAAATGCCGGATGATTTGCTGCGTTTTTTGGTTCGAAAATGGAAACTAAAGGCATCAAGCCTTATCGCAGGTGGTCGCTACCATAATTTCAAAGATTTACGCCAGATCCCCTTGGCCGGTCGGGATGCCTTGTTTTATCCGCCTTGGGAATCGGTATCGCCCGGGGCATGGTCAGAGCGTCATACGCTCTTTAAGGCGATTCGTGAAAAGGACCGATTGTTGCATCACCCCTACCATCCGTATGATACGGTCCTCAAGTTTTTGAGGGAAGCAGCCTTGGATCCGGATGTTCGAAAAATAGAAATTACCCTGTATCGACTGGCCACGATTTCCTCGGTCGTACGGTCCTTGATTACGGCCGCTTTGAACGGCAAAAAAGTCATTGCAGTGGTCGAAATCCAAGCTCGCTTTGACGAAGAAAATAATATGTACTGGGCCGAGAAATTGCAAGAAGCGGGGGCCGTGGTTCATTACGGTTTGGAAGGTTTCAAGATTCATTGCAAAATGTGTTTGGTAACCCGCCGGGAAAAAGGACGGGATATCCGTTATGCCCACATGAGTACCGGGAATTACAATGCCCAGACCGCTAAGATTTACGCGGATGATTCGCTTTTCACAGCGCGACCTACCATCACTCAGGAGGTGAACAAAGTTTTTAGGTCGTTGTACCAAGGACGTTTGCATACTGCTTACCGGCATATCTTGGTGGCTCCCTACCGAATGCGAGATCCCCTCTTGGCTTGGATTGATTTTGAGATACGACGGGCCAAGGAAGGCAAACAGGCATGGATTTTTATTAAGTTAAATTCCTTGGTCGACGAAGCGCTGATTGCAGCGTTGTATCGAGCATCCCAGGCCGGTGTGGAGGTCCGTTGCCTTGTTCGGGGGATTTGTGCATTGGTTCCAGGTGTTCCTGGCCTTAGTCAACATATTCGGGTGGTTTCCATCATTGATCGTTATTTGGAACATGCCCGGGTCTATGCCTTTTGTCATGGATCCAAGCCCTTGGTTTACTTGTCTTCGGCCGATTGGATGGCTCGTAACATGGATTACCGCGTAGAACTGGCTTTTCCGTTGTTGGATAGGCGATTGCAACAAGAAGTCCTGGATTTGCTTGAAATTCAATGGAACGACCGGTTCAAGGCGCGCTGGCTCAACGGCGCGGATGCCAACCGACTGGTGGGCGAAACCGAGGGTCAAAACGGGGGACTACGGGCCCAAGAAGCCTTTTTTGCTTACCTTCGTCAGCATAATTGAAGCTTTGAAACTAGCCGCCATTGATTTGGGGTCCAATGCGGCCCGTTTGTTGGTGGTCAAGGTGACCGTGAAACCCGGTTCCAATGCGGACTGGAAAGCCTTGGAGTATATCAGGGTTCCCATTCGATTGGGGGACGATGTTTTTGTGCATGGTCAGGTGGGCCCTGCTCGATCCAAGCAATTGTTGGAAACCATGCAGGGATTTGCCAGCCTGATACGGGCCTTTGAAGTGGACCATGCCATGGCTTGCGCGACTTCGGCACTCAGGGAAGCGTCCAACGGGCCCGCATTGGTGAAGGAAATCAAGGCTCAAATCGGGTTGGATTTGGATTTGATTAGCGGTGCGATGGAAGCTGAACTGCTCTACATGGCTCAGCGCTCCTTGGCCGGACCCTTGGATCGAATCATGACCATGGATGTTGGGGGAGGTTCCACCGAAATTTCGCTTTTGAACGGGTCTTCTTTGGTAACGAGCCGTAGTTTTCAGCTCGGGGCGGTTCGAATCTTGGATAGAACCGACCGTGAACAAGATTGGAAAGAGCTCAAGGACTTCATCAAAAAGCAGGTCCTTGAACATGCACCGACTCATTTTTATGGAAGTGGGGGGAATATCAACAAGATTTTTGATTTGCTAAAAACCAAGAAAGGGGAGCCCTGTACCTACAAAGCCCTCGAAAAGTTCTACGAACAAATCAGCGCCTGTACCTTGGACGAAAGGGTCAAGCTCTTCGCTCTCAACGAGGATCGCGCCGATGTCATTGTGCCGGCATGTCGTCTGTTTCTGTGGGTGATGAAGCATGCGGAGATCAACCGTTTGACCAATAGCAAACTGGGTTTGAAAGAAGGCATCATTATGGCGTTAATGAATCGTTACATGGGGATCGAGATGCCTTCTGTTCATGATTGGGCCCCTGGCCCGCTTAGTGATACGACTCGTCTGTCCACCGCTGAGTAAGTCGAAGGCTGCATTCCCAGCGGGTTCCGTCTTCATCCTGGACCCGGCGGATCCAAAGTCTCCAACCGGTACCATGGGTTCGACCTTGGAGGGACGCCGTCAATCGCCATTGAGTCGAGGAACCCCTCCACCAGGTGTTCCCAAATCGCTGATCTTCTCGAACCATGATGGTTTCCCCGTCGGCTCCGGCCAGGAGCCAACTCTGTCCCAATCGCAGTTTTAAATCGGACCCCGTCTTGCGGCGCCAAAGCATTTGATGAGCCAGGACCAGGCTATGACGGGGTGACTCATTGTCCATCCACGATTGGGTGTATCCAACCTGTACATCGCCGCTTTGGGATGGATGGATGGTCCAAGGCAATCGCAGGTATTGCCGAACGCTGTAGCGAGGGTTCTTGGTCGTCGCTTGGTGAAAAAGCAAGAGGTACCTGAAATTTTGAAGCGGACCTTTGATGGAGGCCGCTTCAAGACCCACGGCATGCGGATCAACCCGAAATGCAAGATTCCAAAAAGGTTTCAATTGCCATATGGCGTTCATGATCGATATGGATTCGGGTTCCAAAGTCGCTTGGTTCAGCGGTAGGCTCTTAGCGGGGTCGATTGGAAGGTAAACCTTGCTATGCCGAATCCCGAAGGACCAACGGGGATGCGGAGTCAGGATTAGGGTCCACAAGCGCCCTAAATGACCGTTGAGACCCAGCGTTGGAGGAATCCAAAGTCCGTTCAATTGGAGGCGGTAATTCGTCCCATGCCAGGCCATATTTCCGCCCAGTCTCCAACGTTTTTGGAGGAGGCCTCCCTGCCAACTTTGTTCCAGTCTGCCCTTCTGCCGTTCAAAAGACAGGCTTTGCATCAACGGATGCCTACCTAGTGTATTCGGCACAAACCCGGACCAAATCCAACGACCCCATGGGGTCCCGTGTTGCAAGCTAAGCCCCCTCACTTGGTTGCCCGAAGACCATCGAATCGAGGGTCGCGTGATTTCGCTGCCCGGTGGATGTTGCCAAGGTTGCACAAAAGATGGCAGCCTCAACGTTTGATAGAAGAGAAGATTGGCCGATTGGAGGTGAAAATCTCCTAGTATCCAGCGATTTTTTGCTTTGTTTCCTTCCAAATAGCCTCCAAAAGTCTCTTTTAGGGGGTTGCTAGGACGGTATTCCCAACCCAATGCCCAACGCAGTCCTTCGGATTTTTGATCCAATCTGTATTGTAACAACGAATGTTCCAATGGGGATTCACCCTTCCATCGGTGACGATCCCAAATCCAACCGCTAACGGCTTCCAATGTGGTGGCATCCACCACCGTTGCGCCGCCTGGGGGTCCAAACAAAGAACAGGGCTCAAAGAGTCCAGACCAATAACGGGCTGTGATGGTGTCCATCCAAGGTAGGGCCATCCAGTACCAAGGGTTGCATGGTTGAGCCCCGGTTTGTTGGAATCGCTGATAGGTGGCGTCCTTTTGGTGGGGGGTCCAAGGCAATGATTCCAATGATTTCACCCATGCACCCCAACCGGCACGTACATGACTCAAGGAACCCCTGCCGTCTTGCCTTAACCAAGCCTCGGTACGATACGAATCCAGCAAAGGGACCGCCCCCTCTCCAAGCCAGGACTGTTCTTGGTCAAGGGCTTGTTCGGTTTCGAGTTCACTTTGTGCATAAAGGGCCAGGGGCATGCAGGGAAGGCTCAGCACCAAGCAGCCAAGAGCACCGGGTCCCCGCAGCCGGTCCCGCCATAGGAGGTACGGCTCAAAAATCATAGGCTATGAAAGGTCGAACGCAGAATAGGAACAGGAAGCTCGGTTCGTATTTGGGACAAGGTCCAACGACGCTTGGCATCCTGATAACCCAATCCCACCCCGATCATGCCCGCCCACGGATCGGAAACCAACCAACAGGACCATCGTGAGCTCGGTTGGTAACCCAGAACCCATTCGCTGACCGGCGGCCGGCCGGGCACAAAGTGCAACCGTAGAGAGCCGTTCAAAGCTCTTTGGTGCCAGGTGAGGTGCATTCCACTCTGCCATGCAGGTTTAGGTTGGGTGGCTGCCTCTAGGTCACGGTAGGTATGCCGAATGCGAAAACCGCATCGCCACGATGTGGCTAGGCGATGCTCGGTCCCCAAACCAAAGTCAACCGATTGATTTCTTTCCTTGGGGCTCCACCCGACCGAAAGGTTCATTCCGACTCGATGGCCTTGGAAGCCACGGCTTAATCCCAGACCACCTTGGTAAGAACCAAATTCCCACCATCCGTTTCGTAGGAATCGAAGGGTTATCCAATCCCGATTTTTTTGATACCCCAGGCCGAGGATCAAGAAACCCTGGCCTGGCAAATAAGGGAGGTGTCGAACCCCCATACAAAAACTAAAATCACGTGGTTCCAAAGGCTGAAGAGCCGGCCAATAGTCCTGACCTGGAATCCATCCGGGCATCGGGGGCTCGCCGTACAGCCCCATGGCATGGGTTGAAGGCATGCTTTGGCCTTGAAGGAAGTCAGGAAAGCACAGCAGGGTCAACAGCCCTAGGGGGAAAACAAAACACCGCATATCCCCTGCAATTTGAGAGGGGAAACCACGGGTAATCGTAAGGAAAGGCTTACCAACGCATCAGCGCCGATCCCCATGTGAACCCGCTCCCAAAAGCAGCCATCATGAGAAGGTCCCCTTTTTGGATTCGACCTTCATCGAAGGCCTCGCTAAGGGCTATCGGAATACTGGCAGCGGTGGTATTGCCGTATCGCATAATGTTATTATACACTTGGTCTTCCCTGAGTCCTAATTTCTGTTGAATAAATTGGGCAATACGGAGGTTGGCTTGATGGGGAATGAGCAATCGGAGATCTGAGGTGCTCAATTGATTGGATGTCAGGGCCTCTTCAATGACTTCAGCAAATCGAACCACGGCATGCTTAAAGACGAAATTCCCGTTCATTCGCGGGAAATAGGATACATCATCGGGGTCGTTCCGACGGATGATTTCCGGAATCCAATCGCGGGTGCTGGGTCCCAACAAGGCCAATTCCTCGGCGTGTTCGCCTTGGCTGTGAAGATGGGTTGACAACAGGCCTCTTCCGGGTTCGTCGGTGCGACCAAGTACAACGGCCCCTGCGCCGTCTCCAAAAATCACGGAGACGTTCCGGCCACGGGTGCTCATATCCAATCCCGCAGAATGCAATTCGGAACCCACGACCAAAACATGGTTGGCAGCTCCGTTGCGCAGGTATTGATCGGCAATCGAAAGGGCATAAACGAAGCCCGAGCATTGATTGCGGATATCGATGGCGCCAATGGTTCGGCATCCCAGGCTGTGTTGCAATTGCACGCCTGGTCCCGGAAAATAGTAATCCGGACTCAAGGTGGCAAAGAGAATCAAATCCACATCTTGGGGACTCAATCCGGCAGCATCCAACGCTCTCTGGGCGGCCTTGGTGCCCATGGATGCGGTCGTGTCCACACCGGGTATCGCGAAGCGTCTTTCATGAATGCCGGTGCGTTCGACGATCCATTCGTGGTTGGTATCCATGCGTTGCGCCAGTTCATGGTTGGTGACAACGTTGGAGGGCAGGTAGCGCCCCGTTCCTAAAATGATGCTTTTCATAGCGAAATATAGATTCGTTCACGAAAGATAAGCCAAAAAAAATAGCCTGCTTTGGGGCAGGCTATAGAGATAGGGGATGTCGAAGGAACCTTAGTTCTGCAGCGGATCGATCGATACGAAGGAACGGTTTTTTTCACCACGGGTAAAAACAACCCGACCATCGGCCAACGCGAAAAGCGTATGGTCTTTGCCGATCCCAACATTGCGGCCGGGATGGTGACGTGTACCGCGCTGGCGGATGATAATATTACCGCTAGAGGCCAACTGGCCACCGAAAATTTTGACACCAAGCCGTTTGCTTTCGGATTCGCGGCCGTTTTTGGAAGAACCTACACCTTTTTTGTGAGCCATGGTTTCGTCAGATAGGGGTTGAAGAAAGGAGGGAGCGGGTGATTACCCGATGGATTCGACTAAAATTTTGGAAAAAGATTGGCGATGGCCGTTCATTTTTTGGTAACCTTTGCGACGCTTTTTCTTGAAAACCAGAACTTTATCGCCTTTGAGGTGATTCAAAACTTTGATTTTCACTTTGGTGTCGGCCAAATAAGGTTGACCAATACGAACTTGGTTGTTGTCCTCGACCAGCATGACAGAGTCAAGCTCGAGTACATCGCCTTCGTTGGCTTGCAGGCGGTGCACATACACCTTCTGTTGGGGGCTAATCTTGAATTGTTGGCCCTGGATATTCACAATCGCAATCATGGAATGGCTGGATTTTGGAGGTGCAAAGATACGGATGACTCGTTTACTTGGGCTAATTTGATAATGTAAAATGCGCTAAAATGGGTAATTAATCCCGAAAACGGTTGAAAAGAGGGGATAGGCCCCTTTGCTGATGGGGCCCTGAAGGACCTGGTTTCTCCATTCGCTATCCTTCCACTCTCGGTCGGTCCAACGCCGTAGAACCCAGCGTTCCTCGGGGACAAGGGCCGGATCCCGGACTTTGAGGGCAAAATCAACCCGCAAAACAAAAAAGCCAAAATCGTAGCGTAGGCCGGTCCCTTGGTTAATCGCCAATTGGCTGGCGACCCTTTCAAGGCTAAAATTCCCCAAGCCTCCGTAGCTGGTGTCGTTGAGGGTCCAAATATTGCCGGCATCCACAAAAAGAGCTCCTTGTAGGCTACCCAATAGTTTGAACCGCCATTCAAGGTTGCTTTCGAGGCGAATTTCACCAAATTGAATGAGTCGACCACTGGCGTAATTGCTGAGCGAGCCCGGTCCCAAACCGCGTACGGGCCACGCCCGTAGGGAGTTGGTTCCGCCCCCAAAGGTTCGCTTTTCCAAAGGAAGGGTGCTTTGATCCCCAAACGGCAGGCCCACCGAGGCCAGGGCTCTATAGGCCAGCACCGAAGCGCCTCGAAGCCGGTAATGCCGCCTCCATTCCGCGTCGGCCTTGAGGTATCGAAAATAGGGGAGACCAAAAAGGGTATCCCCCCCGCGGTCGATCACGCCGACGCCTTTGAGGAGGCTGTACAAATTACCAGAACCCTCCAAGACTAGGCGCCAATAATCCCTTTGGGGTTCACGGATACGGTCTTGCAACCAACTACCCCGCAATCCAGAGCTGAAATAGGAAACGAAATTGGCACGAAGCAAGGGGTCGTTCAATTGATCCAGCAATTTCTGCAGGTCCGCACTGAGGGAGCCGGTATTGGCATACGTAAACTCCAAAGGAACCAGTTCGTAACGGGTGTACCGGTGAACTTGGCCGGTAAAACTCAGGCTGGCTTTGAGGATGTTGCGATCAAAGTCAAGTCGCTGCTGCCTTTGGTATTGCAAGCCCCAAAGGGTTCGCTCACTCCCGTTGAGACCGAGCGATTGAAAACGCCCAGGCCTCAAGATGCCGGGCACGCTCAGTTGGGTTCTCAAACCCAGGTCCAGGGTGTTCAAACCGGAACCCGCACTGCTGCTACCCGTCAATTGTTGGGATTCTGCACCCACGGAGGCCCTGATTTCCAATTGGTCCCCCAGCCTCAGAGCGTTTCGTCGGGTAAAAGAAACATTCCCGTTCAACCCAAACAAGGCAATGCTGTTGGTTGAAAATTCAGTTTCAGCCCCAAAAAGCCATTTTGGCAGGGGCTGTAAATGGAGGCGGACCCCGATGAAACGGGTTTGGTCATCCACTTGCAATTCAAAATTCCCAGGGGCGAAAAGCCCCAGTTGGGCGTAGCGGTTAAGGGTGTTTCGAAGTTTGGATTCGGAATAGGTGAGGTCCTTGTTAAAGTCGATAGGGCTCAGGGCCAAAAAAGTATCCAAGGGCTCGTAGGTGTTATGGTATTGGAGCCAATTCTTGGGAAAGTCATGGAAATCAGTCGAAAATGTGCTGTCCATCGGCGCTCGTTCCCGGCCGATGTCCAAGGTCCAGCGGTTGAGACGGTAGGCTTGATGGTAATACGATTGGGCAGGTTTGCGAATTTGCAGTACCAGGTCAATGACACCTGTTTGACGGCTGCTATCCGCGATAAATTCAATAAAATCGGTGCTAAATCGAAAGAAACCCTGATCCCGCAACTGCTGCGCCAACCAGTTCCTGGTTTGGTTCAGGGAAGTGGCTTGGTAGGGCTGACCACTGCGTGGAAACCGGTCGGGGTTGAGGGCCTGCAGGCTTTCCAAAACGGGCGCTAATTCCGGGGAAGTGCAACGAGTTTGAACAGGACCCAGCAAATAAGTGGGCCCGGGTTCCATCGAAAAGACCTCGATGGCGCCCCGTTTACCGAACACTCGCTCCGATCGAACCGATGCCCGTAGGTGGCCTTGGTCCATGAGCGCTTTGCGTAAGAATTCAGTCTTGGAATCCAAGCCTTCGGTGGTACTCAAAACAGGAGCCTCTGAAAATCGAGTAAGAATGGCATTGCGGAAGCGGGTGGTTTGACCCTGGCGCAAACCCAGAAAAGCATGGGTTCGCCAAGGGAAGAGGCCCAGGGCACGGCGGTTCAAGTCAGGTTTCAGGGATTTTTCCATGGCCCGGGCCTGGGCTCGGGGAACCCCTTCCAAACGATAACTTTTGAGCCAAACGCTGCCCTCACCCAGTCTTTTCTGGACCGTGCAAGAACTCTGCAACAGCATCAGGGGCAACACGAGCAGGCCTAGCTGGCGGAGTATCTTTGGAAGGTGGAAAACAGACATTGGAGCAAAGCCGAAGTTAAAGCCATGGTGGCCCTTGCTCAACGGCCTTTGGGCAAGTTGCAGCCCGAAGTCCTAGTCGAGGGACCCAAAATGATTTTGGAAGCCCTCCATAGCGGTTGGGTCCCCACCGCTTTGGTTCTTGATTCCAAGCATTTGGAAAGCAACCAGGGTGATATTTGGGCGTTGATTGATTCATTGCAGGCTTCTGTGGAATGCATGGGATGGGCCTCCACGACAGAAATGGGAAGAATTTCTAGGCTCAACAGCCCCCCGGCTGTTTTGGGCTTCTTTAGCCAACCATTGGTGGAGGAAAGAAAATCGGACCTTCCTCCGTGGTGGCTGGTTTTGGATCGTATTCAGGATCCGGGTAACCTGGGGACCCTGTTGCGCAACGCCGATTGGTTCGGGTTTTGCGGATTGATCTGCAGTCCCGACACGGTGGATTGCTACAACAGCAAGGTCATGCAGGCCTCCATGGGTTCTGTTTTTCGGATACCGGTGCATTACACCCCCTTGACCCAAGAGAATATATCCCGCATAACCGGTTTTTCGGAACAGATTTTTGGACCCCCAACATTAGGAAATCTTGAACGTGGAGCTGGGGCGGGGCCTTGGGTTGTCGGGGCCGATACCCGGGGTGTTTCGATGGATAACGTGACTTTCCCCAAGGAAGGCGGCCTGCTATTGGTTGGCAACGAATCCAAG
>Ga0247832_1003472_pt1 | contig 21532 bp, 18 predicted proteins | sample LaCruzMarch2015__10_FD_192407 | JGI IMG/M metagenome (GOLD analysis project Ga0247832, IMG submission 192407) | Freshwater microbial communities from meromictic Lake La Cruz, Castile-La Mancha, Spain - LaCruzMarch2015_4m | ecosystem: Environmental > Aquatic > Freshwater > Lake | place: Spain... | reverse complement strand
TGTAGTAAATGTTTTACCAGATCTTGGTTTATGTGCTAACAAGCATCTTTTATCATCTGAATTGAAACATTCATTAATTTTAGTATTTGCTTCAATTTGATGAGGTTTTAGTTTAATCTCAGATTTATGTAAATCAGAATTGTCTAAAATAGATTCAATAACTTTTTTAATTTCTTCTACACCACCTTCAACTTCAAACCATTCTCTGTTATCTCTAACTCTTTTTCCAAGTCTCTCATAGAATCTATGAATTTTTTGTTCAACTTCATAAGCAGATAATTCAGTTTCTCCTGAAATATCCATTTCATATTGTTTTTCTAATCTTTCTGGATTAGAAGTTCCATCTTGTTGTGATATACGAACCGAACCAGATTCTTGATTAGTCTTACCAATCTTATACCAATTTTTAGATTTGTATGTTTCAGTTGTATAAACGTATATAATTTCTTTCATTGAATATTTATTAAATAAATTAATTCCTCAAAGATAAGGAAAAAGAACAAAAATTAAAATTAATATATAATAAAAAATGGAATTAGTTTAGGTTAAACAAGTATATAGTTCCCTTTTTATTTTATATATAAAAATTATGTTCCTTCGTGTGACAATATCCAACATCAAGATGATAAAAATTGATATATAACTTAAATTTAAGTATAAAATGATAATAAATTTAAAATCACAATCTAGTTTATCAGGACTTTATGTTGTTTATGAAGGATCAACAAACATTGAAAAGCCAGGATGGTATGGGTTGTCACATCTTATGGAGCACCTTTTATGCAAGACATTTTTCCATATGATTCAAGATTTCGATAGAGATGGAATTGAGTGGAATGCTTATACATCTTCAAATGAAATTGTGTTTTATATGACTGGTCTTGATGAGAAAATCGATAAACATAAAAGAGAATATTTAGAAGCTCTTCAAAGTTTTGAAATTACAAAAGAGCAGTTCGAAAACGAAAGACAAATTGTTCTTCAAGAGTATGAAGATACTTTCAACGACCAATCTCAATCACATTCATTAAATTTAAGTAGAAAATTATTTGATGATTATGATCCAATTGGTCTTAAAGAAGATTTGGAGAAATTAAAATTCATGGATTGTCTTAATTTTTATGATTTGCAATATTCAAAACCTACAAAAATTATCAATGTATCGAAAAATAAAAAATTAAAGAATTTAGATATTGAATTTTCTGATAGAAAGATTGTTAAGAAATTTGAATTTGGTAATCATAAAGTTTCTCTTGAATTAAATAATGATTTCAAGGATAAAACATCAATTATTTGCTTAAGTCCTTTTATTGAAGAGAAGAATGCCGAAGTACATTTCTTAAATGCGATGTTATCTCTTGGTTTAAAATCTCCACTTTACGATGAGGTTAGAGAAAAAAGAGGATTAGTTTATTACATACATTGCTATCAAGCTAGATTAAATAACCAAGGTATTGTATCAATTGATACACAAACATCAAATAGAAACTTTGACGGTGTTATAGAAGGGGTTAAAACCGTTTTAAATGATCCTAAAAAGTTCTTGAATAAGGAAAGATTTGAATTGGTAAAAGATTACTATAAAGTTAGAATGGAGAAAGATGAAATTCTTAGATATAAGAATGTGAATCAATGGATCCAACCGGAGGGTTGGTCAGTTTATGACATTTTAGATAAGGTGAAGTTATCAGATATCAAAAAGGTTTATGAGCAATATTATGATTTTGATAAGTTTTATATCTCTAATGATAAAAAAGAATTCAAAAAATAAATGGAAAGTATCGAAGAATCTGTTAAAGAAATCGGTAGAAAATACACTGAGCAAAGAAAAGAAATAGCTGAAAGGTTTCAATTTGAATTTGATACCGAACAAACTCGAAGAACTATGAACTGGATGATTGATCAATGTGAGAAATCATACAGAGAAGAACTTAGAGAAAAAAAAATAGAACATTTATTAAATGATACCATACTTAGGAAATAAATCAACATTATCAGACTTTTTAAAACAATACGTTCCAAAAAATCCAACTAAATGGGTTGAACCATTTGGTGGTGGATTTAATCTATTTTTCACTTTGGATTTAAAAGAATACCCAGACACAGAATTTTACTACAATGATATTAATCCACTTAATTGTATTTTATTTGAACATTTGAAAAATGATGATTTTATACAATTAGTCAAATCAACTTATGTTAATAAGGATCTATTTTTTCAGTGTTTCAATAATTTAGAGAGCAAAGTAAAGCCAGTTGAGGTTTTAAAAGTAGAATCAACTGAATCTAAAAACGAAAAGATACCCATTAAAGAAAAAAGTGATACTATTCCAGAAAAAGTACAAATTAATAATAATCAATTAATGGCACTCTCTTGGTTAATTATTCTATGTTGTGGTGATATTAAGGATTTGATGTCAAAAGAATTTAAGGGTAATTCTGCATTTGAAATACTAAAATATAAGTTAAGTCATTACTCAAAGTATTTCGAAAGGATTAAAGTATCAAACATTGATTATAAAGAAGTATTGAATCAACATGATGCAGAAGATACTTTTTTCTATTTAGATCCACCTTATGTAGGATTTGAAGACTATTATATTAATAATAATTTTAAAGGAGAATCTCATAGTGAGTTATCAAAGGAATTAAAGAATTTAAAAGGCAAATGGTTATTAAGTTACTATAAATTTGATAAACTTGAAGAGTGGTATTCAAACTACAAAGTTGTTAGTCAAAAACACAATCTTAGTGAGGAGTTTTTAATTCTTAGTGTTTAAATGATAAATAAAGAATACTGGTCTCAAGATTTACCTAGACCACTTAGTCCTGATGATAATGATATTATTATTTTTAAAGATAATATGATAGAGGGTAAAACTCTACTACTTGGATGTACCAGAAAATTATTAGACTTATCAGATGTTCAGATTGATTTAGATCCTTGGTACATAGGACCAAATACTATAACTGGTGATTGGTTGGATAATAAGGATTTTTATGAGAATATTTTATGTGATGGTGGTCTTTGTTTCACTAAAGAATTAGCTGATAGTATGTTAGAAATGGCTTCTAAAAATTGTAAAGTTTTTATAACTAGAACATTTACTAGAAAACTCTCAATTATGAGAATTGCTGATTATTTTCCACAACCAACAGACTTTAATATATTACCTACAAAAACAATTATAAAAGAAGACTATTCATTTTATATATGGCAGTTTTAGATCCTGATAAAGACATTGCTGAACTATTAGATTATCTTGAAAAATCTCAATGGACTTTTATACCAAATTTCACCTCACTTCTAGGAGTTAAAGTAATGACTAGAAGTGATTTAAGAACTATTGAAATGAAGAATGATGTTGACGTTTCTAAAACATCTGGATCTACTGGAGAACCTGTTTCAGTCGGCAAATCATATAAAGATTATATTTGGTATAATGCTCTTTCTATAAGGGAGTTGCGTTGGTTAAAATGGGGTGTGACTAAAGATATGGCTGTTATAAAAGCTGGTAGTAAATTATCTGAATCAGATAATTGGGGTATATCTAAATCAATAGAACCTATACAAGGCCGTAGATTTTCAAATGATTTAAGACCAATTTCTGAACTACAAAAATGGTTAGAAGAAAAAAATCCACATTATATACATTGCTTACCTTCTGTTTTTAGACAGATAGATACTAGTAAAATATCAAACTTTATTGATTGGAAAGGAACTGGTGAAGTTGGTGGTAAAGCATATTCAAGTGAAGAGTGTGGTATAATAGCTCTTACTTGTCCGGATAATCCAAGTGTTTATCATGTTATGGAAAATCAAATAGTTGAAGTTAACCCAGAAGGTGCTTTAATTATAACTACAACTAGCAACAAATACATAAGAAGATACAAACATGGTGACCATATTGAATTGGGAACTTGTACCTGTGGTCGAAAATTACAAACCATTAAAAAGATACACGGACGTGTAAGAAATATGATGTTACTACCTAATGGTGATAAAAAATGGCCTTTAGTTGGTTCTTTAGAATATGAATCTTTTGGTATAAAAAGATTTAAAATGGTTCAAACCAAAATTGACGAATTTGAATTAAGTATTATATGTGATTCTCTGGGCGAGAGAGAATCTGACTTAATAGAGGTTGTTAGAAAATGGATTGAATCACCAGTTAATGTTATTATTAAATATGTTGATAGTTTTCCTAATTATAAGTTTGAGGAGTTTGTTTGCAACATTAATAATTAGTCTTAACCCAATCAATTAACTTCAATAAATTATCTGTGTTATGTGGATATTTATCCAAAAGACTTTCTAGGAATTGAAGTCGGCCCATTTTATACATATCACCATATGCTTTATATTCTTCTCTTATTCCAGTTTCCCATTCAAGTAATTGGTCAAAATCTCTTTCAACAATATTCATATCTAACTGATTAAATTCTTCTGAAAGAGTTGTAGTAGATTCATGTGTTTTTGTGTCAAGAATCATTTGTTTAATATCTAAAATATCTTGGTTCTTCTCTTGACAACAATTCACAAAAAACTCAGCACTTTTTTCTTCGTTATCATTACGCATTGGATCATAAACACAATCATGAAAAAGTGCACAAAGTACCATTTTCTCATAATCTTTATGAGACTCAAATTTGGATTTATTCTCGTTGATTTGACTAATTAAATCAAGTAGGTGATTTTGATTATGATAAGCTCTATGTGATTCATTCCACATTGAAAGAAGAATGTTATAATTAAGCTTAATATTCCATTTGTCTAGTAATTCTTGCATAAAAATTATGAGTTTTGTTTATATATTAAAATTCTAAATTCATATCGATAATATTATTATCATCTGTAGTTTTATCTTGTCCAAGTATTCTATCAATTTTATAACTATTATTTAAAATATCAACACGAACAGATAATTCTAAAAGAAGGCATGTATCATCATCTAAATCCATATCTGGATTTAAAGGACCTTTCTCAAGAAGAGCTATTGGTATTGACAAATCATTTTTAAATTTATCAAATAACCTTTTTATTAGTTTAAGTTGTTCAGATATAGTTAATCCCTTAATATTCTTTATAATATTTGGCGCATTATATGTGACTCTGTATAGAAAATCAATATCCTCTTCACTTGGATTACTATCTAAGTATAGTGTTTCATTAAACAGATATGATATTTTGGCCCATATTTTTTTTAAAGAATCACTTTTTTCTATATTTCTTTTATAGAAAAGAAAATCATTTATATTCCATATTCTTTCTAAGAAAGGATCCTCGCCATATAAATCATTTACTTTAATAGCACTTTCCAGTGTGTAGATGTCTATTTGTATTCCCTTTTTAATACTTATTAGATTAGATATCTCTTTATCACTTTTAATATTAAAATATTTATCTAGTTCTTTATGATACTTTTTAAATGTTTCAAAATATTTATTTGAGAAATATCTTCTAGTCACACCACTTAAAGGTCTGGATATGACATAAGCTGTCATTTTTATTTCATCTGGATCTAATATTGCGTTAAGATCATCTCTTTTTTTGAAAATTCGAATAGATGAATGTTGTGGACTTCCAAGATTTGTAAATTTTAATTTACCTGTTTTTAGAAAATCCTCAAATTCTTTAGTCCAATAGAATCTATTAGATTCAATATCATATCCAATCTGTGTACAATTAATATCAAATGAGTTAATAACAAGTTCAAGACTATCAGATGTTGATGAATAGTGTATATAGTTATAAATTCCTTTATTTTCTGTATTTTCAATCAAATAAAAATCTTTACTCCTGGTTCCTTGACAAAATCCATTGTAATCTTCATAGAAATAGTTTTCTTGATTTTGATAGAAAATCTTCCTACCATCATTTGTAATGGTGCTATTATAAGATATATCTTTGATTTCCAATTTATTTTTAAAAATAAATACATCTATATCATTAATTTTAGCAACATTTCCGGAAACCTTTTCCCATACTATATTTGCGAGTGACCCTCCTGCAATTATTCCTTTTTTTGGAAAATCTAGGTTGTTTTTTTTGATAAAATCAAGGGCGTTTATAGCCATAAGTTCAATATTCATAAATAAATTTAATAGAAATTGTTCAAATACAAATATATAAAAAAACTAGATATGTTTAATGAAAATTCGGGGTAAATCTTCTATTATTTCTCAACTGCAAAATTTGCCGGCGATGACGCCGAATCAACTTAGTGAGATTTCCTCATTAGCTAGTCAGAACTCAAGTGTAGTATCAGTTGATGTACAGGGTGTTCTATCAAATAAGGTTAGAAGAACACACTCTGTGAAGTTTATCAACTATGTTGAGCCTTATACTATTAAAGGTGAAAGATATACTCTTTTCTATTCAGAGGTAGATACTAATTTAGAAGTCGGAGATCGTGTTTTTATTATAGGTGGGAATTATGATTCTGATACACTTTTTCAAAAGGATAAATTTAATAAAAGTAGTGATGGATATACTGTTTTATTTTTAGATAAAACAAAAATAGTATTAGATATACCTTTTGATGGCACATTACCATATATTGAAGAACCAGTTGATAATTTTATTAAAGTTTATGTTGCATCTAGTCAAGAAGATTTTGATTATTTCTTACAAACACACTCAAATCGAGATTGGCCTTATGTCACTAATAGATTTGCTAGTTATGGTCCTTATTCAAATAATAATATACTTTATATAAATGGTACCTTCACAATCGAAAGTGGGTATTGGGGTATTTTAGGATTCACTAACTCAGGTTCTGAATATCTTACCTACTCTAATTCATTTTTAATTCTAGCAGGAACTACATCTGGTTATCTTCAAGATATTACAAATAATATTTTAACAGGAGTATATTCAAGATTTTTATCATCCGAACAATATTCTAATCGTGATTTAAAGATTATGAATGAGAGTTTCACAACAACTACTGGGGTTGATTTCAAAAAAGGATATCCTTATAAATGGTGTAAAATATGTCAGGATTGGAGAGTTGATAAAAAGTATTTACCGGGTTTTATAACAGAACAGAATTTTAGAAATGGTATTTTTAAAAAAGGAAAACATAATCAAGGTCTTTTGGGTAATTACCAACAAGTTTTCGATTATAATGGTGAAGAAATAGAATTCAATCTAGGAACTATATTAAATGTTACTTGGAATACTGGTGATATTTTAAGTGGAACTAAAACTGAAATGGATATCCCCACTTCTACAGTAGCAAGGTTTGCTAATAGGGGAACATCATATATTACACAATTTGATGAATATGGATTACCGGCTATTAGATTTAATGGTGTTAATAATAATGGATTAGGATATAATTTTGCACACAATTCAACTATTTATAAATCAAATATTTCAAATGGAACATATTATGATTGTATATTTGGATTACCATCTACTACATCAGTAGTACAAGATAATCTATTAGAAACTCAATCAAATTTTGATGTAAATATAATAAAAGGTGATTTCATCAACTCTAAACTATATTTTTCAAATATACAAAATTCTAACCTATTTAGTTCTCAGGTAATAAATTCTTATATCTACTCTAGTAAGTCTATTAATTCTGAATTTGAAAAATCAGTATTTGATAAATCTAAATTTACTTCTGATAAGATAATTAAATTATCTAACTATGATGAAAGAACAATAAATTGGTGGTATAACGGAGTAGAATTAAAAAATTACAAGTTATACAAGTTTTATACGAGTCAGAAAAATTTTGAGAGGCTTGTTGAGTTTCAGAATTTCTATTTTGATGGAATAGATTTAAATATTCCAAACCTAGAAGTACTTAATTTCTTTGATGATAAGTTTAGTATAGATTCATATAAATCTACCTATGATGAGATCGATGGGAAAAAAGATAGAAAAGTTATAGTCCAATTAACAACAGCGGATGAGAATGCACAAACGATTGATCCAAATGATATTAGTTTCACAAATAGCTTAATAACTAATACTAAGGAAGCTCTACCATCAATAGATCTATTAATTTATGATCAAAATAAACAACAAGATTTTACAAATACTATAGATATCATAGGTGATGATATTTACATCTATAATCTATTTACTTTTGAACTAAATCTTTCTGGATGGGGCGTGAGTCAATCCGTTATTGAATTTTCTGTCGATACTATGACAGTCACATTTAGTTCATTATTAGCATATCAAGATATTTATAATGGATTGGTTAGTACATCATACGGAAACTGGACATTTAGTTCAAGTACATTCACAGTACAAGGAACAAACTCGTTTGGTAGTATTGTTTCCTATGATTTAGACTTTCCAGATAAATCATATACAGTTTATCCTACCCAAAATTTAACTGAGATTGCTGTTCAAAATCCTTCGGTATTAAGTATTAATAGAGCATACTTAGTTGATTCGGATTTTAAAAGTGGTATTTTTAAGAACTCAGATTGGTTAGGTGGTAATAATATTAATTATAATTTAGACCATAGTTTTTCGACAAAAGATAGTTCTTATTATAATTCAATTAGTTTGGACTCATCATCAGGATATTTAGATATAACCTTGGGCACTAATTTGAGAAGAAGATTACTAAGTGAGGGTGATGTTGTGTTTTTTAATAGATTAGAAATTGACACAGCTGGACTAACAGCTGGTGGAATAACTGGATCTAATCTAGTTAGATTAACTGATACTTTTAAAATTGATCAACTATTTAAATCAACTAATACATTAAGATTAGTTGACTTTATTAATGGTTCTTCATCTACTATATTCAATATTCCATCATTTTCATCGGAAGATGTCTTAAAAAATACTCACTCTGAGTTAAGTTATGGATATGCACATCCGGTTAAATTTTTAAATTCAAAAATACATGCTGGTATTTTTAGAAGAACTTATTTTGCTAAATGTACTTTTGATAATATTGAGTTTGATGTTAATGATAAAGATCCTAAAAATTATGATAATTGGAGAAGATTATTAGTAGCCGATGGTTTATTTGCTGGTAATTTAAATAAATTCAATAATGGTCTTTTACTATATTCAAGTTGGGTTTCTGGAAATGATATCTGGGAAAATGGTATTATTCAAAATTCAATATGGAATGTACAATCTTATACATATTCTTATAGTGCGACATCAAGTGATATATACACAACAGTCGAGAATAAATTTAAAAACGGTATTTTTAGACAATCTAGATGGGTTAATGGAACATTTGAAAACGGGCTTTTCTATAAAAATAATTCTAATAGTGTTTATACAACATCTGTTTTTTCAGATAATACCGACGGATATTATAGATATAAAAATCCATCAGAATCTAAAACTAGATGGGCTTGGTTAGATGGTATATTTGAAGATGGTATATTTGAACTAAGTAATTTTGAAAATGGTTTATTTGAAAATGGACAGTTTTATAACTCTACATTCCTTGATGGTATAGCAACTGGTGGTAATTTTGGTAGAACTAGATTAGATTATAAAAATACAAGAGTTGGATCTGGAACATTTAGTGACGTTATTGTGAATAATGCAAATTTCAGTGCTGAAAATCCAACAGGTCAATTGGAATCAGATTTTAGTATTAATTGGTTAAATGGTGTATTTAATAATGGTGTTTTTGGTGTTAGAGTCGAATCTGGATCATACTCAACAGAAGGATTAAGTTATAGCTTCAACTCTTATTGGAACACTGGTATATTTAATAACGGTACTTTCCAAGATATTGCTATTTGGAGAGATGGTACTTTCAATAACGGTAAATTCTTATCATATTATGGATATCCATTTATTATAACAACACAATATCCAACCGCGCCAAGTCAATCATTCGCTTGGCAAGGTGGTAAGTTCAATAATGGTGAATTTGGAAACGCAAAAACTGGTACTAATTCAACATGGTACGATGGGGAGTTTAACGGTGGTATTTTCACTGGTAGATACTGGAATGGTGGTATTTTCACTAAAGGTAGTTTTATTGGATCCGGAACAAGTTCTACATCATTATCTAATGTTTCAAATTTTGCATCCAATTTTAGTGAGAGTTATTATGGATTATGGAATAATGGTATAGTAAATGAGTCGGTAGATAAACTATTCAAAGATAAAAAGATAGTTCAACAAACTATTAGAAGAGTCGATAAAAGGACTAAGCCAACCACTGTTAATTTTAAAAATATTCTTTGGAGAGATGGAACATTCTCACATGGTGATGGTGTAATGAACAACTCAATTTGGACAGGAGGTGTCTTTGAGAACGGCCAATTCGTTAATTCATCTTTTAATCCTTATCTAAACTATCTAGTTAATGGTGATTTTAAATCATCATTAACATCTACACAAACCCAAGGGTCACTTGACTATTGGCAACAGTTAAATAGTGATTTTGATGAGAATAGTAATAAAATCGGATCTACACTTTATCAAGATAATGATGGTATATTTTCAAAAAAATTACTATTTGCCGGAACCTCTAGTCTTACAAAGATATATCAAACAACAGGATTATCAATTGGTGACTCCTATAAACTTAGAGTTATACTTAATAGTAATGAAAACACTGAAATAACATATGGATCTTGGATAGGAATTTTAAGAAATGGTAACTTCTCTGAGGGATCATCTTATTGGTTATTTGGTTTAACAGAATCAAACTTTTCAACTCCACCAACATTAACAATCGCTACTGGATCTCCGGGTTATATACAATATACTGATTCAAGCACCGTTCCAGGAACTGGTGGTGGTAGAGCTTATATAATTTACCCAAATGTACTTGAAGTTGGTAAAAATTATGAGCTTAGTTTCTTTGTATTTAATAGCACCACCAATCTTCATCCATATACTGTCGGTAGTTGTGATTCTAGTCAAATTGAAATTTTGGATGATTACATAATATCAACAGATTTTATTACCGACCCTTTACTCGGTCTAATAAATGCATCTTTTTCAAATTCTGCATTTCCTGTTGGTGGTAGTAATAAGATTGTAGAAAACTTCACATCAGCATTCACAGATCTATTAATTGTAATAGATACAGCACCCGCTAATCCAGGTGAATCACTTAGTATATCAGGAATAAATTTAAGATCTACAAGAGTTCTTTTCACATCTAATGCTACTCAAAGTAGGACCTTAGAAGCATCATTCACTGCTGATGGTGGTGATTTTGCTATTGAATTTTTACCTATAGCAACAGGAAATATTAGCTCAATACAAACTTATGCTACAAGTTACACAGATATAAAATCAATTGAATTGATTAGGGGAGATAGTGGATTTAATTTATCAGATAGTTGTGTTTGGTATAATGGTAGATTTATTAACTCAGAGTTTCATTTATCAAAATGGTATAATGGTCGTTGGATATCAGGTACCGCTACTGGTATGATTTGGAAGAATGGTATAGCAAACTATATGAATGCTTATAATGTCTATTGGGAAGGTGGTTTATGGAGAAATGGTAATTGGAATGGATCACCATTTGGACTAGAAAACATAACAGAAGATGGTTGTATTTATAGTTATGCAACATCTTCGGCTGTTAGTGTTTTAGGTTATATAGATAAAAATTATTCCGCTTTTTTTGTTTATGGTTATGGATTTGGATCATCTGGTGGATTTAGTTATTCAGTTCCTGATAATAACCCAGGAGATGCAGGATTACAACCAGAAATAGATCCGAACGATGACTCATTCGGGATTTATAGTGTATATAGTGATGGATATTTCTATACATACACATCAACTAGTTTTACACCAGGTAAGAGATATAAAATTACTATTACTTTAGGTACTTTCTCAGTACCTGATGTGTCATATAAAGACAGACCCGCAATTTATTTCAGTTTAGGAAAACCTAGAGCCGCAAATCCTAGTTATGGTGATACGAATGGATCATTATATCCATCTAATTCTAACATTGCTACAGGTGCTTCAAATATTAGTAAAAGATACCAAATAGATGAAATTGAAGGCGCTAATGGAAGCACTATACCTGATTTCTACACACCTGGAACAGATGGATATCAATCAATTAGTACTGGTACAATAACTGAGATATTAGATTGTATAGATGATGGTAAATTATATTTACACTTTGATTTATATGGCAGTATTAATTTATACATAGATGAAATATTAGTTGAGGAGGAAATATGTACTCAAACTGGTATTATTAATGGTGGATATGCTTCTGATATTTTAACAAATATTGCTAGATATAGACAAGATGTAGATGATAGTGATTACAGAGCACTTTTTTTAAATAACGCATTTGTTTTTTCCAAAGACTTAACTTGGCCAGGTATTAAAGGAGCTCCAAATTTAACAAATTTATCATTTACTTGCTCGACTGTTGTTGGTCCAAGAATTTGGAATTATATTCCATATTATAGACCATATGAGGAATGCCCAATAGATAATACAATATCTTTTAGTCTTGTCAATGGTGCTTTTGTTGATTCAAGTCCAAAAAAATATGGAAAAAGATGGAGTGCACCAACAACAGTATATGATAGTAATTTCTATAATGCCCATTCATCTAGTGCACGACTTTATGCAGTTAATATTAATAATTCATTAGATATATTTTCACAATCTGGTGAATATCAAATAAAGTTGAAGTATTGGTGTTCTTATGATGGTGGTGCTTTGAGCGGATCACCCTCAGAAACTACCAAGACTGTAAAATTTCATATCAACATGGGATATGATGATAATGTTGAGGGAAATGGTGGTATACGACAAACCATTACTGAGGTTATTGAAGTATTACCCGTTGGATGTTCTACATTTTTCTCGGGAGTTTCGACTAATAATTTTTCTTCATCATCACACGGTCAAACTAATGTTAAGACAGTTGAATTCACATTCTCTCCTTTAGCATTTGCAGAATATTCAACATTAGCAAATCTAGATACAACTGATAGTTTTAGATTCTCAATAGAAAAATTTAACTCTAGTACAGGTACAAAGTTACATATTTTATATTTAAGTATTGAAAATACGACTTATCAATATGCCTCTGTATATAATAATGAAAATTGTCCTGATGTTTTTTCCACTGAGCCTCAATTTGGTGAGACATTACCACTACCATCAACAATTAGTTATAGAGGTGGTTCTAGTAATGGAGTTCCTATCTCTATTAGATATGGTAATGGTGTATTCACATCAGGACTGAGAGACTCATTTTCAAGTATTTGGGAGAATGGTGTTTGGAATGAAGGATTGAGATATGATAAATATGTTGTATATTTTGAAAATTTTGTTTCTTTCTCAGGAACATCTAAGCCAATGTCTTATCCAGCAGTTTATAATAGAATTCCAGTTAAATTTGGCCAATTGCCAAATATTTATGACAATAATGTTTCTTCGTTAAAACCGTCTTTTAGTACATACACAATAGCCTTATATACTTCACAGTATAAATATATTTTTGAAGATGGATTTGAAGTTGATCAAAATCCTTCTCCAGAAGATAGATTAGAAGGAATTAAAACTATAAGAAATAGTTTTAAGATAGGAGACAAAGTTGCCGTTGGAAATATATCAGCACTTGATACTAATGGTATTCGTAGATTGATTAAAGATTATTGGACTATTGTAGATATTATATCACCTGAGGTGTATATTTTTGGTACTGATGGAAGTCAAGGTTCAAATGATCTTATTTATCTTCAAATTACACTTAATTTTTCAGCTAGAATAATTCAAAAAGATTCTGAAAACCATCCTATATATGTTTCCAAAAATGTATGGTTAGGTGGAGCATTTTTAAATGGTAAGTTTCGAGGTGTATGGAATAATGGTTTATTTAGAGGTCGACCATATATAACAAGAATGGTAGATTCTCAATGGATTGATGGTATATTTTATGGTGGTAGATTTAGGGGCAAGACTGTTGATTATCTTGTTCCCGGAACCGGAAAAGATGGTGATGAATTTGCAACATTTTCTACTAATTCTGGATTAATACAAAATTTCTCATTCAATGATGCTGATTTAAAAAATGACGGATATGTTCATAGTTATAATTCTTGGATCGATGTTAATTATTTTACATCTTCAACTGTTACTATTGGTAGAAATGAAACTTCATATCAGGATCTTGATCAGTTTTTGATCAATTTTTCTGGTGCTGTAGGTGAATATAGTTTAGAGAATTTCTATAGTTCACCAACAAAAGATGTTTTGAGTTCTACCTCAGTGTTGAGAAATCATGGTTTTAGTGGAACTAGTAAATATTCACTCGGTTGGAAAATAAATGAATATGATAATTATCTTGAAGAAATCGGAGAATTCAATAACTATTATAACACCACTGCGGGTTTAAGTGGTAGTAATTTATCAGATAGATTTCGAATAGGTTTGAGAAACTTTATAAATGATGGGTGGACATATTCAAGTGCTAGTTTTGGTGGTTTTGTTTCTGCATATCCATATGACTTCGTATCGAATAAACCTAATAATATAGGAGTTTTAGAACTTAAAGCAAATAACTTAATACCATATACTATTTTAGATAATACAAATATTACCAATAATTTTAAAAAACTTAGATATAGTTATGTTTCTTTTGATTATATTCAAAATCCAACTTTCTCATTCTCAAGATTAACAACATCAAATACTCAAAGTCCACTACTAAATGATTCTTTTTTAAATTTGAATGAAAGACGTGTAACAAATATTAAGGAATATTTTTTTAATCGAAGAGGGTTAGATCTTTTAGTCATTTCACTTACCCTAGATTCTCCAATAATCGATAATCTTAAATTTGTACAGACAAATTCAATACCTTTTATATTCCTTGGAACTGAATCTAGAATAACACAAAAAGTACAAGTTCCTCTAGGATCGGTAGCTCCACCTATTGACTACAATGATTCAAACTTCTCATTAATTGACTCCTTAATTATCACTGAGACTGCTTTTGATTCGATAAGTGTTCCGTCTGTAGTTATTACACCATCTGGTCCGGGATCATTAGCGGGTCCAGGAAAACCAAGTACTGAAGGATTACTAGTACAGAGTTTTGATAGAGATAAAGTACCTCCAGTTACCGGAGGTGGTTCACCATTTAATCCAGGTCAATCTGTTAAATATGGTAACTGTGTTGCAACATCTAAAGGCAATAGTGGCTAATTCTTTAGAATTAGATTTCCAACTTTTCCTGGCTCATGCTTGGAAAAGTGACCCATGTGTGGTATAATAGTCTCCTCTTTATCCTTATCTAATTTTATTTTAGTGAGCTTTTGCTTTCCTAAAATTCTTTTCTCACCATTACAGGTCTGACAATCTTTGCTTCCAATTTTTCCTTGACCGAAACAAAATCCACATTTATTTCCCCAGTGATCTTTTCCGGTACCTTCACAGAAGTCACATCCATCATCAGAGTCAAATACTCCTTTGATATTGCCAAACTCATCTTTTATAAAAAATTTTGATGTTGTGTCTTTTCCACTTCCTTTACATTTTTTACAAATTACCCATCTATTATATTCTATTGTTCCATTGAATTTATCATCTACATGTTCTATGATATTAAGAACTTGATTCTTTTTAAAATCTTCATATTTATTATTCTCTTTTTCATAATCAAAATCTATATTAACTTTGAAGAGTTCCTCAATTTCGTTATAGTCTTTTCCGAATTTGCTTTTCTTATCATATTCATTTCTAGTTTCCAAATTACTTAGAATTGACCAAGCTTCAGATATTAGTTGAAATTTTACAATATCAACATCTTTATTTCTATCCGGATGATAATCAAATGATAATTTATAATATGCTTTTTTTATTTCTTTATCAGTACTTTCATGATTAACACCAAGTATATTGTAGTAATTTTTATTCAAGTCCATCGTACTCTAGTTTATTTTCTATTAGTTGTATGCAAAAATTACACATTAGGTCAAATTTACCCGAAATACTTTGTGGAATATCAATCGGTCTAAAACTCTCAATACAAAGTTGTACATCAACCCAATTAGGATCTAATTTTAGATTAATTAAAATATTGCTTAAATAGTGACCATTTAAATCAGAAACATCCGGCCAAGATGATTGGAATTTATGTTCTTCGTTTATTAAATTTCTTTTATCTTGATATTCTGTATATTTCTCATCAAATCTTTGAAAAAAATTTGATGACCAAGTATCAAATATTAGGGCATCTGCATTAAATAATCCCTCAATATCTTCAAAACTTTTTTGAGATAGTATTAAATCTTTTGTTATAAACCTTTTATGAAATCCCATTATATTATTGTTTTTAATTTTATATCTCTAATTATTTGATTTCTTTGTTCTTTTGACATTTTTTTAAAATCATCATAAGTAATATCATATCCAAGTGCAGCCAATACTAATTCAAAAAAATCTGTCATATCCCCACCAATTGATACTGTAGTGTCTGAAGTGTATGCCAAGTTTCCAGTACCCGATAAATAAACTAAATTCTGACTACCAGTTAATGTTGTAGTTGATATTGTGTTGTTTAATAAATTTGCCATAAATTATTTAATAGATATTTTTATTGGACAATGATCTGATATTTTTCTAGCGGATTGTAGATCTTTAAAATCTTCAAAAAAGTAAATTACAGAAGAATTTTTAAATTTTATTTGACTAGATATAAAAAAATTATCATATTCCATGTTTAAAACTTTACCCGAAACTGGTTTCATTTTAAGTGAAGTTTTCTTATTAATTAAACTAGGTACAATTCCTTTATTTTTAAGAGAGTTAAAAGAATTATCGGATTGAGATAGATTAAAATCACCTAACATTATTATTCTCTTTCCTTTATATAAAGTGGTTAATACTTCTAATCTATTTACTTCAATTTGTGGATGTTTATCAGTCGGAACAAGATGTAAATTGAAAAAATAGTATTCTATATTTTTAAATATAAAAATTGCACGAAATGGTTCTCTATTCATAACTTCTGATAAACTCATTTCTAGTTGTGCCTTTTCTTTTAATTTTACCCTATTCTTTTTAAATAAATAAGCATATCTCTCAGATCCATCACCAGATGTTGAATTCGATATTATATAATCCCAATCACTGCCCGTTCTATCAAGATAATCATCCAGTTTAGCAACGGCCTGTGATCCAAACTCCGAGGTTGATACTTCCTGTATTGCTACAATATCATAGAATTTTATCTTTGTTGATATATAGGATAATTCATCATCTGACTTAGATTTACCCAAATTTTGAATATTCCAAGAGACGATATTTAGATAACTAGTATCTACTTGAGATAATAGTAAATTTGGTAAAATTAATAACAATAATAAAAATCTCATTTAAATATTTCTTTAAGTTTATATTCTCTTCTAATAGTCGATGAGTTAAGAACAAATATTTTCTTTCTATCTATTTTAGATATACCACGATATTCCATCAATATGGATTTACCATCAATCTCTTTTATAAAATCATCTGCTTCTTGTAATGTGTTATCAAGACTGATAATGTTAGAAGCTTTATTATACTCGAATGATATTTCATAAAAATATCTTTCATGAAACTCTCCTTCAATATCGTATTTTATAAGTATATTTTTATCCATCGACTAAAGTATCAAAATTAACTTCTTCTATACTTGAAAATATTTCTTTGTTAATTCTAATAATCCTATCAAAATTTTCATGATTTAAAAGAGCATGATGCACAACAAATATGTTAATATTATATTCATTGGAAAATGACTTTAACAACAACAATATGTCTGATATACCTTCTAAATCGATTGAAGAAAATACCTCATCTAAGAAAAGTACATTTATATGTCTTTTAGTACGTATAAGTTTTAAGTAAGCGATTAATATCGCAACATTAATTTTCTTTTGTTCACCAGTACTCAATGTATCATGATCAATTTGAGAATTCAAATGTTTTATTTCTGCTGTGAATGTTTCATCTAAAGAAACCTCAAAGTTCATTCCCATTTTTTTAATGTTCTCGTTAATAAAGAAGTTAATTGGTTTAATAATTCCAGCTATAATTGATTTCTTAACACCATCTTCGCCAAATATTTTATTTAATTCTTTATAATAAAGTTCTTTATCTTTACATTGAGCAGCATTTTCACCAGAATTAGATTTCTTTTTATCTAAATCTTCAATTGTTTTTTTAAACTCACTAACATTATCAGATGATTTTCCATCTTCTTTTGTCTGTTTTAATTGTAATTTTTCAATTTGAGCTTTACAATTCTTTAAAAAATAAGTTATATCATTAAAAGCTTTTGATGCCGTATCAGAAATCGTTTGAAGCTTAACTTGTTTTTCTTTGATGCCTTTGATATTAGTTTCTAACTCTAATTTAATATTCTCAAGTGATTGTTTCTTTTCAACAAGTGTTGCTCTTAATGAAACAAAGTGGTCAGAATCAAAATCTGTTTTACAGGTCGGACATTTCCCAGAATCATAAAGATCAATATCTTTTTGAACGCCTTTGATATCAGTTTGTAGAATTATATACTGACGCTTTTCTTTTTCTAATTCATCCATTAATTCAGAATCCTTAGATTTAATCTTTTCAACTTTTTCTTTTAAAGAAGCATATTCTTCTTTCTTAGAATCCATATCAGATTTAATTTTATCAATTTCTGATTGGGTATTTTCTTTTTCCTTTTCAATTGCCTTATCGATAGATCGTTGAATAGATTGAATAGATTCATTAAGTGTAGATATTTCAGAATCTAAACTTGCCATTCGGATCTTATTATTCTTATTTAACTCTTTAAGAATTGAGTTAAGAATATTAATAACCTCAAGATTAAATAATTTATCAAGAAGTAGTTGTTTTTCTTCTGAACTTAATGAGATGAAATTTTTAAAATCATTGATCGACATCGAGATAAAAGATTTGAATGTTTCAATATCCATTCCAATATAATTCTCAACCTTTTCATCAATATTAGCCTTACCAGCTCTTTCATTTAAAACACCATTTTCCCAAAGTTCAAGAGTGTTAGGATTAATACCTCTTTTAATTTCAACATCTGTTCCAAGAGATTGGAACTTAATTCTATTTTGAAGTTCCCCGTTGATACGATTTGGTAGTGTTGATAGTGTAGACCATCTTTTCTTTTTACCTCTAACTTTACCATAAAGTACATAGTCAAAAGAATCAAGTAAAGATGATTTTCCTGATCCATTATTTCCAACAAGAAGAATCAATTCTCCTTTTTCAGTATTTAAGTTTAAAACTTGTTCATTATTGCCGTATGATTTAAATCCTCTAATTCCAATTTCACTAATTAACATTAAAAATATTATTTTTTATTTTTATTCAAAAAGTGACTTATAGTTTAATTAAGAATCTCATTAATTTTCTTATCTCGCTGAATGGAGACTTTTAAATATTCAATTTGAGATGACGCTAAATCAATATCCTCTTTTGACATTAGTGTGTATTGTTCTTCTTTAAATTCTTTAATAATTGAACTCATAATATGAGACTCAATATCAAAACTATAAGCCTTTAAATCTTCAACAGCTTCACGGCTTAATCTAATACTTGGTGAATGATATAATAGATTATCTTTATATATAATCAATCTACTAGAAGTCTGGAATGTTGCCTCTTTCACGACACTATAAAGTCCTACTATTCTATTTAGAAATTCTTCATTCATAATAATTATTTAAATTTTATAACAATATCTTCTTTTGAGTCAGCATAATGTTTAAAAGTTGTCAATGATTTGTTTATTAAATATCTATCAAAATCATTAAAATGATCTTTATCATATGATACTTGAATAGCGTTGATTAGAATATTCATAGCTGTTCTGATGTCTAATTTTTCAGAGTTGATTATGTTGTTTGTTTCCTCTTTTCTTTCTTTTTCAATAAACTTATTCATATCAAACTTTTCTTTTTATATAGATAAAAATATAAATTGTCTATATAAATTGAATATTTCTATAATATTAGCGGCTGGTTTAAGTAAGAGGTTTAATGATATAACACCTAAGCAACTATATCCAATAAATGGTAAACCGTTAATTCAATACTCTATTGATGCTATCGAACCAGTAGTTGATGATATAATCATTGTTACAAATTCAAAAGTCCAAATTAATACTAATCATACTGTATTAACAAATGATATTGATGATAGATTACAATCGATTAAAACAGCTATTGACTTTATTGGTAATAAACACTATCAAAAAGTTATTATACACGATGCGGCAAGACCTTTTATAACAAGTGATCACATTAAAACATTAGTTAATTCTAATTACTCACATTCTCAATATTATATGAAGTTAGTAAATGGGCTGGCTAAGAAAAATGAATTTGGTTGGGAAATTCCAAATAGAGAAGATTTCATAGAACTATGTTCACCACAATGTACTGAATATGATTTATTTAAATTTATTTTCAAAAAATATATTGAAACTAGTATTCAATGTGAAGTACTTCCTTGTTTATCATACTTGGAATTAGATCCAGAATTAATAGAAGGACATTATAAATATCTTAGAAAAATAACTACTACTGATGACATCGACTGAAATTAAAAATTACGTTTTAAATAAAATAGAAACAACGGATATAAATATTTATCCATTTTACAATCTTTATGTTGAAAACATATTTCCAGATGATTTTTATCAAAGATTAAAAGATAAGATGTTGTATTATAAACACAACGAGACTTTACAAGATAGAAACTGGGATAATCCAAATTTTATGAATAAACGATTTATTCTAAGAGACATTGATGTATATGAAATTAATATAGTCAGAGAAGTATTTGGTGATGATAAAATAAAAAATGCACTAATGAAAAAGTTCTATTATGGAAACTATTTAGATGAAATGGTTTTCAATCATGATATTCAATTTGTCTTTACTGATGGTGATAGATTTCAAAGAATACACACAGATATACCAGCACAATTTATATCAGTTAACTTTTACATACCAGAAGATGAATTAACAGAACAAGAAGAATTAGATAATGGAACAATACTCTATGATAAAGATTTAAACCCGTGTAAAATTGTTAAATTTAAACCAAATAGTGTTTCTTTTTTCGCGCCACATTTTTATAGTTATCATGGTTTTAACACAACAGTTAAAAATAGAAATACTTTATTATTCTTTTATGCTCAAAAAGATCTAATTAAAAGATTCTATGATAATAGTAAAAATCAAAATGGTGAGCAAGATCCTGATAAATTCAAAGATGTTATTCAATGGAAATTATCTAAATATAGATTAATTGAATATGGGTCAGATGATTTAGAATTTCTAACTAAGATTATAAAAGAAAAATCTGATTGTAAAGTTAATACTCTAAACGGAAGGATTGAATAATTACAAATATATACTATAAATTAAAGTTTTCAAATGAGTAAAATATATATATTAGCAACTGGTGAAGTTTATCAAAAAGTAAAAGATAAAAAATTTATCTGTGGACAGTTAACAATTCAAGAAACAGACACTTGGGCAATCGGTGGTCCACTTGATGAGTGTG
>Ga0247832_1003462_pt1 | contig 21574 bp, 12 predicted proteins | sample LaCruzMarch2015__10_FD_192407 | JGI IMG/M metagenome (GOLD analysis project Ga0247832, IMG submission 192407) | Freshwater microbial communities from meromictic Lake La Cruz, Castile-La Mancha, Spain - LaCruzMarch2015_4m | ecosystem: Environmental > Aquatic > Freshwater > Lake | place: Spain... | reverse complement strand
GTTGGAATGAATACCGTTTCCCGCGGTGAAACACTCTTCGCCCCCCAAAACGACGATGGACACCGCGGCGAGGGCACGAGCCCGTGCCGAGGCCCGTCGTGCGAGGATCCTCGCTCAGAGCGAGGATAGGATCAACGTCGTGTCCGGATTAACGCCTCGTTCGACGGCCAGGGAAGCGTCGGCGGCGGGCGGCGCGACGATCGAGAAAGTCGGAGACGAGGGCATCGACATCGTGCAGAGGTGCGATGAATTTTCGTCCATCGTCGGGGACAATACCGACAATGCCGATGATAACGATGTTGCTGCCGTCGATGTCGATGCCGTTGTTTCCAATGTATCCGACCCTCCCGCCGTTCAGATTGTGGGTGATGCCGACGAGGCGAGGGGTGCGCGACGCATGGCCGCGATGAGACGACGGAGGGTCAAGGGTGGTGGCGGCGGCAGCAGCAAGTCGGAGATGGCGGGGGAAGAAAAGATCACGACTGATGATACCATTGTTGAATCGGGCGAAATTAGCACGGCCGGAACGATGGAGGAGCCTGTGTTGGTAGTAGAGGCCGAGGAATCGTCGCCAACGGTGGCGAAGACAACGAATAGAGTTTCAGAGAGTGTTACCCTCGAGACAACGGCGAAGCATATGGATATCGACGACGAAGATGTCGAGCAAAAGAAATACATGGGCGTGGCACGTATGCGTCGTAAACGTTTGAAGGAAGAGAAGGAAAAGCGCTTACAGGAAATTGCCAATGATGGTGACAGTCCACGATCGACGGTGGAACTAATTGCTACATTGGGCGTTACAGCAACGACGATGCGCAAGGGTGCCGTCGCAACAGTCGACGTTAATGGCATTGTAGGTGTCAATTGTGGTAGTAGCAAAAAGACGAAGAAGAGTTGGATTACTTTCCTCATCCCACCCATGAAGCTTATGCCACGATTAGTCACACTTCTACTACTCTTCATTGCTGGCTTTGATTTGGGTACACAACCCCATCGTCCAACACCGTCATCATTGACATCATTGTATCCGCAACACTCTATTGATGATCTACGTGTATTGTTCGGTAGTAGTCATTTAATCCATCGTATTGAAACATCACTCACAAAACCATGGGAGTATGGGATGGGGGGGAGGGTGGCATACATGACGGGACGGGCAGCATCAGCCCCACCCACGGCCATGCCTACATACTTTGACAATAAAGTGGCAGAAATGGAGGATGAATGTATCGTTAATGGAGCAGTGGGGGAATGCACAGCGTCACCAATCGACGGCGTAAATGGCGGTTCTGCTACCAAGGAGAGGAAGAATCGTCTGCAGACTCTATTGGATAAGAAGAGGAACAACAACAACAACAACAGCAACAAGAAAGTCAAAATCAAGGATCGCTTGCAAGAACTTGCAAAGGGTGACAATTCGATTGATGTTGGGGGTGCTGTGAACGATGATGAATTTAACAACCCGGATCGCACTACTAAACCGATGGGTGTTCTCGATATTACCAATATTGTCATTGATCCAATATTCCGTGTTGATCTCGATTCATTATTATATAATGCCAACCTACCAGTACCAATTGAGTATGCTGCCAAGATTGCCATATCCTTCCATCGTCTATGGGTATACTATTTATGGACAATGCCTACAACAGTACTAAAATCAATGGTGGGTATGCCACGGAGAGTAATAAGTGGCTGGATTGCCAACCCTCCATATATGCTGTGTGTGGCATTAGTCATACGATTTGTTACACGTGTTGTAGTTGGGAATGGTAAATCTCCATTCTCATTGGATTCTTCGAAAGATGATGGTGGTTGGGCCGGTGGAGGAGGCAATAATAGCAGTGGAGGAGGGGTTAGTAGTCTTGGGAAGAATAATCTTGATTTACTCACAAAGGGTATGGACTTTGTTAAGAATTATGCATCATCGAAATTTCCAATGACTTCATTGGTCGTTGGGACATTATCAAAGGTAATGAAGGTGGATATGTACGTGCTACTATGTGGGTTATTAATTGGATTAGCAATTACACCCATTGATGAGGATGATGATTACTTATTGTCAACGTGGGGCGATGATGGAGGAGGCAGCATTGAGAATGTAGTGAGGAGGTCGGTTTTGGGTGATGGTGAGCTATAATAATATCTGGTAGTAAAAAAATAATTAGAGATCAAAAGACAATGCGAAAATGATATAGAACCATTAAATTGTTAAATATTGGTTTACATTATATATTTTTGCCTAAAATGTATAATATATGTTAATCACTATCATCACTGTCCACATCGGCCCACCGTCCTTTAATTATCGCCGATTTTAATTTCAGGAGTTCGTTATAGGTAGTGTTGGTAGTAGCAGGCAATGTTTGATTGGAAATACCAGTAAATCTAGTAGGAACAACATCCTTGGTGGAAAAGATATTTTGCTTGTGAAAGCTCTGATTATTTCCTCGCGATGATGACGACGACGAAATATTACCTTTCAGAGAATCTGCGCGTGATGACCAAGGAGTAGGCATTGGTGCTGCTTGAAGAACAGCACCATTGGATTGTTTACTAATGTCTACAGAGTCATTTTTTGCCATTTCCCGTGCTCGTGCAGACCAAGGTGTAGGCATAGCTCCTGGATTATTCGTTGGCTTTGTAGCATGATCCTGAGATGCGGCAGGAACGTTGTTATGACGTGGATTATCGTTGCCTCGTCCTTCTTTTGATATATTTCTCCCTTTATCAAATTTGGGATTATTGTGGAGTGAATCCCTGCCTCTTCCTCTCTGTCCCCCCTTGCCTCGAAGTGAAGTATAATTACGACCGCCATTATTTACATCATTCCCAATGTGATTGCATTCTCTGTCATCGTCTTCGCTACTACTGGGGATGTCACAAACAAATACCATTTCACTGACACCGGTATTAGATGTCGTAGTAGTAACAATACTACCGTCAGCATCCTTGATAATTCCTTTCTTTTTGCCTCCCCTATTTTTTCTTCTACGATTTTTGCTCTGGACTGATCTTTGTTTTGTTTCATCTTTGCCATCTTCGTCGTCATCATCATCATCATCATCACTGCCACTTGGGACATCGCATAGGAAAACTATCTCACTTGGCGATTGTGGAATATCATCATTCACCGTTGTTGTTGATGGTGATGATGTAGCTGCATAATTCGTCCCCTTCTTCGTTCCTTGTTTTCTTCTTCTCGTGTTGGTTGCTTTGTGGTGTAGTAGTGACGCTTCATGTTCATTAATTTCTGTACGATTGTAATCATAATTTTGTTGCTTCTGGATTCCGTCTTCGAGCTGCTCTGCTTCTTTATTCCTTTGGTTGTACTGCTGCAACGAAGACAAGCGAGATGATTGTGGTTTCACGTCGATGCTGTTTTTTGTCTTGGGAGAATCTTTAGTATCAATGGACTCGGTGGTCTTGGCTCCGATTAATTGCTGCTGCTTGGACGCAGCCAAAGCCACCGCGAGAGAGGACATTATATTTTTAGTGCCCGTTACACTCAAGTCTCTTATTTAATCATGCATAGGATCTCGCCAATATTGTTCGCCACCCATCCGGACTCCCCCCGCCCCCCCGCAAACAACATTTTTTTTGGATTTCGAATCGAAGTCTGGCCTGCGTCGTTTTTCTTCTTCCCAAATATTTTTGCGCCGTGAAATCTCTTCTTATTTCGCGAAATAAAATCCGGTGACTTCGTTCGCTTCCTTCGACTCTCCGTCACATTTACCTAAACGGCACGGACCACCCCTCAATCATGAACACTACCACGGCCGCCATCGTCAGCGATAGCATTGCTGCATCGTCATTCGATGAAGATTTCAATCGCGGCGATTATCGACGCAGCGCGAGTAACGTCAGCACGACCACGACCATCGTGACCGATCCCGACTCTCCCGTGGAAGACTTTGATTCTCCAGAAGAGGACGAGGACATCCTCGAAGAGGAGGATGAAACGAGTAACGGCGATGGTGAGGACGACGGCGACACTTACGAGGATGGTGGTGCCGAAATTTTCAAATGTCACGACGATGACGATGACGACGACGCCTTCAATAATGTCAGAAATGACAATGACGACATCATTCGCTCGACGATGATGTGGCATCACGTTCAACAAGACCAAGCAGGGCATGAGATCGACTGCGAGGCATTCTCATCCGATTCTTCGGAAGAAGAAGCCGACGACGAGGAGGAGTTTGGCGATGACGATGATGATGACGAAGAAGGCATTGAGCTCAAGGAAGACGAACAACAAGATGAGGGAGACCTCGGCGATAGCGGGGATGACGGGACCGACGAACACCATGACGTCGATGACATTATCATCGACGAAGGTGAGGATGATGATGATTACGGCTCTAGCCAAGAGTATGAGACTGATGAAGACAGTCTTGATGACGCCAACGAGTGCGATCCCACAATGGTAGATGTTGACAACGACGATGACGGTGCGTCCAGCAACGCCTCGTCCTCCCTGATTGGACCAAGGCCAAATCATCTCCTCGGCAATGGCGCGTCACAACAGCAGCAGCAACACGAGCTTTTTCTCCCCGTGGAAACCGCACCCACTATTGAATCGCTCAAGTATGAAGAAGAGGATGACGACGATGAAAGCAATAGTACTAATGATAGTTCATCTAACGAGGACGACGACGACAATGACGACGATGATGATGACGACGAAGACGATGATACTCAACTGTACCCACAACGGACATATATTATTGAACAGAACAATCGTAACTCTGGTCGTCCAAGGATGTGGGATGGGTCATACAACGCTGTGAAACCACCCTTGCCTTCGATATCATCATCGTTGTCAAGATCCTCCTCCTCCTCAACCTCCAAGAAGCGTCACAAGTTCAAGGAATCATGCTCAATCGCCAACACTGCTACCGCCACAAGCTTCTCATCCCGTCATCGTCGTCGACGTTCTGGTGTGACCTTTAACAATTCAGTGACCGTATACCCCATCTTCAAAACATCAGTATATACGCCCACTATGATATTAGCATTGTATACCCAACGTGACGAGTTACGTGTTAACAAGCTACGGAACAAACGTGAATATGCCTATGAGGATTATGATTGGAGGAATGTTGTTGAGGAGATTGATATGACGTATAGTCCTTCTACCGGATCGTCTGAGCAGCTGGTCCATCCTGTTCATGCCACCACCACCACAACCACCAAGGATAAGACAGTGAAGAGTAGTAGTAATAGTAGATCTCCATCGCCACGAAATGTCGTACAGACGTACTCCTCGGCATTTGGAGGATATATTAATGGCAGTAGCATGACATCATCATTACATGGAGCGAAACGAATGCGAATGTACTATCCTTGATAACAAGGTAGTATGTAGTGATAACAGTATCACACAAATAATAGTAATCACATTTGATTATTTGATAGAATCATACTAACATTTTTGCAAGAACCGCACTTTGAAAAGCGAATTTGTGCATTAGAGCTAAATAGTGAGATAAGAAAAATAGAGAGAGCAATCTAGTCAACATTTCCAATTAATTTCGGTTGTCTAGGACTTTATCTAGAGAGTCTCCAACTATGATATTCTAACAGAAACAATGATTGGTATTCTTCTCTCATCTCATACACCACCACTTGTCATTCATCACCTCTTAGCCGAAGTAGAAACAGATTTTCTTCTCTTTCTGTTGCCCATTGTTTACTGACGAATTCTACTTCGGCCAACTTGGTGCTGGGAGAGTTAAGGCGTCGTCGGTAGTGACATCCATCGTCCGTGGAACAGCTTCCGTCACTGCCCACCGGTTTGGGATCATCGTCATTCCATCTCATCATCATTATTATTGTTAAGGCGGTAAAGGCCATTCGCCTGTAGGAGTGACCGTGACACAGTGGGCAGTTGGCATGCTCCGATCGACTACAACAACTGGTCAGCAATCTTTGCCTTCACCATTTGTTGGGTGTGCTTTCTATTCTGATTAAATTCTCCCTCTAAATTATTTCGACGAATATAGACAAATTGACTTTATAAGAGAACTTTTCCAGAGAGCATTTTGACAAACAATAACGTTGAAGTGACCTGGGAGTATTTCGACGAATTATGTAAAGCCAGAGTAGATCGTATTTCGACGAGAAATTTAGAAATAGAAAATCCTTCGTATCCTTGTTTCTCGCATAAATTTCCCAGAGTAATGGTGCGGGATGATGATGGGTGGAACGATGAAGCGGAACTCTGCACGCGGAGAGAGGAAAGAAGAAGAGAAGGTCATCTTTTCTTTTCTTGGCAGTGGTCCCGCTTTATTTATCTCCGACCCCCGGCCCGCTGGCTGGTCACCTCACTAGGTACTGCCGTCGGCCCCCTTAAATCATGGACAAAGTACAGGCTAGTGCTGATTCGGTGGATAAGCAACTTTCTTCGCTCGTTGATAAGCAAATTCACATGAATAATTCGTCGAGTCCTGAGCGACCAGCCCCATCACTGTCGGCGAGACGACCAACTCCGCCGACTGCACCCGGAAGACAAATGAATAATTCGTCAGGACCCAGTGGGACTGGGGCTCAACAACATTTTAGCGCTCCAATTCCTTTTATGAGAGGAGCACCGATAAGGTCGATGGCGTCGTCGAATAGAATTAGGACGCAACAATTGCAACCACCAATCTCGCGGTTCCAGCCACCCGGCCCTGCAAATAATCACACTCAACAATACACTCAAACAGCGCCGCAGCAACGAATAGTTCAGTCGAACCTTCAGGCAACACAGCAGCTGCCGCCTCCTCCACGCCCAATGCCTTTACCTCCATCTGCTCCTCCTAATCATAATCCAATTCTTCAACAATACAATAATGGCCCAGTGCCACCACGACCGAGACCTCCTCCCCCTCCACCTCCTCCTCCTCCATCGGCTCCGACAACCCAATCTACAATGCTGCAGTATCAATCTAACTATCCATATCCTCCACAAACGGCACCAATGATGCATCAACTTCAACCTCAACAGTACCAGCAGCAGCAATATCCCATTCCTCCACTCTCACAACATCAATCGCAACAATACCCCGCCCCTCCTCTTTCTTCACTGCAATCGCAGCAGCAGCAGCAGCAGCAACACTATTTACCACCACAACAACAACAACACCAACAACAACAACAGCAGCAGTATCCACAACCACAGTCCTATCCACAAATTCATCGACCAATCAACAACAACACAACCCCAATTCCTTCCGCAGAAATGACGAAGAATGCTACTACAGCAAACGTTGATAGTATACCACGTGTACCACTCTATACACGTCCACATCATGCCCCGGCAACCATCTATCCAATAACACCCGTAGGTCCCATTGCACATCCCACACCACCACCCTCGGATACACGTTATATATGTGATGTAGATAACAAATGTATTGTATCACCACGTATTATTAGAAGTACGGTACACGTCTTTCCAGAAAATAAGACAATATTACATAAATGTGGCGATTTACCATTGGCTGTCATTGTTACACCCATGGCAGGACTTACTAGTAGTGGTGGCAATGTCAGTGGTAGTAGTAGTAGTTACGCAACAATGACTGAGGGGATGGATTATATTATTCATTCGGAGGATGGTGGGAACAGCAATAATGACGTAGCTGATCCAGAACGCATTCCAGTAATACGCAAAGCGGATTTGAACGGCAACAACAATAATGACAAGTTACGGGTGGCGGTCACTCCACCTCGATGTGATCGATGTGCTGCCTACTTCAACCCATACTGTACATCCACAGTTAAATCCTCATTCTTTCAGGATGGGGCGACATATTACAATTGTCCAATGTGCGGTGCTAGTTCATCAATAAAAGTTAGTGAGGAGGATATCATGACTGGGACATTTGATGCTGCCACTAAATGTGGTACCGTAGAGTATGAAGTGGATGGCCCATACTGTGTCCGTAAGGACGGGCCAGTACAGAATGTACATTTGTATGGTGTTGAATATGTCTCTCCTTCACAACAGAATAATACGGGCACTAGTACACCAACCAGCAATGGCGATCATCATCATCATCATCATCATCATCATCATGAAAATGTAAATAGTTATGGGTGGTACGAGTCATTGAATGCTATACGAGACGTGGGACGATCATTGTCCCTCTCTGCCCCACATGGAACAAAAGTTGGAATTGGGCTATTTGCCTATTGTCGTGATATGGTTGTCTTTCCATACTTAAAGGAAACGACGGGAGAATTGGCTGTTGCGATTATGTCTGACATTACAGTTGATCCATTCTGTCCTTTGCCACTACATGTATGGACATATGATGTTGGTCAAGGGTTAGAGTCAAATGAATGGAAACGTTTTGTTTATATTTTAGATTCATTTACCGAATTGATGGAGCAGCTACTTACTACGTCGTCGTCTACTGGATATGATAATATCGCAGCAAGTGCTGATCCTCGACCACGAGAACGTCAAAACTGTGGTGGGGCAGCCCTTGCAGCGTTGGCTGATGCCCTACATGATTCTGGAGGGAGAGCGACATTGATAACAACACGACGACCGAATTATGGTGTTGGTGCACTTGCCGATCGTGAAGGACGGGGATACTGTCCACGAAACTTCAAATTACAACAACAATCACCTTATCGTAAGATGACTGATGAACAACGATTATTCACACCATTGCAACGTATTGCACGACCTCCTGTCATCCCCGGAGAATCTAGATCAAAGACTGATGAAGACACTCGAGCAGGAGAATTTTATTATGATTTAGGCGAGCTTTGTGCTAGACAGCGTATATGCATTGACATTGTGGTAATGTCATCGTTGGTGTCTATCCCACCTCATCCTCAACCAGGACAGGAAATACAGTCGAATGTGCGTGAATTTGTTGATGTACCGACATTATCTGAGCTTTGTCGACATACATGTGGTAGATTTAAGTGGCTACGTGTTGGGAATGAATGCGGTGTTGCTGTAATGACAGACAATGATAATAATACTGATGATGATGGAAATGCAGGAGAAGGAAGAAATTCATTCGCCGCTGAGCAACTACGAGAGGAACTTAAGCGCTCGGCGCTAGCGTACGCAGGGAATGACGCGGTATTCAAATTTCGTTGCTCGAATGGAGTGCAAGTGAAATCGTATTGTCCGACATTGCCAATAGGGACACTCGTCGGGGAGGGCATAGTTGACTCAGCTGAGTTAGAACTCTCCAGTATTCACTCGGGTATGTCAATTGCAGTTCTGCTTGAGTATAAGATTGGAGGAGTACAAGATACAAGACGATGGGGTGGAAGGCAAGATAATGGTGTCAACCTCCCACCCATGGTCTTCTTCCAATCAGCAGTCCTTTACACCACCCTGACTGGCCGACGTCGAATGCGTGTGTCTACTATTGGATTGGCCACCACAAAGGTACCCGCTGATGTATATCGATCTGCCGATTTGGGTACCATCGCTGCTATATTTACGAGACAGGCCATCGCAGATGTCGAAGATCCGAATGTTGGATTTCACGCTGCCCGATTAAACGTGTTTGACAAAACTGTTTCCATCCTTGCCAACTATCGGATGCATACCACTGCTAAGACATCCCCTACAAGTCAGCTTATCCTACCTGAAACATTACAACTCCTGCCAATGTTCGCACTGAGTTTGCGTAAGAGTCGATTATTACGCTGCTCACTCATAGGTGCTCCCGGCAAGAGACCCTTTCCAAATGCTGATGAACGAGCGTATCATATGTTTTATGGAAGGAATGTATCACCCAACATGAGTTTGCAATGCGTACATTCGAATGTGTTCCAATTGTCAGAAATGAGAACACTTGATGGAGAGTGGAGGGTACCACCCACCCTAGAAACGAGCAAGTATGCCGGAGAAAAAGCTATTGCTGCCTCGATGCAACCCACGTGTCAGCTACCGAGAGGGATCAATCCTAGCATAGCCTGTCTTGATGAGAAGGGAATGTACATACTTGATGATCGATTTGCATTCTATCTAATCATTGGCAAGGGCGTTCCTCAGGATGCCTGGCAGGACTTGATTTCTGTATCATCCCCGCCAGGGTCACATCGCGTGGGTGGCGAGTGGATGTGTAATGTTCCGATGGGAACCACAATGAAACTTGCATCCACTGAATCAGGACGAAAACTACGTAACATTGTACGTCAGCTACGTATGCTCAACTTGCCAAATTCAACCCTTGCCATGAATGCCCGACACACGTATGCTCCAATAGTACTGATATTTGCTGGTAGAGGAAGCGTGTTTGAAGAAGAAATGGATTCCTTACTTGTAGATGATACTGATGGTCGTGAGAAGAATTATTCAGATTTCCTTGTTCATATTCACAAGGAGGTTCAGATGAAAGCTGCTACTCTTGGATTGACTTGAAATATCAAGATATCTAAGAATTTTATTAATAGATGTGTTAAGTTTGTTCGTATCATCATCTCTAGCTAGTGCTTACACCCTACCTTGAATGCATGCATGACATGATGTATCGACGTACACAATGAAATTGATGTAGGCATAACAATTTTCTTAGATAGATTTGGTTTTGGCAAGTATACTCGCATCTCTTGCTTCGCTTCTCATCTTGGCACAAGAAGAATTGTATGCCTTCAAAGTTGAGTCAATTGTGCCTCTGCTGACAAATCCTTCTTCAAAAAATAATCTCAACTTCTGCATAGCATCATAACACCCAGCTGATGCCCCAATCGTCAAATGCTTCATTGCTCGGTCGTGATTTCCTGAATTACCATCCATACTACCAAGGTTGGTTCCTTGCCACTTCATGCCCTGCCATAGCAGCCGCCTCAAGGTGAAACTTGGTCTTCTTCCAATCTCCCCGTTGACAATAAACGTCAGCCAGTAAATAATGCGCTTGACTGGACCCAAGCTCTGCTGCCCTAGCGTATAGTTCCTCTGCCTTTGCCTGATCTCGCAACAATCCTAATTTTCCATGGTAATAATAACCAGCCAGCATGTTCATTGAAGTGGCATCATTTGCCGCCACTCGCTTCATTATTTGTTCAAGAACATCTTCATGTGTTTTGTTGTTTACGTCGGAATTGCAAAACGGACACTTTCCATTGTTTCCAGACATAGCAAAGGAGTGCACACACCCTTCACAAATGCTCTTTCCGCAACAGGAATAATATACTTCCATATCCTCATTTACTAGCTCAGTATTTGCAATTGCAAAATCGTTAATCGGTACCGATATTATAGTCGCTGGCGGAAGCGAGATACAACATATAAATCTTACAGTCATTGGTAGGAAGCAAATTGGACAGTCCTCCTTGGCCGGAGGGTCCTTTAACAGCGCCACCATCATACGTTTAACTCTATCATGTGATAGCAACACTAATAGCAAATAGCAACCAATGCTACCAACCATTGCAGAAGTTTTTCGTCATACCTTGCACGTTTATTTTCTAATAATTGAGATAAAGTAAGCTCCCCGTTCGTCAGTTGCGTTGGTCGGTGAACCAGGCCGGCAGTGCTCATTGTGATGAATGACCTAAAGCCGCATCTTACATAAATACGGTATTGACCTATCAACTGCCTACAACCTTCTTAAGACGCGATTTCTTGCTCATTCAAATTTGTCATTTCTCGTGCTCCTCCTTTGGAGGTTGTTGAGTTTGAGGAATACGAAACAAAGTCGTTGATCCATTACCGACCGTAGCGAATAAGATGATGATGAAGTCACCTTTGGCCGAAGCGATGGCAGCAGCGGATGCAGCAATACGAGCCGCCGATTCGGCGCTATTGGCAGCTGCCGAGGAGGTGGTAGACGGGGACGCATCTCCTCCTCACTCACTAAGCACTCCTATCAAAACCGCCGTAGCCGAGGCAACGCAGCCTCCTTCCCCGATTAATACAACTATTGAGTCATCAACGACATCCGGATCACCGTGGTCAGACGGTAAGTCATCGTCGTACGAAGATGACGATCAAGACGACGAATCCTCCTCCTCCGGTCAGCCGCATCGACTGCAATTGGCACAAGTAATTGCCGAAGACGACCGATCCAGTAGTAAGGCCGTTGGGATGGAGATATCTTCTCCGTCCCTGTCTCCCATCAAACGCTATCAAAGTTCGCCAAACAATTCTCTTCTTACTGAGACATCGTTTGATACGGCATACTCGTCCCTGGGGCAGATGGATACGACTCCTAACAAAGCCTCGGCAGCGGATGCTGCGCCGGCGTTGACAGAAAAAGAATTGGCACCAATAATCCAGCCGGAGCTGACAATTGAAAGCAGCGAAGGCAGTACGAGCCCTTCTACTGCTAACGACATTCACCCTGCAGCAGAGCATTTACCGGATCAAATTAAGGAGAAGAAGAAATCTGTTTTTGCACAGTGGGAACAAAAGGCAGTACAGAATAATAACAACGTGGCAGCATTGAGACCGTTGCAGCCGTTGCCGGCTGTGATAGCACCTGTTAAGAGATGGACTCCACCCAACAAAAAGATTGAGATTGTTCCTCCTGCCGCTACTGTTGCTGCTGCTACTACTGTCAAGCGACAGTGGCCACCACCCAAGATGAATAATGATACTGCAACATCCATGCCTGCGACTGAGCTAAGCGTCGATGAATTGGAGAAGCTCCTGGCTGCAAAGAAGGCAGCAGCCGCAGCCACTGCCACCATTAAGCGATGGACTCCACCGAGTAAAAAGGTTGACGGCAACAACGCGACTGCACAACTATCTGCGGTGGTGGAACAGACTGTCGCAGTTGCAACAACAACAACTGCTGTTGCTACTACCACAACAACAGCTGATGTTGCTCCTGTTGTGAAGCGATGGATTCCACCTACCAAGAAAATGGAGGATCAAAAGCATGTAGTGGTGGCAGATGTTGTTGCTCCAGCTGTAAAGAAGTGGACTCCACCCACAAGGAATATTGAGACTACTGGTGTGATGAGCGAACATACTACTGCCGCGATAGCCGTGGCAGATGTTGTTGCTCCAGTTGTGAAGAGGTGGACTCCACCCACAAGGAATATTGAGTCTGCTCGTGTAATGACCGAGGAGAGTACTGCAACAGCCGCGATTAATACTACTTCTGTGGTTGCTCCTGTGTTGAAACGATGGTGTCCTCCTAGCGAAACAAGGGTAGTGGGGGTAAGTGAAGTTGTACTTACGACTGGTGAACAGACGAGTACCACTGCAGCAAGCGCTGTTTCTCCCGACATTGTTGCTCCTGTGATCAAGCGATGGACTCCTCCTGCTAAGACGAGTAATATGGCTCAAATGACGGATGAGTTGGCCTCAGTCCTACGTCGGCGACAGAACCAAGATGAGTTGACCGATCCAGTGGCGACGGAGGTGAAGAAGCCAAATCAAATTGCTGCTACCGTGTACACTGGAATAATTTGGTCACCCGTTGAAATGACAAAGCAGTCTTCTACGTCTACTCAGCCCGCGTCACCCGAGTCAGACGGCGGGAGCAGCGCCAGTGATCAATGTTCTCGACAACTGACATATCAGGTTGAAAGTCCTACCCTTCTGACTCCGCTTCCACCTCCCCTATCGACACCCGAGGCAGTAGCTAAGTCATCATCTTGGAATCCTTTCAAAAAGCTGTTTTCTAGCAAAAGCAAGGACGACAGTCCCACTTCTATAATGGAAATAGGCAATGATCTAAAGCCGAATATTGAGAGCTCGATCGTTGGGAATGCGGGTGAGGTGGGACATGTCAATTTGGTCCGTGCTTTTGACGACATTGAAAATGAAAATGCTAATGATATCGTTTTGGAAGGTGGTGAGCAGGTAACAATAGTAGCATCTTCAGCTGTAGTTGATCCTGTTATTAAGCGATGGGTTCCACCCGAAACGAAAGTTGGTGTTGCTCAAATGAGTGTTGAGTTAGCCGAGAGGCTACGTCGAATGATACCCGAAGAAGACGATACTGCCAATAAGTATACTGGTAACATTTGGTCAACGGTCGACAAGACTACTGAAGCAAGAAGTGATGGCCCACTCTCGCACACAATGTCTTCGCCACCTGAGCTTGTCCCACCGCTGGACGACGACGGCAATAACAAAGAAGTTAATGAAGATGGAGCAGCAGTGGAAGAGGACGAGAAAGAAGAGGAAGTACAAGCAACCAACAAAGATGATCCATCAAAGATAACTGATAACACTGCTTTCGGCCAAGTTGATCCTCCTGCATATGAAGATGAAACACCAATACACTTGCTACCACGGGATGTATTTGGTAGAGTCAAAATGAATGAAGAACCATCGAGAGAGAGGTCTAACGGTAGAGTCACAAGTTCTAATGTCAGCGCAAATGCTTCAATGGGAGCAGTGACGAAGAATGACAGTCCCTTAAAATCGTATGTCGAAAAGCAAATGGTCTGGGAGCGGAAGAGAAAGGAGAGACAGATTAATGACGCTAAAAGTGGCATCTATAGGAGTGGTAGTACAAACTACTATGGCTTACATCCTCATTGTTACGATAAAGTGTTGTCGGAAATGGAAACAATAAAGAAGAGCGAGGAGGAATTGAAGCAGAAGGAGGAAATGGCGAGGAAGCAACAAGAATTCCATGCAATAGTCACAACTTTGGTTGAGGAGGGTAAGTCCAATAGTTGATCAGTTCTCGTCAATGAATATTTGATTCGTACTTCTGTATCTAATTGTTGTATTCCTTTTCATATATCTTCAACTGAATATCAGTGATGCCTTCTGAGGTCGATCAGGTGGATGAATTAATCGAGGAGTACGAAGGACGTGAGGCCGATCTTATCCAAATCCTTCAGTCTATGCGACAAGAGCCACAGGATAGTATCCTCAAGATGATAGATGATAGCTTGAGCGTAGATATTGAGCGTGTTCTCCTTGACTTATCGAAAGAAAACAACAACGATTATGATGATGATGATGACTACCGTTCCATTGATACCGGAATGTCGTTGCTTGTCTCCAAACAGAACTCGGACATTTGTGATGAACAAGACGATGTCGTGGACGAGGAGTCGGGACTAGATGAGGATTTCAAGGTGGGGTTGTCTTTTCTAAACGAATCCGGTCTAAACGAGGAGGATGGACCAATCATTTTGAATGGAGATGGAATTATGAGAAACCCTGATGTAATTGTTGGCACAGACCGCAAGAATCGGCGACTGAAGACAAGAAGATGCCGGATCGTAATTGCAATCATATTGCTGTTCTTCATTGCTGCTGGGACCTATATTGGTGTTGCAGCATGGCTAGGAATTTTCCCACTTGATGGTAGTCTCAGCTTCCAGAGAGACTGGCCTTTCTTCGTGTTTGATCGTTCAAAGTATGGAGGATTCATCCCTCGCGGGGATGATGATGATCTTCTCCATGAGGATGAAAATGTTGCTGTCTGGTCAAAGCCGCCATCCAATTTTGAGGTCCAAGAAGTGTCATCGGTTGCATGCCAAGAGAACATTCAGAAATTAGACATCAGCAACTTGCAGGGGAATTATACCAAGGTTGCCATCGATGGCAATCAGGCTGTCGTGGCATCTGGATCTGGCTACGTTACTTTCTTCTCGTTGGATCCCGAGACTAAAATTTGGTCGCGGACTGAAGTATTTGGTCTGACATCTAATGTAGGTGAAGTTAGGGCAGTCGCAATATCAGGGAATACCGCCGTTGTTGGAGCGCCTATGGCATCGATGAGCGACCTGGAATTAGAAGAAGGACTGGTCCAAACAGGTGCAGTATTTATCTATGAGAGGGATCCCACATCGGGAACATGGCAACAGATGAAAGGTCAGTACAGTCCGAGTGAATACATAAACGCAACAGAGGCAATCGTGTTGGACCAATATGCTGACGCTCATTTCGGCACATCGATTGATATTGACGGAGATGTGATCGTAGTGGGAGCACCCGACGAATCGAGTAATCGGGGTAGTGTCACCATTTTTATGAAGGACGAGGAAACCAAGGAGTGGGTCCAAATTGACCGGCTCCACCCAGATTTGTGCGGTGATGAATATTTTGGTCATTCAACGCAGGTGAAGTGCAACGATGATAAAAGCTGTTACATTGCTGTCTCGGCCGATTGCGACATTAACATCGTAATGTACCGGATGGATCAAAGAGTGCTAGAGACGGGCAAAGAAGAGATTCAAGTTAGTCGGATTCAAGAGCTTCAGCAAGTAGATCCACAATTTGGTACTATCAGCTCTATCTCCATGAGTGGTAACCAACTCGCGTATTCAACTGTATCCGGAGGATTGTTCTTCTACGATCAAAAAGATGCAGAATTCGTGTTAAGCCAAGAAAATCTTGAGTTGGAATTCAAGCCAAAGTCGAACCAAGACGGTCATTTGTTCGAATATCCATTGTCGATCGATGCAAGCAAAAACATGATGACGCTAACTGTGGCAAACAAAGTTTTTGTCTACTTTCTTGGTCCCAATCAAGAATGGAAACGAAAATCGTTCGTCCTCGAGAGTCAGGGTGATTACTCGGGATACAAGGCCGCCTCCGTTGCTCACTCGGATGGCAATATACTTGTTGCGCAGACGGATGAAATCCATGCTTACGATTTCACCAGATGCATCCTTGAGTCCGCGGTTGAAGCTATTGCAGATTCAGTTCGGCCTCCCGCGCCACAAACTGACAGTCCCGTTGGCCTTGCAACCCAAAATCTGGTTGATAGCATTTTATCTGGAGATTCAGAACTAGCGGATATGTCAGGTGCTGTTTGTAACATGGTTAATGTTATTGTCAATCTTGATAAGAATGCTACCTCGATATATTGGGAGATTGTGCGTGCTCCAGGAACTCCTTTCAGTCTAACTGTTGCAGAGTCACCGAAATATGATGTTAGCTTGAAGCTGAGTGCACAAACACAAAGCCTGTGCCTTGTTGATGGGTTTTATGAGTTTACTATTTACGATTATGATGATGACGGTGAAGACAATGCGTGAGTGTTCTGCTCATATATTATCATACCATGTGCGATATTTTCATCATCACTCACTCACAGCTCTTCGTCATGTGTCCCTTCAGATCTGATGAATGGTTTGAGGCATTCTACCAGATTCTACACGACGGTGTACAGATAGTCTCTGGGTCATCATTCGGCTCGGTTGAGACCAAAAATTTCACTTTGTCTGGCTCCGAAGAGCTTGTCAGAAAATGATCAACGTTGGGCAACCGGAACTTAACCAGGGAGACACGAAAGATGGACGTTATTGTAAATCAATTCATATGTGTATTAATTGTTATTGATCTTAACTAGGAGAATAACTATATCTAGACATCTTTTAACCTTAGTCTAGGTAACACATTCATAGCTTGCAACTCTTGAAATAACAACTTGCACGCGTACGGAAGACGGATGTCCACTACTTTTTCCCCAGAGCGACAAAATTGACACCAATTCTGATATTGCAACAAGCCACAAGTAGAACAAACGCTTGCAGAGAACGCGTCACTGGAATGCATGAGCCTTTCCATGATAAGATTACTCGCCCCATAAGCGATGAGGCAATCACGCTCCATCTCCCCAAGTCGAAGCCCTCCATCACGAGAGCGGCCTTCTGTTGGCTGTCTAGTTAGAACAGCTCGTGGACCCCTGCTTCGAGCATGCATTTTGTCTAGTACCATATGCTTGAGCTTTTGGTAGAACACGGGACCAGAGAAGATATAAGCATCGAGCGGCGCTCCATTGACGCCACTATAATAGACATCCTTGCCCGTATAATTAAATCCGTTTCTGATCAATGCTAGTTCGGCACTCTGGACAGTGTCCGTCGAGCCGAACTCCTCACCGAATGCTGACGCATAGGCCTGTCGCCCCACAAATACCCCAGCCTTTCCGGTCAGAAGTTCTATTAGCTTACCAACAGTCATTCGCGAGGGAAAGCCATGGGGGTTCATAATAAGATCGGGTGGGATACCCTGTTCATTAAAAGGCATGTCTTCTTGAGGAACAATTAGCCCACACACGCCCTTTTGCCCGTGACGACTTGCAAATTTATCTCCCAGCTCTGGTCGCCGAACTTGTCTGGTCATGACCTTTATAAGGAATTGTTCTGATTCATTCGATGAAATGAGAACACGGTCAACGTACGACGGTGCACTTGATCTGTACGACATTCCCGAGTATTTGTAGTCCACCTGCATCAATCGTTCCACCGGAGTAGATGTATCTGCTGGAGACTCCTTGTTCACCATAATGGTCCCGTTATCTAGCGGCTCACCGACCATGCACAACCCATCCCTATCTACTGCTCGATAACGGGCATAACGCTTGTCTTCTACACCGTCAGTAAATGCATTGGGGTCAGGGGCGGAACAGGTGCGATCCATTGTACCATTCTGATAGCGTCGGACACTCGCTTGCTGCTTCTTAATCACCATACATCGACCAAATCCTCGATCAATGGAGGCCTTGTTAACAACTACCGCGTCTTCAATATCGTAGCCACTGTAGGACATGACTGCAATGCAGGCATTCTGCCCGGCTGGGACGCTATCGAAATTGACTAGATCAAGAGTTCTAGTTTTGACCATTGGCTTGTGAGGATAAACCATAGTGTAAATCAGTCCGTCGAATCGAACATATTGATTAATTGCAATCGTCCCGATCGCTTGTTTGCCCATGGCAGACTGATATGTATTCCGAGGACTTTGATTATGATGTGGGTTAGGGATGAGCCCCGCAACCACTCCCAACAACGTCATAGGATCTATTTCCAGATGCGTATATGCCATCCATTCCCTCACTCGTCCCGACTTCATATCCTCAGCGATGGCACACCTACGATACTCCAACTCTCGTTCAGCAACTGCGATCAAGCAATTGTTCTCCTCATTCACATCGATGTACTCCACAACGCCTTGACGGAGAAGATCCTTAATATGGATGGTCCCGAGAGCCAAACCCTCAATATGGACTTGTTTCAATCGCGGTAGAGACGTCCTATCGTCAACAATAATGAGAGGACGGCACACACGGCCACCATCAGTCGCAATATGGACTGCCTTCTGTCCATCGTGGAGGTACACACTTACAAACTCCCCCACCTGACCCTGACGACGAAGAGTACGGAGACTCCGAACGAGCCAGATAGGACGTGTATGTACACCCACGATTAGACCATTAAGGAGCACGAGGAAGGCACCTCGAGAATGAATTTCATTCCCAGATAATAATCTAACATCCTCGACACCAAGGTCGATACATAGACGTTCGATCGGACTTGACTCTTCGTCTGTGGTGATATGTGCTAGTAGTGCAAGATTTTTGACAAGACCACAGGCCTCACCCTCGGGTGTATCAGCCGGACACTGTGTGGAATTGTCGAGTATAATAACAAAAGCAGTTTAGAGACAAAAAAAAGCAATCAACAAACAATGGAACGAACGAATCAAATGATGTATTACATACCAACATTCCCCATTGACTGGCCTGTAGTGAACGTGGACCAGAAACCTTCCTCGTCTTCTCAAATTGACTATTCACACGTGTCATCATCCCCAGTGCACTCATATAGCTAAGTCGTGATAACACCTGCGTTACGCCCGCACGGTCCATTCGGAAACGTTTTAGTACCCAATTTCCACTAGATATAGCACTCATCATGCCATATGTAATCGAGTCTGGACGTATAGCCTTAATAACATCATATGCCTGTGCACGATTCGGTTTGGATAGTACCATATCCGTCTGTCGTTTAAGGTCGGTATTGAAATGCTTGAATAAGTCCTCAAATAATAGTGATAGTAAGCTACCAGCTAACTCGAGACGTTTATTGCCGTAATAATCCTTATCATCAAGTGACGACTTGCCAAGATGGACCATGATAAGTCGTCGTACGATATGACCAATGTATATAACCTTGATACGAAAATCAAAGTCTTCGACGGGGACATGACTCAATACTACATTTGCTAATACATCACGTGCCTCATCCTCGGGACTTAATTTGCGTGTATTGCTACCACTCCCAAATGGACTTTTACCCCATGTTAATGCACTCTTCGCACGCATCTTATTACCAATATATTGCAATGCCTGTCGTTGAGTAGCAATATGCAGTTTTGTGGGCTCCTCGAGACTTAATGCTAATGCATCCATAACTTCGGGCTCTGATCCAACACTTTGTACAAATTCCATATCACTCTCGACACCCATAGCCTTCATGGCTATACATATTGGTACATCATCGGCCAACGTATTGTGCTTAATGAATAATCTTCCATGCTTCATGAATATATATGCCTTACTTTTACGTTCTCGCGTGGAACTAGTAATACTGGCAGAAACACACTTAGTTTTGGGATCTTCTTCGATAATTACACGATTTTTCGATAATTGTTCTTGTATGAGTATTACCTTTTCAACGCCCTTGACAATGAAGTATCCCCCGGGATCATACGGACATTCTTTCATTCGTGCTAATTCACGCTCGCTCTTGTTATATAGTAAGCATTTGGAGGACCGTAGCATGATGGGCATCCGACCAATGACCACCTTCTTCTTAACCACAATTTGTCGTCCACGCGTATATCGTACATTGACATATATGGGCGCACTATAGGTACAGTCGCGTAATCGACATTGGAACGGAGTCGTCTGGACTGTAGCGTACGAGTCTTCATCAATACTCGGCTCTCCCACCCAGCAATCGGTATAGCGTAAATAAAACTTGGGATCATATTCGCTTCGTATTTCGCATGCCGATGCCGATTGGACAATTTGTTTCATTTCGTGTGTTACGAAGTGATCGAAACTGTCGATATGTTGTTTCATTAATCCACGTAATTTTAAGAAATGGGGTAATATACGCCATTTATCACGCAAGGACCCTATGGGGGCGTCTAATGGTGTACGTGATGCACCATACTCGTGTCCATCTGTATTGTTTGTTGTGGTGGTATCTGCGTTGCTCGTTGTGGCCGCGTTGATAGCCGTGTCTGTGTCTGGGGGGATGATCCTTTGTTGTCGAATACGATGCGTAACCTCATCAATATCATCAACCAGCCCCGTTTCCTCCATCCTCGATAATGCAATTCGTCGGGATGCCAATTCGGCACGTAATGCGTCCTCTTCCTCCGGCTCCAAACGTGGCTCAGCGCTGCTGCTGCTGTTGCAATATTCCTTGGGATATCCCCCCTTGTCTATTGACGACGATGTCACGCTCTTCATTCCACCAGCATCTTGGATCTTCTGCTGCAATCGACTCGACTGGCGATGATGATTAATACGAAGCTGTTGGCGATGATGATGATGGGGAGTGTCATCATCAAGTTCGACTATACGTCCACCCACCGGCGTACCATCAACTATACGGACATCGTCTTTCCCTAACACATGATCAAAGCCCTCCTTTACAAAGTCGATGTGCTTATTAGGTGCGGATCGTACGCTGTGCCACGTGTCAATTATTATTCGTTGCTGCTGTTGCGTAGTCGTGACGTTGCCGTCGTTGGCGTCATTGCTGACGACCCGACCGCCGCCGAGCATGTGACCCGGAGGAGTTGCGCGGACATGACCAACAACAACATTGGCGGAGGGAGAAGGAGCAAGCGGCGCAGCTGTGGTAGGCGACATAATAATAG
>Ga0247832_1003460_pt1 | contig 21576 bp, 14 predicted proteins | sample LaCruzMarch2015__10_FD_192407 | JGI IMG/M metagenome (GOLD analysis project Ga0247832, IMG submission 192407) | Freshwater microbial communities from meromictic Lake La Cruz, Castile-La Mancha, Spain - LaCruzMarch2015_4m | ecosystem: Environmental > Aquatic > Freshwater > Lake | place: Spain... | reverse complement strand
CACACGATTCGTAGCAGAAGAGGCCGGTACTGTCCTGCTTCTTCGCTTCGAATAATGAATGTCTTTTATCCCGTCATTATTGCTTAATTTAGGCAGATGCGCTGTCGAAAAATAGGGGGAAGCTCAGATGCGGATTTAGCCCAACAATAGGTATAATTTTACCTTTGGGAAGCGGGAGCGTTTCATACGTTCTTCTTAAGGTAAATGTTTGGGTATTTTGGCTGTGTAAGGCGCAGAGAGCAAAAACCTGTATGGTCAATACGGCTGCACTGGTTTTAACACATAATGGAAATATCATAATCAATACAAGTAGCAATCTGAACAAATAAGGTTATCGTCAGCATTGTAACAACCTAGACAGGCCGAGGTTCCGTGAAAAATGGTAACACTGCATTAGCCCCATCTAAACAGTAGACTGCACAGGTTCTTATCGCAGAAAATGTCCTGACCTAGACAGGTAAAAAAGGAATAGCGATTATCCATTATCTTTGCCCCATGAATCCACCACGCCCACTTCGCCTTTACAACACCCTGAGCGGGAAAAAAGAACCCTTCGAGTCCATCACACCCGGCCGTATTGGCATGTACGTGTGCGGCCCTACCGTATACAACGACGTGCACCTCGGCAACTGCCGCACGTTTGTGAGTTTCGACGTCATTTATCGCTATCTGTTGTATCTGGATTACCGGGTGCGGTACGTGCGCAACATCACCGACGTGGGTCATCTGCTCGACGACGGCGAAGACCGCATGTCTAAAGGCGCGCGGCTCGACCAACTGGAACCCATGGAAGTGGCGCAAAAATATACCGTGGGCTTCCACGACATCATGCGCATTTTCAACACCCTGCCGCCGGGCATCGAGCCCCGCGCCACCGGCCACATCCCCGAACAGGTGGAAATGGTGCAAGCCATCCTGGAGCGCGGTTTCGCGTATGAGCAAAACGGCTCGGTGTACTTCGACGTGCCAAAATTTGCGGCAGCAAACCCCGATGTGTACGGTAAACTCTCCGGACGCGTGCTGGAAGACCTCATTTCGGAAAGCCGCGAAAACCTGAAAAAACAGGATGAAAAACGCCATCCGGCTGACTTCGCCATCTGGATCAAGGCCTCGCCCGAACACATCATGCGCTGGAACAGCCCCTGGTCGGTGGGCTTCCCCGGCTGGCACCTCGAGTGCTCGGCCATGAGCACCAAATACTTAGGACAAACGTTTGACATACACGGCGGCGGCAACGACCTCAAGTTTCCGCACCACGAAAACGAAGTGGCCCAAAACCAAGGTGCCTGCGGGTGCGCCCCGGCGCGCTATTGGCTGCACGCCAACATGCTGCTGCTGAATGGCAAAAAAATGTCGAAAAGCGACGGCAATACCCTTAGCCCTACCCAACTGTTCACTGGCGACAGCCCCCTGCTCAGCAAGGCATACTCGCCCATGGCAGTCAAGTTTTTCATGCTCCAGGCGCACTACCGCAGCACGCTCGACATCACCGACGAGGCGCTCGGTGCCGCCGAAAAAGGATACCGCAAACTGATGGACACCCACGCCATCCTCCAGGGACTCCACCTGCCCACCGACAGCTACGATGGCTCCGAAAGCCAAACCGACCGCGCCATGCTGGATTTGATGGAAGCTGTTTTTGCGGGCATGGATGACGACTTCAACACGGCAGTGGCCCTCGGCGCGCTTAATGAATTGGGCTCTTATGTGCACAAGTTGGCCAACCAGCAACTGCCCGCCGGCGACGTGTCGCCCTGGGTGCTTGAACGCTTGAAAACGGTTTTTGCAGCCGTCATCACCGACATTTTTGGATTGCTCGACGACGCTGCCGCACAAAGTGGTCAGGGTACCGTCGAGGGGTTGATGCAACTTATCCTCGACTTGCGGCGCACCGCTCGCGAACAAAAAGACTGGGGGGCCAGCGACAAGATTCGCGACACACTCGCGGAGTTGGGCATTACCGTAAAAGACGGCAAAGACGGAGCGACCTGGGTGCTGGGATAGGAAAAGCTCAAACCGGGTAACAAAATGAAGGCGCAACGCTCAGCCACGCCTTCATACTCAACTCGTATTTTCGGCCAACGATTAATCAATCCAACCCGTACAAGTGAGTTAATGACAAACTTTACTCATTGCAACAGGCATAATACCCGCCTGTGCAGGAAACCTGGCAGTGGTTCGTCCAGCCCACACCACCAACAGAACCGCCGTCGGTTATTTCACAACCGTTGGACCCGGCACCCCCACTTTGGCAACTGTGGACAGCCGCCACCTGATAACATTGACAAGACAACTCCTCTACGTCACCGTCATCCAGACCGGGTACAAAAGCCAATGCGGTACCGTTGTTGGTCATGAGGCCGCCTGTATAGCGGGGGCCTTTCATCTTTGCAATGCCAATAATTTGACCATTTAAGGCATACGACACAATACGCTGCGTTCCCTGTTCCCGCAGGCGCAGTTCAGAAGGGGTAAACTGAACCAATTCAGCATGAGCAGGGATTGTCGGCTTGACGTTGAATTGCAGTTTGTATAAAACCGAATCCGTGGGATTAAACAAGAGGGCGTACTTTTCACCCACATATTGTACAAGAGGGGGTGTCTGGTGCACTCCAACACCTGTTTTGCAGGTCGGTTCAGAGGAGGAAAACAACATGCCTGAAAAAAACAGGAGCAATAAAAAAGTGTGTTTCATGACGTAATAAAATTAAAAATGGTGCCTACTCTATCGCTTTTCAGCTGCCGCGCTGGTACTTTTTTATGAAGATGTTCCCAGTACATTTCCTTGCTGTGCAATTGCCATGCAAAGTTAAAGTAGACATGTAATGCAAGATTCGACAAGTGAACCCTGTCCCTAAGCGGAACGGTATTTACCCGGCATTACAGCGGCGTGGTAAACAGGCGGTCTATTTCCGGTGCATATTTTTGGCTGATTTCGCCCCTGCGCATTTTCAGGGTGGCCGTCAGGTAGCCGTTCTGCACCGTCCACGGCTCAACAACCAGGTGGTGCGCGCGCACGCGTTCCACAGGACTGAGCTGGGTATCGTTGATCTGCTGAATTTCCGACTCTAAAAACTGTTGCACCCGCAGGTTGTGCACCATGTACACCGGGGCTGTCCAGTGCACGTTGTTTTTGCGGCACCAGCGCTCCAATTGACCGAAATCAGGCACAATCAGCGCACCCACAAAAGGCATGTTGGCGCCCACCGCCAACGCCTGGGCGATGAACGGCGAGTGCAGCAGTTGCGCCTCGACAAAAGTGGGCGATATGAACTTGCCGCTGGACGTTTTAAACAATTCGCTGCGCCTGCCGGTGATCTTCAGGAAACGCTTGTGTTCCCACACGCCCAGGTCGCCGGTTTTCAACCAGCCGTCTTCCGTCAGGGCAGACCTGGTTTCTGCCGGAGCGTTCCAGTAGCCGAGCATGACGCCCGGGCCGCGAACCTCTATTTCGCCTATGCCACCTTCTTCTATCTCCTCGCCTATGCGTATTTCTACACCAGGCGCTGGCAATCCGACCGTGCCGAGGCGAAATCCGCCCGGCTCAAACCGGTTAAAAGCCACTACCGGACTGGTTTCCGTCATGCCATAACCCTCCCGAACCGGCACACCGGCTGCGGCAAAAAAACGGGCAATGCGGGGCGCCAGGGCAGCGGCGCCTGTGGCGATGCCGTGTACGCGTCCGCCCAGCATGCGCTTGAGGTGGTTGAACACTAAAAGCCGGGCTATGGCCAACTGCACGCGGTACCAGGGCCTGAAACGCGCTTCGCCCACGTGGAATGGGTAGTGCAAACCAATGTCTAACGCCCAGCCCATGAGGCGGCGGCGCAATGGCTTGGCCTGTCGTTTGAGCTCTACCGCCCGGCCATACATGCGCTCCAGGATGCGCGGCACGGTAGTGAAAAAATGGGGCTTGATGGCCTGCATATCGGTTTCCAGTTGGTTGATGTCTTCCAAAAACCATATTTCCGCACCTGCGGCCTGGTACAGGCACACGGCGCTGCGCTCCAACACGTGGCTGAGCGGCAGGAAACTGACTACCGTTTCGCCGGGTTCCACGGGGGTGAAGGCGAGTACAGATTTGACGTTGCTCACGGCATTTTGGTGGCTGAGCAACACGCCTTTGGGCTGCCCCGAAGCGCCGGAGGTGTACAGCAGCAGGGCGGCGTCGGTTTCAGTGATGGATGCGCGACGGGTTTCAAGGGCATCGTCGGGTGCTGCGCAAAGGGTTTCCCAGTGGATGCTTCCCGGAACGGGTTGCAGCGTGAACACGTCCTCCATGTCGGGAAACCAGCCACGCCAGCGCGTGAGGAGCGCAGCATTGCTGACGAAGCAGGCCACGAGGTAAGCATTTTCGGCGATGAACCGGATTTCCGCTTCGCGCGCGGTAGCGTGCAGGGGTACCGGGATGAGTCCGATTTGTTGCAGCGCCCGATCCACCAACAACCATTCCGGACTGCCCGCATCCACCCAGAGGCCCACGCGGTCGCCGCGCTGGTATGACCGTTGCAATAAGCCTGCGCTGAGCCGGTCGGAAGCCGTGAGGAGGGCCTCTGTGCTCCAGGGTTTCCATACCCCGTTTTGTCGCCCGTGTACGGCATTTGCCAATGGGAAACGGTGGAGTTGGTAGGGGAGGATATCGAAGGTGCGGGTGAAGTTCACAGAACAAAAGTATGGTTTTTGGCTGTATACCACGCCACCTAACCCATCCGCCGCACCACCACCTTTCGCAGCACCACCATGCTCAGCACAAAAAACACCGACATGGCCACTACACTCAGGCGCATGTTGCCGGTGAGTTGCTCCACAAAGCCGAATACAAATGTGCCGGCAACCGTGGAAAGCTTGTCCATCACGTCGTAAAAACTGTAAAACGAAGCCGTGTCTGGCGTGTTTTCGGGCAGGAGTTTGGCATAAGTGCTGCGCGCCAGCGCCTGTATGCCGCCCATAACCAAACCCACTGCGGCGGCTAAGAGGTAGAAATCGAGCCCCGTTTGTACAAAATAACCGGAAACGCAAATGAAGGCCCAAATGCCCAATTGCAGCATCAGCGAAAACCGGTTGCCCTTCCAGTCGGACAAGCGGGTAGACAAAAATGCACCCAGCACTGCCACCAACTGGAGGATGAGCACCAGCACAATCAATCCCGACGCGTCGAAGTGCAACACTTTTTCAGCAAACGTAGCGGCCAAATACAGCACCGCATTCACACCGGCATTGAAGCAGAAAAAAGCAAGGAGATACTGCCGGGTATTGGGGGCCGCTTTCAACTGTGCCCACACTTTCTGAATTTCCTGATATCCGCGGCGGATCAGGCCGGGCTCTCGGGGGTGGCGTGCGTCCTCCGGCAGGCGCCGGAAAGGGATTTGGGCGAAGCCCATCCACCACAATCCCACCAAAACAAACGCAAATGGCACGGCCGCCAAAGCGGTTTCAAATCCGAAAAATCCGTAAAATGTAATGATCAACAGGTTGACCACCAGCAAGATGACGCTGCCTACGTATCCAAAAATATATCCCCGCGCACTCACGCGGTCGTATCGGTCTTCCGTTGTGATTTCGGGCAGAAAGGCGTTGTAAAACACAATGCCGCCCGCAAAGCCGATCATGGCCAGCACGAAGCCGCCCACGCCGAGCCACAGCGTGCTCATGCCCCGAAAAAACCACAAGGACAGGCAGGCGAACGACCCCAAAAACGTGAAAAAACGCAAAAAAGCTTTTTTGCGGCCCCCGTAATCGGCAATGCCCGACAACAGGGGCGACACGGCAGCAATGAGCAGGTAGGCCAGCGAAATGCACCAGGCATACAGGGTGCTGTCGGATACTTTAAGCCCGAGGATGCGCACGGTGTCGTCGGTCATTTCCAGGAAGTACCCCGGAAAAATGGCGACGGTGATCACGAGCGCGAAGGCACTGTTGGCCCAGTCGAAAAAAGCCCAGCCGTTGATGATGCGGCGGTCGTTCTTGGGCGTTGCGGAGAGGTGGATGTTGGACACGAAAAAATGGCGGTTGTGCGGGGTAAAAGTAACAACTTATGGAACACAACCGCCAGGGGAATTGAATGAGCCTATTGTTGAGGGCGCTGAATGGGTTTGGGTTTGCCGAGCAGCACACCCACTTTGAAGCCGCCATTAAGGAGGCCTCCAAAATTTTCGCCGCCGAAACGAACGACGCTCCAGTGGGTGGCACCGCCGTCGCTGTCCTGCATGGTGTCGCCGCCGAGACCGAGACCCAGGTACAGGTCAATCAAAAATACATTGCCGAACACCCACTGTTTGCCCAATTCGATGATGCCACCGTAGTATGCCACGTCACGGCGTTTGGTGACATAGTTGAAGTTTTCGTATTCCTGGTAGTTTTCACTGTAAAAACCGACGTGCAGGGTTGGTTTAGCGTATGCACCGTGCATTACGTGGCGGAGCCGCATGCCCGGCATGTAGTAATCGGGCTGTTTGATGAATTTATACCCGACCGATAACCCCACGCCACTTGGATCTCGGGTTGTCCCAGTTGTGAGTTCTCGTGTATCGTTGCCCAGGCCAATGATGTTCACACTGGCTTCTATGCTTCTACCCGGCGTCATGCTGTGCTCATAACTCAGTTTGGTGTATCCGAGCACCGGGCTGAGCAGGTCGAGTTTTATGGCGTGCACCTTTTGCTCAGAGATGGGCTCTGGCGCGATGGGGTTTACCTCAAAGTACTCTGTGCGACCACTTTTGTACCGGATGCTTCTGATTTCAAATTTTTCCAGTCCATACAACGGGCCGTCGGCTTCTTCCGGTAAACGGTATTTGATTTCCGAGGTGCCCACTTCTACGACTTTAACGAAGAGGGAGTCGCCATTGTGTTTGACAATGACGTCTTGAGCGGCCAGGCTGGCGGCCGAACAGGTGAATGCAAAAAGCAGAAAGATGTGGAGGCGTTTCATGGTGGCGTTTTTTTGATGCAAAAAAAGGGCTGTTTTTTGAGGTTTTTTCGTAAGGTTTTGTTAAAACAGGAAAATGCCGGAGCTTACATCAGCTTTTCGTTTCCCCGATGCCTTTCGACGTCCCGTGTCGTTTTTTTCTCCAAATTTTTTTCAAGTGCATCGGTCAAATCTACTCCTGTTTGGTTGGCTAAACAGATGAGCACAAAGAGTACGTCGGCCATTTCATCCGCTAAGTCGATCTGCGCAGTTTGAGCAGCCTCGGGCGTTTTAAACGATTGCTCGCCGTATAGCCGCGCCATGAGCCGGGCCACTTCACCCACCTCTTCCATGAGGATGGCCGTGTTGGTGAGTTCGTTGAAATAGCGGACGCCGACGGTGCGGATCCAGGCGTCTACGGTTTGTTGTGCTTCCTGGAGGGACATGGGGGGATGGGACGTGGGTTATGAACAATTTGTGTGCCCGCAAGCCTTGCAGTTCAGGCAGCCTTCTTCGTATACCAGCGCGGCCTCGCCGCAGTGCGGGCATTTGGCGTTGACGGCCGATGTGCCGGAGGGTATGTACTGTTTGAGGGCACGGATGACCCCGTTTTTCCAGGTGTTGAGCGAGTCGTCGTTCAGGTGCAGGTTGTTGATCATGTGGACTACGTAAGGGAGGGGCATGCCGTGGCGCATGACGCCGCTGATGAGTTTGGCGTAGTTCCAATATTCTTCATCGAAGCAGCGCGACAGCCCTTCCACGGTCACGCGGTAGCCGTCTTTGTCGGTATACTGAAAGTCGTAGCGGCTGTGGCCGGTTTCGTCTTTGCTTTTGATGACGCGGCCGTGCACCACAAAGGCGGGAAACTGAAAACTGTCTTCGGCTTTTCCGGTAAATATCTCGTACGGCTGTCCGTCGAGGAGTCCCACTACGGCGAGCCAGGGTTCGCTTTCGTTGCGGAAGCGCATCACATCGGCCTCCAGCACTTCAGGGCGTTTGGGTGGTGTTGCGTAGTGTATGCGCGGGTTATCGTCGGACTCTTTGTTGTCTTTGGTGACCAGCACGCCGGAGCGGGAGCCGTCGCGGTACACCGTAATGCCCTTGCAACCGCTTTCCCAGGCCGTGCGGTATATGTCGCCGATGAGGGCTTCGGTGGCTTCGTTGGGCACGTTGACGGTTACGCTGATGCTGTGGTCTACCCAACGCTGGACGCGACCCTGCATGCGCACCTTGCTCACCCAGTCTACATCCTGCGCAGTGGCCTGGTGGTACGGAGAGCGTTGGATGTGGGTGTGGAGCTCGGCGTCGCTGAGTTGCTCAATGGCCTGCGTATCTATGCCCTGTGCGCGCAGCCAGGTGGTGAAATGGTGGTGAAACACGTGGTATTCCTGCCAGTGGTCGCCGGTGTCGTCGGTAAAATCAATGCGCGCGTGTTGGTCATTGGGGTTCACCTTGCGTCGGCGTTTGTACGCGATCATAAACACCGGTTCGATGCCCGAGGTGGTCTGGGTCATCATGCTGGTGGTGCCGGTGGGCGCAATGGTGAGCAGGGCAATGTTGCGTCGGCCGAAGCGCTGCATGTCGTCGTACAACGAAGGGTCGGCTTCCCGCAAGCGTTGAATGAAGGGGTTGTGGGCCTCGCGTGTGGCGTCAAAAATAGGAAACGCACCGCGTTCTTGAGCAAGGGTGACCGATGAGCGATAGGCCGACAATGCGAACTGGCGGTGCACCTTTTCCGCAAAATCGGTGGCCTCATCGGAGCCATAACGCAAGCCCAGAGCGGCCAGCATGTCGCCCTCGCCTGTAACGCCGGTACCCGTGCGGCGGCCGAGGGTGCATTTTTCACGGATTTTCACCCACAGGCGGCGCTCGGTTTCCTTGATTTCGGCATCTTCAGGATCAAGCTCGATTTTTTTCAAGATGTCGTCGATCTTTTCCAGCTCCAGCTCGATGATGTCGTCGGCCAACCGTTGGGCCAGCACCACATGGCGTTCAAACAATTCAAAATCGAAGAACGCTTCCGGGGTAAACGGGTGTTGCACAAAGCTGTACAGGTTGACGGCCAACAGGCGGCAGGAGTCGTACGGGCACAGCGGAATTTCCCCGCAGGGGTTGGTCGACACGGTTTCGAAGCCCAGGTCGGCATAGCAATCGGGTATAGACTCGCGGAGTACGGTGTCCCAAAACAAAATACCGGGTTCGGCCGATTTCCAGGCGTTGTGCACAATTTTGTTCCACAAGGCGGCGGCATCAATGGTTTTTTCCACCGTAGGACTATTCCCCTGAATGGGAAACTGTTGGGCATAGGACGTACCGTCGAGGGCAGCGCGCATGAACGCGTCGTCTATGCGCACCGAGATGTTGGCACCGGTCACTTTGACGCCGTCCAGTTTGGCGTCAATGAAGCTTTCGGCGTCGGGGTGTTTGATGGACAGGCTGAGCATAAGGGCTCCGCGCCGGCCGTCTTGCGCCACTTCGCGGGTGGAGTTGCTGTACCGCTCCATGAAGGGCACAATGCCGGTGGACGTGAGGGCGCTGTTTTGCACCGGCGTGCCTTTGGGCCGCAGGCCGGAGAGGTCGTGCCCCACGCCACCCCGCCTTTTCATGAGTTGCACCTGCTCCTGATCGGTGCGCATGATGGCGCCGTATGAATCTGATTTGGCGAGGCCGCCAATGACAAAGCAGTTGGACAGCGATACTTTTTGGTGTGGATTGCCGATGCCCGCCATGGGACTGCCTTGCGGCACGATGTAGCGGAACCGGGCAATGAGGTCGAAAATTTCCTGCTCGGAAAGTCCGTTCGGAAACCGCTGCTCCGTGCGCGCCAGTTCGACGGCCATGCGCCGGTGCATGTCGTCGGGCGTGCGTTCGTAGATGTGGCCCCAGGAGTCTTTAAGGGCGTATTTGTTGAGCCATACCCCGGCAGCCAGTTCGTCGCCGTCGAAATAACGGACCGCTTCGTGGAGGGCTTCTTCGTAGGTGTAGGCGGCTGGAGAGGTGCCGTTTTGAGGGGAGGAGGAGGTTTGGGCGCTGGTCGTTTGCATGGGTACAAAGGTAGCTTACAGACCTGACACGTCGAGATAAAACGATCTTAACAATGCCCGAACAGGGCATTGTTAAGATCGTTTTATCTCGACGTGTCAGGTCTGCCCAACGCCTTTTCGAAGCAAACGCTTGCTTCTACCCCTGCGTACTGCCCATAATTGGGTATGCGGTGGTATCCGTTGTGCTCGTATAGCCCGACCGCATCCTGAAATCGATGCCCGGTTTCCAGGATACACTTCTTGTACGTCAATTCCCGGGCCCAACATTCGAGTTCGTGCAGTACGGCTGATGCCACGCCTTTCCGCCTGCTTTCCGGAGCGACATACATGCGTTTGACCTCCATGACGCCGGGTTCGAATTCCTTGAGGGCACCACAACCCAGCGGAACGCCGTTTTCATACGCTACCACCACATGTTCAAGCTGGTCGGTCTTGTTGAATTGTGCAAAAAAGGGATGTGCGTCTCCGTCTTCCACCGCCAGATAGGCGTCGAGCAACCGAACGAGCGAGCCGAAGTCCGGGTTGTCGGCATTCGTTCTATGCAGGGTAATCATAGCATGACAAAAGATAGTGTGTATCAGGATGAACCGTTGTCAGTAGTTAGTTTTTTACAAATTGTCCGGAACCCACCATGCCGCCTTTTTCACCCAGGGCTTTTGCAAAATACACCCCTTTGGCCAAAGGCGTCAAGTCCACAAGCGCTTCTTTGCCTCGGTAAACAATGGATAAATCAACGGGTCGACCCGCAACATCAAACACTTGCAAGCGTGTAAACGTTTGATTTGAAAGCACTTTAAGCTGACCTTGAGCTGGGTTTGGCACAAAGGTCAGTGCGGGAACATCGGAATTAGGCGTTAATACCGACACCCCTTTTTGGTTCAAAATGGTTTTGCAACCCATGTTGAGCCCGGTTTCATCAAATACACAAAGCCGAACGGAGTCGGCGCCAAAAATGTCTATCGTTCCAAAGCCGTCACGGGCATTGGAAGCGTTGGGGGCCAGACCATTGCCGCCGCCATTCCACAACAACTGTTCGGCCGAAGGGTAGCCCAGGAAGCCTGCGATCAGGCTGATCTGGGCATTCACTGTGCCTTCATCGTTGGCTGCCAGGCCGCTGGCGCTCAATTCGGGCAGCCCTGCGTTGGTGCCATCGTCAATCATGTTGGCGTGCGAGTCGCCCGAAAGGGCAATGACATTGCGGATTTCACCGCGTTCGGCCATGTGGAGCAGGGTGTCCTGATCGGCCGGGTACCCGGCCCAGTTGTATGCCATTTGAGAGGCGATGACCACGCCGGTCCAGATGTCATTGCCTACCGGAAGTGCGAGGTTTTGCACTGTGAGGCCCACATCCAGCACAACCCCATAATTTTTGTTGAAAATGACGCTGCTGCCGATGAAATTCCAGTCGGCGTCCGAGTTTTTTAAACCCTCTACGAGCCATTTGCGTTGTTCTTCGCCCAGCATGGTATGGCCTGCTGGGGGCTGGTAGCTGAATTTGCCACTGGCGTCTTTGACAAAAGCGTCGTGGCGTGGTGTGCGGTTGTTTCGGGTATCCAACATAAAAAACGCCGCATTGCCCAACCGGAAACTGTGGTAAATGCCTGCGCTGGTGTCGGCGGCAGGGTAAGCGGGAAAATGGTCGAAATACCCTTGAATGGCACCTTCGCGGATGCCCGGTGGCATCGGATTGGTGTACAATTCCGTGACAGCACCGCCCGGCCCGTTGGTGACGGTGAATGTGGGATACGTCCAGCCCTCGCCGTCGTTCCACGAGAAATCATCGTCGTACACATAATCGATGGGAAAATAAGGCAAGAGGAGTTTGCGCATAGACGCGTCGCTGTACCGTTCGGCAAAAGCTGCGGCGCGGCGCTCCGGATACAGGCAGAGGTCGTTTCCGAATTGAGCGGGGGGCCAGTGCCAGTCGCCCAAATGGAGGAACACATCGGGTTCAAAGTCTTTGATGAGCTGGTACAAGGGGTCATTGGGGCCGTATCCACAAGAACCTACGGCTATTTTGTAATGGCCTTTGGCGTGTACAGGGGCAAAGGTTTTGGCTTGTCCGCGGCGCTCATCTGCCTGGCCGCCAAAATTGAATCGGTAGTAGTACAGGGTAGCGGGTTGCAGACCCTCAACATCAAGGGTCACGCTGCCAAAAAGGGTGGCGCGTGTGCTGTCGGTGCCACTGCGCACGATGTTGGTAAACGCAGCATCGGTGGCCATCTCCCAGGTAAAGATTTGGGGTTGGGGTACGCCATTGGGGCTGGTTTGAATGTATACCCGAAACCCCGTGTCGGTCATGGCTCCCACCACAGGGCCGGAGGTGATGTACTGTGCCGAGAGGCTTTGTGTGCACAACAGCAGACTGGCAAGGAAGCAAGCAAATTTCATGGGCAGCGCATTTTTTTTGCAACGTAAAATTGCGTCAATGGCAGCAAGCGATCCCGATCCAGGTCGTTAATTTTGTATTAAATAGCTTGTTGTCGCGCCCTGCTCAAAAAAAGTTTGGGTCAGCAACGTTTAGGCGTGGTTATGATGGCCTTGCTCCAATTCATCCAGCCGCATCTTGTAAAAATACTGGGGCGTGCGTTGGTACAACTCTTTGTACAGGCTCAGGGCGCGGTGGTGGTGTAAAGTGGGCGGGTCTACCACTTTGCGCAGTTCGAAGTGTACGGCTGCCTCTTCACGCTCGGTGCGGGCGAGGTTGAGAATCTGTTGGAGCTGGCGCTGGGCCTCCAGGGCATTGCCTTCTGCCGCCAGGATTTGTGCGCGGAGGATGTTGGCCCCAAAGGTGAGGTCGGCATTGCCGAGGGCGACAGCGATGTCTCGCCCTTCATCGTGTAGCATGCGGGCGGCGGAGATGTCGCCAGCTTGCAGGTGTACGATGCCCTTTTCGATGATCGAGTTGCCGAGCACGAGCCGGTTGCCCATGTCGCGTGCGAACTCGATGGCGTCGTTGTAATACTGGATGGCCTTGGGGTAGTCGTGTTTGAAATACCAGGTGTCTCCCAAGGTATTGAGGGCTTTGGCGATGCCCTTTTTGTAGTTGAGTTCGCGCGACAAGGCCAGGGTTTCGTTGAGGAATTCGAGTGCGCGGTCGAACACGCCGGTATGGGCCAGGAGGTCGCCAATAAGACCCGAGGCAATTGCGGTGCCCTGTTTGTCGCCGAGTTCTTTACACAAAGCCAGGTCGCGCTCAAAAAGCTGCATGGCCTTGGTGTAGTCGCCTTTCCGCTCCCAAACAGAACCGATACAACCGATGCAAATGGTTTGGAGGAGTTTGTTGCCCAATTCTTCCGACAAAGCCAGGCCTTTTTCCAGGCACAGCAAAGCGCTGTCGAGGCTGTTTTTCTCTAAGTAAATGATGCCGAGGTTGGTGTAGAGGTTGGCCAGGGCTTGTTTATCTTCGCTGCGTTCGGAAATGTCGAGTTGTTCTTCCAGCCATCGGATGCCTTCATCGTAGTGGCCCTGGTTCATAAAAATGAGGCCGAGGTTGGCCACGATGTCGGCGTTGGCGCTTTCGCGTTGTACGGATCGGTTGATTTCGATGGCTTTGGAGAACCAGGATTTGGCTTCTTCGTAACGGCCCTGGCGGAAAAACAGGTTCCCCATGTTGCCGTTGGTTTTGGCTATGCCCACGGCATCGTCGGCCAGTCCGAAGAAGTGCATTGCCTGATCAAGGTATGCTTGCGCATCGGCATATGCACCCCGCAGGAGCATCAGATAACCCAGTCGGCGGTAACTGCGGCCTGCCAGAAAGGCGTTGTTGAGCTTTTGAGACCGTTCCATGGCGTCCCGGTAATTGTTTTCAGCGCCTTCCCATTCGCCGATGAGTTCCTGCACCGCGCCTTTACGGAGCAATATTTTTACGAGTTTCTCTTCGTCTGCGTCAGAGGCCAACAGGTTTTCAATGAGTTTGCCAAAATATTTCAGCGCCGAACGATTCTGGTAGTTGCGTTTGGCGTTTTCGGCCGCTTTTTCCAGGTAGTAGTTGGTTTTGTCATCCACTTCGGCCTGTTCGTAGTGGAATGCGAGGTCCACAAAGCGTTCGGCAGAGTTTGGATAAAGCGTCTCAATGGCTTCTGCGATCAACTGGTGCAACTCGCGCAGGCGGGTGCGGAGCTGCATGTCGTAAGCGGCTTCGCGCAGCAGCGAGTGGCGGAAAATGTACCGCAACTCGTTCATGGCGTGCCAAATTTGCCATTTTTCGGCCGTGCGCACCTGTTCGCGCAGCACCATATCGAGGTCGCCATTTTTACGAACAAATTCTTCCTGGCGGGCCATGATGGCCGAGAGTACGGAGAGTTCAAATTCGCGTCCGATGACAGCTGCCGCTTTCACCGTTTCTTTCACCAGGCCGCTGAGGCGGTCAATGCGCGCCATCATGATCTGTTTGACCGAATCGCTGAGCTGTATGTCCTGGTCTTTGAGTTGCACTACCCCTTGCGGGTCGCGTTGCAGCAGGTCGGCCTCCAGAAAATACTCGGCCATTTGTTCGAGGTAAAATGGATTGCCCTGGGTCATGCGCTGGAGCAACTCAAACAGGTCGGCGTGCAATGTGCCGCCCAAACGGGCCTCCGCAAAAGCACGCAGGTCTTCCGCATTCAGGAAATTGAGGTCCACTTCCACGTAGAGGGTGTTCAGTTCATCGAGGGTCTGGTTGCGGAAAGCGTAGTTGCGGCTGCCGTCGTCTTCGTATCGGCTGGTAGCCAAAAACAGGATGGGGTGCTGTTGGGCACGGCGGATGAACTGTGCGATGAACTCGCGCGACATGTCATCGTACCAGTGGGTGTCTTCCAGTTCAATCACCACGGGCTGCAAAATGGCCTCTGCGACAAAGAAGTTGGCCATGGCCGCCAGCCCGTTTTGGTAGCGGCCACGGGCGTCGAGTTGTTCCCAGAGCGAGCCCGCATAGTTGATACCGACCATTGCGGCCAATACACTTTGGGTACGGGTGATCTCCCGGCGCACGGCATCAGCTTCTGAGTGGTTGCTTTCCGTTAAGTCGAACGTCAATTCCAGAAAGTTGGATTCAAACAATTCGCGGTTGCGTTCTGTGCTGTTTTCCGGGCTTTGCTCGAAGTAGTTTTTCAGGAAATAGATGAACGGGTTGAATGATTTGCGCAAAATTTGATCGCTCTGGCACGTAAACCAGCTCACCTCCATGCTGTCGCGCAGGTTGCGCCTGAACTCATAGCTCAGGCGGGTTTTGCCCATGCCGGCTTCGCCAAACAAATAGGCCACACCGGCAAACTTACCCTCGCGCAGCGGCTGGGCGAAGCGTATTAAGCTGTCTAGTTCTTCTTTCCGGCCATAGTAGGCCCCGCTATAGCTGTTGCGGCCGCTGAGGTTTCGGCCCGTGAGTACGTGTGTAGGAATGTTTTGCTGGAAACCTTTATACTGGATTTCGCCCCGGAACTGAAACTTGAAATTACGGTTTTTCTGCGCGTTTTCGTCGGCCAGTACTTCGCCCCATTGTGCCTTGGCCATAAGCCGGGCTGCTAAATTGACGCGTGCACCCACTGCTGCATACTGGCAACGTTCGGGGCCGCCTATGACGCCGGTAAAAGCGATGCCTGCTGTGATGCCAATGCGGTATTTTGCGCCCGTAATGCGCTGCATGCCGCCAAGGTTTTCTTGCAGGGCCGCCGCAAACTCCAGAGAACGCTCCAGGTTGTTTTCATAACTGACCGGGGCACCGAAGAAAATAGCAATGACCCCGCCTTTATCGCCAAAGTCAATTTCTTTAAAATAGCCGCCAAAATTGTGGCATTGCTCCAATATTTCCCCTATAAAATGTTGTAACGCCTCGTGGGTGTCCACTTCGTCGAACGAAATGAATACGCTGACTACATTGCGGAACTCCCCGGTTGCCTGTTCTGCGTATACCGCTTCCGGATAGAAGTGTTTTAGCAATTCGGTGTCTGGCTCCGGAAAAACGACCTTTATCGGTGCTGAAGGCGATAATATCGGTATGTCGGAGAGTTTGATGCGCACAAATCCGCCGTCAAGCAGTGTGGCGGGCAGGTCCAGGGCCCCCAGCATGGCCTGAAATGACTCATGGGCCACCACTTCCAGGCTGTTGGCGTGCAGCTGGGCCTGCGCGCTGAAGTCCACAGCATCGCCTCGAAAATAAAATGCACGGGTGCCGTTTTCGCCCACAATGCCCCATTCCACATCACCTTGCCCCAAACCAATTTTGATGCCGATGTTCAGGCTGGTCATCAGGTCGCCCTCTTCCGTCCCTGTGTCCAAAAAGCGGTTCAGGGTAGTTTGCGCCGTCTGGATGATGCGTTTGGCCATTTCGGCTGTTGCGTCGGCTGATTTGCGGTCAAAAGGGAAAATGGCGGTAAAACTGTCGCCTGCAAAATACGGAATCAATCCGCCCTGTTCGTAAACCAGGGCTACCGTGGGTTGAAAAATCTGGTTAAGGGTATAAGACAACTCTTCAGCGCCTTCCGGCCCCTTTTGCATGAGTTGCTCCGTTAGTCGGGTAAACCCGCTCAGGTCAATGAACATGGCTGCGGCCCAAAACTGGCCGTGTAACGCTCCATGTCGGTAATTTTCCTGGATAAAATGCGGCAGGAAGTGTTTCAAAACTTGATTCGGCGGTTAGATAAGGGTTAAAGGTAAGGCTATTTCATGGTTTAGTCACCGACTATAAACGCTTGAGGCGCGTTTATCTGTTGCCCGATGGGTAGTATTTTCATACTGCCTGTTTTATACAACGTACTATTGAATTATTTTTGATGTAAAATATTATAAATAAATTAAATACAAATATAATATTAACATATATAATTGAAATAAATACATTTTGAAGGCAGCATAATTTTTTTTGATGCCCTATTTTTGTTCAAAAACACGACATGCAACGCTTCATTTACATGATTATCGGCCTATGGGCGGTATCTAATACGGCCATTGCCCAAACGACTATCTACTCGCAATCCAGCGGTGCCTGGAACGCCGCCAACCTCTGGAATACCGCTTCCGACGGCAGTGGGGCTTCAGTGACCGATCCCAATTCATCTGCTTACGATATCGTGGTGCAGGCCCCTCATGCTGTAGTGCTCAGCGGTACCCGTGCGGCTGGAAACCTCGAAGTGCAAAGCGGTGCCTCTGTTTCCGCTGGTGGCACCATTTTGGAATACCTCGAGCTGTACGGCTCGTCGGTGATCATCAATGGCGCTGCTGGTGGCGGTACCGATGGCCTTAGTTTCGACATCAACGGGCCCAATTGTACCCTCAGCGGCAGTGGAACCATCCAAATTGCCCGGCTCCGAAAAGACAACGACCCCGGTTCGGCGTCCACAACCATCCTTAGCATAGACACCGATCTCCAGCTGCATTACAACACCGACAGCCGCACGGCCTTTTGCAACACCGCCATTGGCAAAAATTTCGACGCCACCCTTGAATCCGGACGAACCATCACCGTGCCAAGCGGCAATGTGAGCATCGACGGCAACGACGGATCCAACAGCGTCAACCACGGCGGCACTTTTACCATTTACGGATCGCTGGAGCTGTTGGGTACCAACGGCCACCTGTACGTTGAAACCGACAACAGTGCAGGATTTCCTGTGCAATTCACCATTGGCAGTGGCGGACAGGTGCTCGTCGGCGGAAACCTGTACGGAAATGCACCTGGCGGGCCGGCATTGGCCGGACTCACTTTGGAAAGCGGCGGCAGCCTGAAGATCTCCGGCGCCGTCTCCGGATGGCATGCCACCAAAAACGAGGTATCCATCGCCTCGGGCTCGCTGGTGGAATACAACGGATACGCCGCACAAGCGATTGAGCATCTATGGCCTTATGCCGACCTGATGGTGACCAACAGCGATAAATCACTCACCGGAAACACCACCGTGTCCGAAACCCTGACCTTAAACGGATCAGACATCACGTTGGGCGAATACAATTTACGCATGGAACCCTACGGGAACATCTCCGGGGCCGGGCCGGGCGCTTACTTGCGCACCAATGGCTACGGTAAACTCCAGCAAACCACCGAAAATACACCCCTTTGGTACCCGGTGGGCAACAGCAGCTACAACCCGGTGCGCCTGCGCAACAGCGGTGCTTCAGACGTCATAGGTGTACGCGTGGCCGATGAAGTGCTCGACGAAGGTCCAGGCGGCGACCCCCTGACCACCCAGGCGGTAGATTGCTCGTGGTTTCTCGAAGAAGACTATCCTGGCGGTAGCGACCTGGAGGCTATGGTGCAATGGAACGGGTTTAAAGAGTTGAGTGGATTCAACCGCAGCAACTGCAAGCTCGCCTTTTGGAATAACAACGCCTGGAATACGGGCAGTACGGGTCCGGCACAAGGCACCAATCCGTACACGCGTTTGCGCAATGCCATGACCGACCCGGAGGTGCTGGCCGTGGTGAGCGGGGCTACCCTGCCGGTTGAATGGGCCGCATTTGATGCGGAATACGAGGGTGGTATGGTGCATCTGCGGTGGGAAACTGCCGCAGAATCGCAAAATGCCGGTTTTCAGGTGGAGCGCAGTACTGACGCCCTGCGTTATGTGTCAATTGCCTGGCAAGCAGCAAAAGCAAATGCCGCCAGCTACCTGTTTACCGATGTGGCACCACCTCAAGGTACCGTGTATTACCGCTTGCGGCAAGTGGATGTGGATGGTCAGTTTTCGTTCAGCCCCGTTCGGGCAGTAGAAGCATCGGGGGCGCTCAATACGATGCGCTTGTTTCCTGTACCGGCAAGGGCGTTCGTAGCGGTAGACCTGCCCAATGGTGTAGAAGAGGTAGCGCATTGGCAGGTACTGGATGCCGCGGGCGCAACCCGGTTGTCCGGGTTGGTACTGGAGGGAGAAATGCCCTTTCGGGTTGGACTGGAAAGCTTAGGCCCGGGTGTTTACACCTTGATGGTGCGAACCGGCCCCACAACGCAGGCGCGTTTATTGTTGGTCGAATGACTTTTCAACTGCTTTATTGGCTTTTTGCATGTTGAGCACGATGGCCTTGGCGGCTTTCATGGGCACGGCGACTGATTTTTTCTCCATATAGTCCATCATGCGGTGTACCAGATCAAGCGCTTGTGGGTCAAGTTGCGCCAACTCTTTGCCAAAGACTTCATGGAGGGCGCGCTCCTTGTAAGCGCGGATTTCGGATGGGATGCCGCTCAGGCTGCGCTCCACCTGGCGTTCGTGCCATACGGCGCGGAAAGCGTGTACCCGCTCGGCGATCAACACGGCCGCTTTTTGGCGCTCGCTTTCGCGGTAAGCCAGGTTAAGGTCTGCCTGGGCACGCAGGCTTTCGATGTCGATGATGTCTAACCCATGCGAGCTGCGCAATGCCGGGTCAATGTTGTTTGGTACAGAGAGGTCGACAGCCACTTTTGCCGAACGGTCGGCACCTAAAAGCAAAGTGTACACCGCTGCGGTCACCAGGTGCTCGGTAGCACCGGTACACACAATGAGGGCGTCGAAACCTTGGCGGTATTGCGTTAATTGGTCGAGGGTGCAGGCTTTACCGCCGATGTATTCGGCTACGGCTTCGGCCTTGTCAAGGCTGCGGTTAAAAACGGTGACATTGTGGTAGCCATATTTATACAAAAATTTGGCAAACAAGGTATTGGTTTGTCCTGCTCCGATCATCAGGATGCGGGCATCGGGGCGCAATCCGCGCGCTTCCAGTGCATGATAGGCCAAGGCGACAACAGACAGTGCTTTGTCGCCAATGCCTGTTTGTGTGTAAATGGACTTGGCTGTTTCGATGGTGTATCGCATAAGCAAGCGCAAGTGGTCGCCCGTGAGGCCCCATTGCCTGGACTGTTCGTATGCTTCGCGCAGCTGCCGGATGATTTCGCGCTCGCCCACGACAAGGCTATCCATAGACGATGCCACTTCCATCAGGTGTTCCACCGCTGCTGCACCGTGTACAAGGACGATGGGCTCGGCAGCCTGTTTGATTTCGGCGGCATCCCAGGCCGGGTGCAGGGCTTCCATGAGCATGTCAGGAAGGGCATCTGGCACCGCCTGGCGGGAATAGAAAAGGTACATAACCCGATTGCAAGTGGCGAGGTAGTAAAGCTCGTCCCAGCCAAACGACTGCTGTAAACGCTGTAGAGTAGGTGCAGCCTGCGCTTCGGGGACCATGGCTTTCCCAATGGCTGCTAATGGAACTTGCTTGTGTGTAAGCGTCAGGATATGATAACCGTGTAGCATGTGGGCAAATGAAATAAAACAGGGTGTGTCGCTTAGGTGTAGTGCAAAAGTAAAATGCTGATGCCCGGCCAATGTCATGCCCATGTAAACCAGCCTTTTGAAGGCATAATTTGGACAAAGTCTAAACAGAACAGTCGCTTTTATGGTGTATATTGGGCAAAGGGGGCGTACTTTTGCCGACCATGACCGATAAGTTGCGCGCGTACCTTTATTTGCACATTTGTGTGTTCCTGTGGGGATTCACGGCCATTTTAGGCAAACTGATTACCCTGCAGGCTCTCCCATTGGTGTGGTGGCGGGTGGTCATCAGTTGCGTTACGCTGTGGGTACTGATGCCCAGGGCGCCCTTGCGGGCGCTCACGCGCAACCAGTTTGGGCGCTTGTTTGGCATTGGTTTGCTGGTCGGGGTGCACTGGTTGTGTTTTTATGGAGCCATCAAATTGTCCAATGCTTCGGTAGCGGTGGCCACCATGGCTACGGCGTCGTTTTTTTCGGCCCTGGCGGAACCGTTGATCCTGAAAAAAAAGGTGAAAGGATACGAACTGGCTTTGGGCATTTTCATTTTGCCGGGCATGGCGCTGCTGGTGGGCAACATCAGTTGGACGTACCGCCTCGGGTTTGCGGTGGGGGTAATGGGTGCGTTGTTGGCAGCGGTGTTTACAGCGTTCAATAAAAAAATGTTAGACGAAAAGGTGCCGCCACCGCCGTTGTCGATTACCCTGGTGGAGTTGCTAGGCGCGGTCGTGGTGTGCAGCGCCGCGTTGCCCTTTGCGTTGTGGAAAGAAACCCCGCTTCCTTTTTGGCCTCAGGGGATCGACTGGTTTTGGATATTCGTGCTGTCGTGGGCGTGTACCCTGTTCACGTATTACCTGTCTTTGCTGGCCATGCGCCACCTCACTGCGTTTTCGACCAACCTGACCATCAACCTCGAGCCGGTATATGGTGTTATACTGTCGGTACTTATTTTTCGGGAAGACCGCGAGCTGAGTCCCGGATTTTACATTGGTGTGGCCATAATATTGCTGGCTGTGTTCAGCCACCCGTTCCTGAAAGGGTGGGTGGAAAAAAAACAAGCTGCCCGCGCGGCGGCGTCTTGATGCCTTATGTTATTCAAGTGGATTTTTACCGGTTTGGCCGTTTGGTGGCTGTATGTGACGGTTCGGCGGCTCTTGTTGCCACCTGCACCGCCGCCACCGCCGCCGCCACCTGCAGAAACGCGGGTGGAAGTGCGTCGTTTTGCGGATGAGGATGGAGAGTATGTGGATTATGAGGAGGTGAAGGGGTGAGGGGAGATTATGTCAATTATCTGTAACTATTCAGCACGTCGGAGTACTGATTAATTGAGAGGGGAAAGAATTATCCATAAACAAATTCCTCAATGCCTTAAAAGCATTGATATTTTGTTTTTGGGCGGTGATAATAAAACTGCGAGTTC
>Ga0247832_1003458_pt1 | contig 21580 bp, 19 predicted proteins | sample LaCruzMarch2015__10_FD_192407 | JGI IMG/M metagenome (GOLD analysis project Ga0247832, IMG submission 192407) | Freshwater microbial communities from meromictic Lake La Cruz, Castile-La Mancha, Spain - LaCruzMarch2015_4m | ecosystem: Environmental > Aquatic > Freshwater > Lake | place: Spain... | reverse complement strand
TAATATCGCATATTTGGGAAAAAGGGGACAATTTGTCCCTCAGATCGACTTCCCGCGCACGAAAAAGGGTATGTTTGTCCTCTAATACCGGATTATGTAGATACAAATTAGGTGAGGAAATTAGGTGAGGGTGGAGTTTTTAATTTGTTGGCGATCAACAATGGACCATCATCAACGTGTTGCAACGACCAAGTGCTGTGCCAAATGCGGCGAGGAGGAGGGGGGCGTCAGTCTCAAGGCATGTAAGTCGTGCATGCTTGTCAAGTACTGCAATGCCAATTGCCAGAGGAATCATTGGCCAAAACATAAAAAAGATTGTAAACTACGTGCTGCCGAGCTGTGGGACGAGGCGCTGTTCAAGGAACCGCCACCTAAGGAGGACTGTCCCATCTGCTTTTCTACCAATGCCAGTAATTTTGATATGTTGTGTCTCGCTTCCGGACGCAACTATATCATCCGTGCCAATTTTACCCTTGGCAGATCCCCACAAACAACTATTTCATGCGCGCATTTTTACTATTTAAATTAGATGCAATATGCGTCAAAATCAAGGTGATTTTGGTCATTCTTTGACGTTGAATAGCGATGCTTTCGGTTGGTTTCATGGCAAGATTTAATATTGTACTACGCAATTGCTCATGAGGAGTTTGCATTGGTGGAGACGGAAGTATATTTTGTATGTTGCGGAAAGAATATTTGTGGAGGGTGCATGTATTCCTTCAGGAAATCTGGAAACGTGAAGTGTCCTTTTTGCAATTATGCCTTTTTGCAATTATGATGGAAGTGGCAAAACGGATGAAGAAATAGTTGAAGATTTGATGAAGCGAGTTGAGGCGAATGATGCTGGTGCAATTTATGTACTGGGTAGTTATCATTCCCATGGAACATTAGGATTGTTGCGAGATCGTGAGAAAGCAACAGAACTTTGGACTCAGGCCGCGAAACTAGGTTCCAGGCAGGCGCATCATAACTTAGGTATTCTTTATTATGAAGGGGGAGATGTGAAGAATGCCAAGTTCCACTACGAGGCCGCGGCGATGGATGGCCACGAAACCGCTAGATTCAACCTTGGATGCATGGAGTATAAATCAGGAAAAGTGGAACGAGCCGTGAAGCATTGGACAATTGGTGCATCTGCTGGGAGTTATAATGCCATGCATTCCTTGCAAATGGAATTCAAAAAAGGTCATGTCAGTAGAGAGCATTCAATTCAACCTTGACAGCATACAATAGTTCTTGTGCGGAGATGAGGAGTGAAGCCAGAGATACTTTCATCTGGATTACTATTAAACACAATGGTGGACGATGAAGAGAAAGCAATTAACATCACTGTTGGAAATGAAACATTTGCTGTGTTGGTTACAAGAAGCAATAGTGATATTATGCTTTTGTTCATATTATAGATTCTTTCTCTCCGCACGACCTGTGAATGAGGGCGATTAATTTACCACGTTCTTCCGAGGAATATTGATTGTTGTGACCACATGTAAGATTGAGAAAACATCCAGTTGAAATTACACCCTGTTCATCCAAGTAACCATTCCTTCTCCTTCGTGAGAGCGATATAACTTCTTTGGATGATATTCGAGCTACTATGTACTCTAGTATGCCAACAACATAGACTAATTCTGCTTCAACTGGATAATGATGTATGTGTGTTTGTATAATATCGAAGCGGAGAATACATTAACTGAGAAATGTAAGATCAAAAATAATGTACAATAGAATACAAAACACAACAAACCTTCTTTCACTGCATGTAACTGCTTGGCCAACAATTTCTTCAGCGACGATAATACAACGGGTATGGGCAAGGGGTATTTTGATATTGCATCTTCGTCCCATTGATAGCCTGACGGTCTTTGGTCAAAGTCATTCAAAATGATCTCATGATCAATGCCATCTCGACTACGACTCACAACATCTACTGTGTCCCATCGTTTTTCTGCTTTTTCGATGAGAACTTGCGGCCCAAACACGACTGTACAACAAAGCCAAGAAATAGTACAATCAAATCCTTCCTTGACGGTATGTCCTAAATGATGACCACAAAGGCCGTCACAACAAGCTAACACTTTCCATACGTTCATGAGTGCCTTCGCCTCGATATTTTTCTCTTTTGCTGCTTGACTAACAGGCATTAATCGTTGCCCTTCGTCGGGTGTAAGAGAAACTTCAACACCCTCATCCTCAACATTGCTCGAATCGTCATCAACTTCTGCCTGCTGCATCTTTCTCTTCGCGACAGTAGCCAACTTACCTATTCGTTTCAGGCAGGCCGAAAAATGATGCGCTTCACTCCACGAAATGTGCTTATCCATTGGCCAAGATGGTGATGATGTTTTAATTATTCGATGCGATTTGTTAGATGACAACCTGGCATCCGTCACACTGACATTGTCCAAATCGGCAATTTGATACTCAACCAACGGATTCATCATCCAACCAACCTTGTTTGTTTGACCTTTGGTTAATTCACCAGCAAAGGCCAATCCCGATTTCAACGAGGAATAGTCATGTATAATCTCATCGGCACTATCCTGCGCCACAATCTTGGGACAGTTGCTTGCTAGAAAGTCTCGAGCCACATCAGTACTCCATCCAGGTGTTAATAGTCGTATGGCCCTTCCAGTCCATCTCCCAATGAGTCGTTGAGCTACTGCTTCTAGATTGCAAAATGTTCTATCACAAACGAGGACTATCGACGCAGAAGTATCATTTGACTGTTGTATGGAAGCTGGTTTTACTGTTGTCAACTCCCTGGCTGCTCCAGCAGCTGCCATACCACCAATACTCTCTCCATGTATGACAAGCTCATCCACCCCAACAACATCAACGATATGTCGTGCGACAGCGGAGGCATCTAGCTTGAGTGACTCCGATGATGGCTTGAATGCCAGGAATGTATTAAAGAGGACACGTTTCAGTGTTCCCAATACCCCATGGTTGAATTCCTCAGTTGTTGTTGTTTCATTGTTCCACCAGTTCCATGAATTGTCTCCATGGCTCCGTCCATAGCCGGCATAATTAAACAGATATACATCGTAACCATGTTCAATATAATACTCTGTCCAACATCTTGGCTCTTTGTTATCATTGCCGTCCCCATTATTATCATTGTCATGAACGTTCCCACCAGTGAGGCCCATGCCAGTTGCCACCTCGAACAAGCCTGCGTTTGGATTGCAATATAATACCGCCTTCCTCTTCCTACTACTTCTACTGCCATTCTCCCCAATAGGCACTATTTCATCACGTCCCTTCCGTGGCGATAATGGAAGGAAGCTTTCATTTGGCTCATCGTGGTCCCTACTAACTTCCCGGGTACATTGTAACGAAGAGGGGATCATGATAACATCCAACTGTCCACCACTGTTATTATTCTTCCTATCCACCCAGAATTGTTTTGCTCCGACATATCGTGATAGAAGGCACCCACGTAATACGTCTAAACCAAATATACTCTTATGCAGAGCAGGATCTATCATATTTATAATGGCGGTAATGGTTGACTTAACCATGACCCTTGTGGACTGCTGCTGCTGCTGCGCGGTACTACTATCCGTTGTTGACGTTATAGATGTAGTAATGTTGTTACTTCTTCCTATTCTAGGACTATTTATATTATTAGACAATTCGGGATCATACTCATTATATAATTGCTCGTCCGTGGTTTCTGATGTTGTAGTAGTAGTGGTAAGTTGTTGAATATGTTTCACAAATTCACGTATCTTATCAATACGCGTTCTTAACCTCGCAACAACCTCCTCCAACGTCTCCTCCTCTTCAGCGCCGTCGTTGTCATTAAATTGTCTTATCTTGTTGTTATTAGAAGAAGATGGAATGTAAGATCCTACTATTGACAAATCATTCATTGTTGCGATAATTAAAGTTAATAATTCTCGTCCATCATTTCGTGCATGTGGTGTTATAGATTTAGTAAGATTGCCGATATCCCCAACTAGTGGATTATTCCCATATTTTGTTAATCTTACATGTAATTGACTATCGGTAGTTGTTGAATCACAGCCAGCCGGTGGCGATGATGATGATGATGCAAGAGTACTACTACTAATTGTGCCATCATCCAATAGTGATGTTCTTCTATCACAGCAGAAACTACGTTTGCAACTCTTGTCCAGACGATTGTAAAAGTCATTCTTCTTCTGTTGTTGTTCATCATTCTTCATCTTTTTACTACCACCACCACCCTCATCCAACAGATAATGTAAGACATCAATAAATGTACCCAATATCTTTGTACTATACTTTATAGTATGCACATATGTTGCTTGAAGTTGCTGCTCCTCTGTACTACTACTACTACTACTACTACTACTACTACTACTACTATACTTTGTATCGTGCTCAATTATTGATTGTATCAAATTGTCAATTGTTTCAGATACAGAATCTAACATGGTACAGCAATAGTTCGAAAATTCATTCTCAATTTCACGATATATACGTACATTCGTGCCCGGGAATACCAGTAGCCGTAGTATATATCTTCCTAGACCACAAACCGAAATTAGAAGTAGAGCAATCACACCCAGCGGTGTTAGATGGATGGTATATGCAGCTACGTAACATGGTATCCAAACTACTAGCAGTAATATGTACAGTAGCAGTAGTATAGGCAGTGCCTTTTGTGGATTGAATAGCAGTAAATGTATCATCGTATAATGTGCTGGTAGCACATCGGACAGAGTCCGTACAGTTACTAATCGGTTGATTAGTAATGAGACTCTACTGGAGGTCGTCATTATGGAGGGTATCGTTGCGTTGTTGTTGGTCAATTCTCCCAGCACGGGGGATGATTCCCCTTCGTCGCGCAGGAGAAGATCGTCACCTACCACCGCCGATGACTCTTCCACTTTTTCTTCGTTGTTGTTGCTGTTGGGCATACGCAACGATCCATACGATTGACGCGGCGACGAAGAAGTGGTCGACGAGATTATTGCTCCGTCGATTTGCATCTACTTCGCGTAAGGTAGTCGTTGTTCACTCGTTGGTATCGAGACGAGTCGGGGGTGGTGTGGGATACGATAATATTATTATCATCCGTACGATACGATGGGCGCAACGGATTTACACTTTCTGTAAACATTTTCATTTGCTGAAATACCAGTTCTGTAACAAAGAGCGGAATAGTCCTCGCATGCTTTGCGCATCTCACTTGACTGCCGTGGCGGACAATGAATGACTAGAGGAGGAACTTAAAAATTGATTGTGAGGACTGTCTGTGTGTTTATCCCATTCTCTCATTTAATTTATTGTCCCATTCTCATTTGATTTCGAATAACTCTACAGCCATCAGCGATGAAGACTGGAATGACGACATCAGCCATCATCAATGAATGCAAACGCCGCAGGGTGGGAGATCATTGCTTTAGAGATGTAAATGTACAGCTTTCGGATCTACCGGATTCTATTCTTGTATCAATTGCGGATTTCCTCTCAAAGACATCTGTTGCGTTGTTCGCGGTTGCATTCTCCATTTCAAAATCGGATGGTAGTGGCTTTACAGGTAGTAGTAGTTGTTGTATACCATCAACTACGAGCAAGGCAATCATTGCATCGTGTGCGATGAGAAATATTGTATGTTTGTGCTGTGCGAATGAAAGAGTCGATTCAACACCGTGGGAGATTATCGACTTCCTTGATATCGAAATGAGTCTACGTATTCGATTGACGGATGATACATTGTCCAGCATGCTAACTTGCATCGACGCCATTCGGACAGTAAAGAGACTCAAGCTTACAAATTGCAATCAAATTACAGGTCGTGGACTAAACCCTCTTCGTGGATCGATAGTTTTGGAACAATGTGATCTAAGTCTTGTCGGCCAGCATGAGCTTCCCTATTCCGTGGAATGTCGGTTGTGCGTTGAGACTGTCATTCCTATCTTGACCAGCATCGTTAACACCAGTGGCGCTGCACTGAGACAATTGCAATTCCCAGTAGAATGGCTAAATGGAACTGCTTCAGAGACATTCCAAGCATTCTTGTGTAGATTTAATTCGTTTTTGAGAAATGAAAGTCGTCGTACCATCTGTTTGGTCTGCGAGAAGCGTTGTCCTGGTATGATTAGCAGTTGTATAACTCCAGATAGTAATGATTTTGGCATGATGATGAAGACCTGCTATATCTGTCTTGGAGGTATCTGCGAAGAGTGTGATGAATCGTCGGAAGAATTTTCTATCGATGCATGTATCCAGTGCAAAAAGGTTTACTGTCAGGATTGCAATCCTGTGATTTATTGCGAATTGTGCGACAATACATCGTGTGATGCTTGTGGTTTGGTCAGCAGATATTGCGAGGAATGTGATATTCGTTACTGTGAATTTTGCGAGCATGGTAATGATTAAGGACAAAGAATAATGTATTGCAATTCTCTTTTGTGTCTATCTTTTTTGTTTATCTAGTTGATTCCGGTTTCAAAAGCCAAGGCTGATTATCTATTGTGTCCTTTTCGGCCTCTACTCGTTTATTACATTTAGTACAATGATTTTCATTTACGATCCCCACCTATGCCCCCCCCCCCCAACTCCTCTTTATCATCTTTCACCTTCCAACCAAAGGAGCGTCTAGTCGCTTACGAATTTTAATGGCATCCAGCTTGGTATTAGAGTGATTGACCCATTGGAGGGATAGCTCGACACTCTTGGTAATCCTGTGATGAGGTCCGTGCACCCGCCTGCTTACTGCCACCAAATTCTTCAACAATACCTCTGCTTCTATTCCCCGTTTAGCATTGTTTAATGAGATGGCGTAATTCCCACCTGCGTTGATCGTCGCAGCATCCTCAGCTCCCAATTCGGCAGAATATAGCTTGTACACATCCTGTGAGACCTTCAACAACAACTCGTTGTTGGAATCATTACTCCCCTCGTACTTTGATCGTGCTAGTGCAATGCTGAATTTGGCATCGGCCGCACCCTCAGCGTCACCAATTTTATGCTCCAGTTCGAGTTGCTTTTCAAAGTGTGTCACGGCGAGACGTGCCCCCGTCCCAGTCCTTTCCTGGAGGGAAATCTGTCCTAGGGACTTGTATGCATGTGCCTCACGCATGAGATAGCTTGCTGGTAGATTTGGCTTGGCAACCTTGAGTTGATTGATCAGACTTAGGATCTTATGTGCCACGTTGGATGTCTCAAATTTCTCCTCCGGACGTAGACTTCCGATCATAGTCACAAGTACCCCCAACTTCATATCCAGTGATTCAATTTGCTTGCATACGTCGCCGGGAAACTCCTTTTCCACGAATGCGACGAACTCCGTCGATATGTCCATGGCTAGTTTATTCTGATAGAACCGGAAGCAGCATAGACAAACCTCCCATGGCTTACTGAATTCGACCAAATCCCGTCCGTTCCATTTCTTACTCCTCGATGCTGCATGCTCAACTAGGCATGCAAGGTGGACAAATCCAGCGTCGGAGCCACGGCACGAGCAATCCCGACGCAGTGGTTGTTCGTCCTCATTATCTTCGCCAAGGCATATGTAGCATCGGGTACCCTTCTCGCACGTTGAATTTGATGAGGCGTCAACAGCGATGGGCATGGTGTGACGTGACGAGTGCGCCGTGTGGAGTTGGGAAGTGATGTTGGCATTAGCTTCTTTGGACATGGTGCTGATGATGTTGGTCATGTGCTGAATGTTGTTGCGTAAGTGAGATAGAGATGCTGTATTCAGAAGTATGAGACAGAAGTATGAGATGTTGTGGTGTCTCGTGACAGGTCGTGACAAACTGTGTGAGGTTCGCGATCGTATCAAGAGTCGTGTGTCAGGGAAAGACAGCTGAGGAACATCTATCTCTAAAGTTTAGCAAAGATACCGCAAAACAGAGGATATATTCTAGCAGAAAATAATGGCATTTGTTATCATGATTGTACTCTTGCGATAGGGGCAGTAGATTTGGGAAGTCGAGTCAAGACAGAGTTTTACCTGTTCCACCATTCGTATGAACTGGAAACCTGGAAATAATGAGAAATGTCCGCTTTGCAATACAGAGATAGACATCAATTCAGATGCAGAGAAATTGGATACATGATGAGTGATGCGGCAGGTAAATTCAAATGATGCTGGTGCGATGGATGCATTGGGTACTTGTTATTACAATGGGGTACTAGGTTTGCAGCAGGATCAGTCAAAGGCACTTGATCTATGGATTAGGGCAGCGGAGCTTGGATTTAGAAAGTCGCATAATAATCTCTGGGTGTGCATTATTACTACGATGAAACAAAGGCAATTGAACAATGGTTATTGTCAGGAGAGTGTCAGGTGAATTTTCACCTTGGTAATCAACATAATTGGGAGAAGACCAAGTTTCACTTGGAGGCAGCGGCTATGGCACGGAATGAGGTGGCTAGAAACAGTCTGGGAGAAATTGAATTTGATCAGTTTAGTAATTATGACCAAGCTATTAAGATTGGATTATTGCTGCATCTGCTGGGGAGTATCATGCCATGTATCACTTGCTACTTGGTGTGGGAAAAGGTATGGTTAGCAGAGATGTTATTGACGCAACTTTGACAGAGTACAACTTGTGCCGATATGAGAAGCCAAGCAAGAGATATTCTCATCAGTATATACATTGATGGTGGTGAAGCAATTGAATCATACATTTGAGTTAAAGTTGAGTATCCAAACGCTCCTTGATCAAAATACAATAACAGTTAGACAAACACTTGAGGGTGGGTGTAATTTTTTGTTGGATTGGTACAGAACTACATTCCCCATTTGATCATTAATTGTTATCAAAAACTTAGGCATGCCGCACTGCGGGCCTATGTACTTTACGTAGTAACTCTTATATTTATGTAGAAAATAACCTACCTAAGAAGTCATATCCATGTCCCCACCACCAACCACTCCTACCTTCTCACATCCTACTATCCATAAGATTAGAGGGAAATCATGTCCCTCGTTGACGATCTCTCCACGCTTGTTGACGCAAACGACGAGGAAATTGATGAGGAGGAGGCATTCAACGAAGATGACGAACTTGCATTCGGCAAGCGTTTGCAATCGCCGGCGATACGTAGTGGTAACATTATGCTGTCTGTTCCCATTCAATCTCATAAGTTACAACGACTGTATGATGTGTCAGAACAGAACAAATTATGTATCATACGGTCAGTGGACATTGCCAAGAGGAGTAAGATGAAGATTTCATCAGTTTGTCTTGACGTGCAAAAGATTGACTTTGATCGTATGACATTGATGTATCGACTAGTGTATCTCACCGACGAGCAAAAGACTAATGACGGCAGCACAATTAACGAGTTTTCCTGCCTTTGCAATTATCTAAGCCCAAAGAATGGTGGCATGGGGATAATGCCATGTACATCCATTGGTGTGGAAATTTTGGGTCCATGCAGAGTGGAATTTCGTGGAGACATGTTCTATAGTACACCTATTAGTGATGTAGAGGGGGTGATCAACATCTTCGGGATTGTTACGACGCTTCGTGATCACGATAGCGTTGACGTCGATGAGACGCCCCGTTTTCACCCTGCTAATGTAATCGTAGCATCAAACAATTTAGAGAAAACCGACTCATCTTTGGCGACGCTCGACGCGACGAAGAAGAGGAAGCTGTCTGTCGACAAAGTGTCTACCGAAAAACATCAGCCGATAGACTATCAACACAGCAAAGGCGATAGTAGCAAAAATGGCGGAATATTACTGACCAAGAAAGAACGTAAGGATCTAGCACGGGAGAAGGCTAAGCAGCTGGAGGAAACATTACTTGCCTCGAGGAAGAACGACGGAATAAACAGTAGTGATGCAGCCGCCTTGGATGACGGACCCGCAAAGAAAAAGTCCAAGAAGAAGAAGGGCATGTCGATCAAGTCAGAAGACCACGAGTCAAAATCACAGACCCGCGAACGTCGACTCGATGGTGGATTGATCGTATCGGACATTTTGCTTGGAACGGGTCCACAAGTAAAGCCAGGCAAACGCATCTCTCTCCACTACACTGGATCGCTACGTTCAACGGGGAAGGTATTTGATAAGAATTCTAGCAAACAGCACCCGTTAGTTTTCCGTCAGGGTACTGGTGAGGTAATACGTGGTAAGATCTCACATCATACTTTTTTTACGACCTGATCAATCAACTAACAGTTACTGTTTTCTCTACTTTTTTGTTTTCAGGATTGGAACGTGGATTGGATGGAATGAAGGCAGGTGGTGAAAGAGTAATAACAATCCCAAGTAAGCTCGGTTATGGTTTGAAGGGTTCCGGCGCTGAAATACCGCCTGATTCTGATTTGATATTCGAAGTAAAGGTCATTAAGGTTGGCTAAGAGTAAATTAGTTACACAACAACTGGCAGTAGCAACATAACTTTGACAAAGGAAGAATTTTTACGAACCATTCATTTTATACAACTTATAACGGTTACTTTGTCTATCCAACGATTTCATAGCGTAAGCCTAAATGTATTCTATAGCGACTATCGCACATCTAAGCATACATATACACGGTCTCATCGTTCAACTCTATACGAAATAATCGCAAGAATATACAAATCTATAGGCCACCAAGGTTTGTGCCACTCTCAAAAATGTGCTGTCAAAATTCCTGAATTCAAAGAGACATAGACGCACTGAATTCAGCTTCGAAGATCGGTGACGACATGCTGAACTCTGATTCGAAGATGGGTGCAGACATGGACATACTCTCTGTTAGACGACGAGACGTAAGCTTTCGCGCCTTTCCAAGGACTGGCATAGACATCTCAGCCTCGAGGATTGGTGCTGACATGCTGAACTCTGATGGTACGATGAACCTGGTAGGTGTGCTCATGCTGAACTCAGCTTCGTAGATAGGTGCAGACATGGACATGCTCTCCGTCAGACGACGAGAAGTAAGCTTACGCGCCTTCCCAAGGACTGGCAAGGACATCTCCGCCTCGAGGATTGGTGCAGACATGCTTAATTCAGCTTCGAAGATGGGCAAGGACATGGACATACTCTCTGTTAGACGACGAGACGTAAGCTTTCGCGCCTTCCCAAGGACTGGCATAGACATCTCAGCCTCGAGGATTGGTGCTGACATGCTGAACTCTGATGGTACGATGAACCTGGTAGGTGTGCTCATGCTGAACTCAGCTTCGTAGATAGGTGCAGACATGGACATGCTCTCCATCAAGCGACGAGATGTGAGCTTACGTGCCTTTCCAAGGACTGCTGGCAAGGACATATCCGCCTCGACGATAGGTGCTGACATACTGAACTCAGCTTCGAAGATAGGCGCAGACATCGACATGCTTTTTGTCAAGCGACGACGAATGAAGTCAGGTTTAGCATCGTCGATGCTGGCGACAACAACGACGGTGGAGGCGAGGAAAAGAAATTTCATATTGAGTTGGATACGATGAAGTATTCTCTTGTTGCCTTTCACGGAAGTGAATTGTGAGCCTATTAAAATGGTTGTGTATGCGTGGTGGTGGCAATGTGCACCAGCGTTGGAATGAGTTGTCTCTAGAATAGAGAGCGTTTCGACGTGCGGAGTCGGCCCTATTGCTAGGGAGACATCGCCCGCAACGCACCATTTTTTTCTGAGACCGGCGAGTTTCTCTTTGGAAAAGTGAAGAATAGGTTGATCTAATTAAGTATGTAGTATCTACATAAAAGTGCTGGCTGCGACGGCACAGCTCTCTGTAGCAGATGCAGTAAAGCCGCCGCTACTTGAATGTGTCACACGACAACGACGCGGACAGATGAACTTGCAAACTATTGGTGCATTTCAATTGATGAGTGGTTCTACTAACATAAATAGAATCAAAATCAAGAAGAGCAATTATATTTCACTTAACAATCACCTGCAACTCAGTAAGAACAACATGAATGATGAGAAAGAGACAACAACGCCGTCTTTCCTGTCCACAAGTAAGTCGACTGTTAGCTTCACCACACCAAGACGACAACAGGTCAATAATAACAATAAGAATGGTTCAGGGAATTCTCCATCTAATTTATCAATCATTGATCAACTCCTACTATCACTAACATCCGACCGGACCTCACTATTATTGGGCTCTCTGGGGATAATCATACTTTTATTAAATCGTCTACTTACTTTCCCCGACGATAATGCCATTTACGAAACATCACGCAGTAGAATTGATTTATTGGGTGTATTCGCCTCAGGGAGTGTATTATTGAATGGTATTACAAAGCTGGATGTTACGAGTGTTCGCGCCGAACGTGTATTGTTGGAGGGAACGAATGTTGACCAAGTACTTTGGTCAACATTTGATAGTAGTAATAAAGTCATGATGAATGATGACGGTGTACAGCAACAGCAACAACAACAACAACAATTGGACAAGAGGATGGCCGATACATTATTTCAATCCACCGTCGAATGGGCACTACAATCGTATTTACGATGTTCACCGTCCAAGTCAGCTGTACTCCTCGCGACATCATCATCGTCATCCGACAAATGTTGGATACCCGTAGCAAAAGTGGGAATACTTCCACTTGAATCACAACCGATGGTTACAAATAGAACGCCAATTTTAGATCGGATGTTACGTGCTGATGATGGCAACATTATGGGTGGGACTGTGGGTGGGACTGAACTGGGTGGTGGTGGTGGGGGTATGAAAGGTCCAAAGGAGTCGTATTTGCCCACGTTACAGGCATTACCTGGCAAGGTTGAATTCACCTACCTCCCATCCAATGCACAGGAGGCTTTGATTTTGCCAGTAGTATCTAAACCAAAGAGCAGCAGGAACGGACAGTCCAATAACATACGCAAGGTGGATGACAATTTTGATTGGAAGTATGCAATTGTACTTGGTGGAGATACCGCTAAGAGTTTTGCACCAAGGGATATTGCATGGTGTAAGGAAATTGCATCGTGGATTGGTGAGCTAATTTAAACCCTAGTGGTTTGGTACCTCATGACTGTCCCTGAAGTGTGATGATAATTTTTCTCGTATGACCACCTCCCCATCCACCCTGATTACGATGTTCGTTTAAATATATCCCCTGCCATGTCCCGAGTGCCATGTGTCCATTACGAATGGGTATATTCAAACTAGAACCCATTAAACTTGACTTTACATGTCCAGGCATATCATCTTCACCCTCTGCAGTATGATGAAAGGTACCATCGGCGGTCCATGTTCCGGGCACGAGTTTGTTTAATGCAACTTCCATATCCCGTAATACGTCCGGATCTGCATTTTCGTTGATAGTTAAACTTGCAGATGTGTGTTGTATGAATAAATTTACCATACCAATATTTATATTGGTAATGTCATATTTGATGGCAGCAGCAATTTGGTGTGTAATCAAATGACACCCACGATTAGGTGCGGTGACACTAATTTCGTGCTGGTACCATCGTGGGATTCCAGACGCGGTAGGTTTCGCCATGACTATTATTGAGTCTTCTCCCTGCTGTTTACAAGAGGTGGATGATGACGTCGATGTTGGATGTGCACGTGCGAACGATGGTACGACGATGACGAACGCAAACGAAAGGGTGACCGAAGCAATAAGCAGAAGGAGAGAGAGGCGGCGTCGATCCATCGCATCAAGAGCAAAAAATGTTAACCCTAGATAACCCTGACCCTGCGCTGCGCTGGGCCATGCCAACAGCGATGTCTGTCATCATCGTCCTACTCCTGCTGCTGTTGCAATCCTCACCCTTCGCTTCGGCCACGTCGATATGTGTCCCTGGTAACAAAATACAGACGAAATGTCGGCCGGTAATAATGTCAACGTTGACTTTCCTTCGAGGAGGCGGCGTCGGCGGAGGTAAATCAAAATTTGCATCATCATCATCATCGGTATCATCCAGTATTAGCACAAACAACAACAACAACACGTCGCTACTTTCACAACTACGGTCCTTCATACAACTAGTATCCAACGCCCGTTCACACCTCATCGCCGCAGCGTGTGCACGCGCCATTAGTATAGTAACCATGTATCCCATCGATACTATAAAAACGCGATTACAAATCGGCAAACAATCAGGAGCATTCCGTCTTGACGGGCTATATAATGGCGTACTGGGGAGTTTGGTCGGACAGGTACCCTACGGTGTATTAACATTCGGATCATACGAGATATATAAACAAATATTACGCGAACGTTTCCCGACCACTGCTATTAATCGACCAGCGATAATATATGCCGCATCGGCAATACTCGGTGATATTACCGGCTCCGGGTGGTTATGTCCCAGCGAGGTGATCAAACAACAATTGCAGGCGGGGATATATACCAATACGCACGATGCCGTACGGGGGATATATAGTACCGGTGGTGGTCTCGGGGGATTCTACAAGGGTTATACTGGCGGATTGGCACGAGATGTACCATTCCGTGTAGCACAATTGACTACTTTTGAAATAACAAAACTATTTTATTTACGTAGCAAGCAACGGCAGCAACGACGACGTGCTGGCAGCAGCAGTAGTAGTAGGGGTGGTAAATTATCATCGTCGGAGGCTGTTGAGTCATTATCAGCATTGGAGGCTGCAGCATGTGGTGCCATTGCCGGTTCATTCTCGGCCGCAATAACCAACCCATTAGATCGGATTAAAACATTAATGATGACAGATCTTACTAATTTATATGGTGGATCAGTCATTACATGTGCACAAAAAATGGTGGCGAATGATGGGTTAATTGGTGGTTTATTTACAGGTGTGATACCACGTGTAATATATATTGCACCAAGTGTATGCATCTTCTTTGTTACGTATGAATTGGTACAGCAGAAGTTAATTACACCAACGAAGAATGTATCATGAGGAGGCCGGATTCTAATTAGATTTACTACGGAGACATCAAAACGTTAAGATTGCTTGATCATTGCTAATACATTAAGATATCATTGATAAAATACTTTCACTGTCCCTATACTGAATATTTCACCTTTCAACATCATCGTCGTCCTCCTCCTCTCCCCCAGTATTGTAATCAACATCCTCACCAAATAACAATTAGAAAAGCCGTTCAAGCTCAGGATCGCCCGGAGGGAACCTATCGAGGAGTCGCTGATCGAGGAGTAATCTAGCGGCATCCCTATCGTCGTTGTCGTTAACGTAGGAGCGTACAAAATCTTGAGGCAGTAGGTATGGTAATACATTTTCGACCACATGATCAGCTCCACAACTAATACGACAATTCAGTCTAAAATCTGATCGATCCATCTTCAATTTCTTGTTGCACTCTCCCATTGTATCACCGTCGTCCTTGCTATCATCCATCTTTATCTTCCACATAGCAAGTTCTAGTAGTGATGTTATTTCCTTCAATTTCTGATATTCCGATTCATAATACTCAAGTTTTGTGTGAGTTTCATTATGCCAAACTTGACTGCGAAAATAGATGTCGCGGCCAATCCAATAATCATCATCCATGGCATAACGAAAATGCTTTACGCCAATTGCATTTACACGCATGGCAATGCTGCATCTGACGAGAAAACAGAATGTTGCAGGGGAAGATGTGTAAGTGTTTTCCGGTTCTGTTGGTGGTAAAGCCAACTCCCCCAAAATATGGTCCCAATCAATGTTGTAATCTGGAGATAAAGTTTGTTGAATATCCAACAGATTCTGTATCACACCCTCCGATGCACCTGACGCACTTTGACAGCTTGATGATATCAACATGGTGTTCCAATCATAATCATATTTGTCATTTGGGAAGAGAGACTGATAACTGTTGACAAGAAAGTTAACAATTTCACTTGGTGAGTCTCCCCATATGACATACAGCAGCGGTACAGCCCCCCACGCATCTTCAACAATCAAATTGTCAGGGTACATCTCAACCATGAGTTGATAGACCTCAAGGCACTGCACAGTCGAGCAAGCCAGAATATGAAGGGTGGTCATCCCCAAACAATCTGTCTCAAAGACAGTCGAATCAAGCTCCCCATTCTCGCCAATGATTGCAGTGCGGAGTGTCTCCGAAGTCATTCGATTGTAGTAAGATTGGAAGTAGAACTTGCTGTGAATTGGAAGCCCATCGAATCGGATCTTGAGTGCATTCGCAATTGCCTCCGACGTGTCGAAAATGTGTAAAAGGTCATAGCATTCACTGAAAGCATCCGGTCGAACCACAGTGTTGGGTGTGAAGGCAACATTACGCAATGAACGACAATTGTAAAAGGAAGTGCCTCCCACTTGCATGTTATTTTCTGGCAACTCCAGAGAAAATAAGTTTTGACAATTGTCAAGGCCATCGATTTCGGTAACAAGTGGTGGACTTCTAAATTTAGTAAACGTACAACCAGAGAATGCTTGATATCCAATGCTAAAGATTCCATCAGATTTTTGTATTTCCTTTAAGGCTGTACATTCGTAGAATGCCCAATTGCTAATTTCACGCAGTTCGTCATGAAATTCGATCGTTTCCAACTTGTATTTTTGTCCAAAGTTGTTATCTTGTGTTTTTGAGCCCTCTGGTATAACTAGCACGGATGGATCGATCCGAACACGAACAACATCTTGTGGAACAACACCTCCATCTCCAATTCCCGTATAGACGAATACATCGGCGTCGGTATCGTCAGCCATGAGAATTATCTCAACGACGACCAAAAATATTTACGTATCGTAGTTCCTTTTGGATGTAATCGCTTTTATGTAGGTATCGTACGTACGAAAGCAAAATGGAGATCCGCTCCATCGCCATAGAGGTTGCAAAATGCTTCGAGGGTGGTAACTTTCAACGATCGACATCATCCTCCACCATTACCCAGAAGCAGCAGAAAGAGCTACCAACGTCGATTACAATTTTCCATACCGGACGAATCCTGTACTCCTGCCACAACAGTAACAACACCACCTCCAATAATAGCAGTGCTGCGCTGAGTGATGCATTTGACAATTTACTTACATGCCTACCTAAAAGATATGTCTGTGATAACTGCTTGCATGAAATACATTTTGCATACATGTCCATGCTAGTTTCATATGCCAAACAGCAGCATACATTGGTGAATCCTCTTGCGATTTTCATTGACTCTCATTCAGCTGATGTTGAGACTGTATCATATGAGGATATTATTGAAGCGACAGAATCATTATGTGGCATTTATCTTGCATCCAATACTGTCTGTCATTACTGCTGCTTTGGTCTTGGTCCAAAATATGAAGAATTGGAATTAGTATTCGTATCATTATCTTGGGTGTATGATAATTGTTTCGTCGTTGCAGCAAACAACAACAACAACAGCAACAATAGTGATACGAATAATGGTGATACAATCAACAACAGCGGCGAGAAAAAAGAAAAAGATGCTATTCTATTACAAAAATCGATATTACAGGTACTATCCAGATTATTATCAACTGGTATGATAATTGGACAAACAACTGAAAGTAGTAACATTGATGAACAACTGTCATACATAATGACATTTATACAGAATATACAATCATCACTAGGGGAATATAGCATTGCTTTGGGAGATATGCTTGATTTAGTAATTCACGTTGACAACAATAATGAAGAATATTTTTCTAGTTCCATGTTGATATCTAAATTTCATGATAACAATGATGAAGCACCTCCTCAATTGAAATATCTACTAGCAATGCTACGAGCATCACCAAGAAGTAAAAAGGAAGAGCCGTTCACCACAAATATCTCAAATCAGCAGCAGCAACAGCAGACAAAACCAACATCAACAACACCATCTTCATCTAATAACAACATCAGAGGAGAAGGTGTACACAGTTTATTGGACGAACAAATTGATCAGATTAAATCAATATTACCAACGTTAGGGGAAGGTTACATCGAGGAAGCATTAAAATGTTACAATCATGATGTAGATCAAACACTCATGGCATTGCTTGATAGCAATAACAGCAGCAACAGCAACAGCAATATACATCCTCGATTACTATCAATCCCAACAAATCTACCACGTAAACTACGCAATACTGTTGATAAGTATAGTGCTAATGTTAATTTACATCGTGGCAACAACGTACAAAAACATAATGATGGAAAAGAATTTGTCGCTCTACAAAAGGAATATATAAAACAAAATGAACGTATTGCCGAAGAGGAGGCATATTTGATTGAACAAATATCACGTAATTTAGTTATAAATGAACCGCCACCAGCACCAGAGAGTAGTCGCAGTAGTAGATTAATTGGTGGTGGTGATGAATATAATGATGAGTATGATGATCAGTACGATGGTATAGGTGGTGATGCGGGTGGAGGTGGAGTGGCAGATGTTGGGTTGTATGATGTAGATAACAATGAGTATAACCCTTACGCACAGAAGCAACAACAATACAGTCGAAGCGGTGGTGGTGGACTTGCTTACAATAATAATGAGCAACAAATGAAAATGAAAAAGTATAATTCATTAATTAAGGGCATTGATGCCGAGGGAGAATTTTGGTGGTGTAATAGAAATACAAATCGTGGTGGTAGTATAAATAAGGCAACGAAGCAGGATGGTAGAGGTGGCCAAGAAGAGGATGATGACGGTGGCGGGGCTAGGAATCGTTTTGGATTAGACAAGGGTAGGGGAGGGAGAGTAATTGGACCTGATGGTAAATATTTGCGTAACAGCAACAGCCACGGACGTGGCGGTGGTCGTGGGAGGGGAGGAGAAGGGAGGGGTGAAGTAAATACCACCAGCAAGACAACAGCGGCTGAGACTGACTTGGATAAGGTGCAAAAACGGAAAAAGAATGATAACAAATCAAAGATTGGCAATCATCATAGGAAAGATCGTGCCACGATGAAGGCATCGGGTGGTATGAACATATGAGGTCTTTGTTCTGGGGGGACTGGGAATGTGAGGGGGAGACAACGCCTTTATTTTTGTTTGCTACAAGAAAGGTCTCTAAACAATGAACCTTGCTTAGACTTTTTCATATCATGGCCACAGATTCATATACGTGCTTCTTGCAGGTACTGTGATTCATTCCTGAATTATATGATCAAACATCTTCCTGGTACATCTTCGATACTCTAGCTTTACTCGTTCCAATCCATCTATTCCCCCCCCATTGACATTATTATTCTTCATTGCTACTCATCCTGTGGGTGGAAACCTCGCTTCGTGCAAGTTTCGCGTTCAGCCTTGGCCCAACATAGGAACATAGAACCTGGCATCTTACTTCGCAAGTTATAAACTACATGTATGAACTTGTGACCAGACGTCATCACCAAAAAGCCTTTGAACATACTTACTTCTTCTTGCACTACTTATACTGTGAAATTTATTTATCCATTGTACCGAAGATCACCAGCGTCAGTAGCTGCCCTAAAGAATCGTAGTGGCATGGGCACTAAGCTACGTGCTAGTTCACGCTTGACATCGGCACCATTGGCTTCTTCAATTTTATCATCCGTCAAGAACATGGAATCATTCTGTAACCAGGAGAATAGTCCAGCGTGTACATTCCCATTGCTGGTTTCACGTTGCTGGTGGGAGTGGGGCTGCTGTAATAACGACGGTTGTGTACTCGTAGATGTTGAAGAGACATGTTCCTCATGGCAGGTTGTGAGATTACAGGTTATGGGAGTCGTTGACGGAGATGGAATCTTGGATAGTTGAAATCTAACAGTTGTGATGTTGCCACTGTTTGTGGCGGCGGTGTCGTTCTTCAAATCAAATGTTGCATTCGTAGTCGATATGGTGGGACTGCTGTTGCTATTCTTCCTTTGGCCTGTGTTCGTTCGGAGTCCGTAACTACTCTCACGTAGCACACCCTTCTCTACGGCCACGGCACTACCACTCCTCATCTGTAGCTGATGTTGCTGTTGCTGCTGTTGCTGCTGCTGCTTGCTAATCGTCGAGAAGCTACTGAAGAGACTGCCCAAAGCTTTCGAGTCAAGACTTGTCAACGTCTCAAGCAATACACTACTACCAAGGAGACTATTCGTAGTGAGACTATTCAGTGACATTGCCGATGCAGCACCAGAAAAATCAGCAGTTATTGTCTTTTTACTAATCGGTGAAGTCGTCTTCGTCTTTGGTTCTCTCTTTGCATTGTATAATTTGACGACATTAACACTTGTGGCAGCAGCCTTTGTTACAGCTAATTTAACAACCAATCGTGCCTGATCAATCATGGCTCGTAGTAAATGATCAGTATCAAAGACAATATCTACACTCGTAAGCAGACCATCAGTGTCATGTATGTCGAACGTACCAGATATAGTCACTGGACAAGAAAGTTCGATGGTACTGACTTCACCGAATACCTTAATATCAAGAACTACCTTGAATGATAGTGTTATTGAGAGCATCATCTCCTCAAAACTGTTGCTAGTGGTGGTTAATTGCAATTCATTGCGATCATTCTCGTTCTCGGGGATTGTCATAAATCGTGTAATAACAGTTGCTACCCGCACAGGACGAAGACTAGGACTCAACAGTCGTAATAATATTTTTGAATACTTGTTCTCGCCGACCGACGTACGTGAATTAAGTACAATCTGTGATGCAACCGAGCGTAGTCTTGAATCAATTAATGTTTCGAATGTTGTAATAATATTCATTAATATAGTTTTGGCAGTGTATGTGGCTGTAGTGGGTGTGGTAAAGAATGGCGTTGCCATGTTCAATGCTGCCTTGTCTAATAGACTTTCTTTTGTTATTGCTATTCCCTCCTCCCCCCCCTGCAGAGGAGTGGCCTTGGTGCCGCCATGCATGCTTAACGAACTTGACGCAATGCATGGCACCGACTGTTCCACTTTAGTGTCCGCGATGAGCGGCTTAATACGGCAAGAGGATGAGAAGCATGCTGCCATTTGAATATCATGATTTAAACCAACAACCGGTTCGACGTCAGACCCCTCGCTTCGTGCCGAGCTTAGTAGGAAGGCAAACTTGGTTAGATGATGATGGTGCTGTGGTACCATGCTGTGGCATGATGGTTGGGTGAAGGTTTGGGTGTTTGTTGTTGCAGTTGCAGTTGCAGTTGCAGTTGCAGTTGAAGTTGGTCCTTTTTCCTGAGAATCTCTATTTCGGGGGGACTCAACTAAGAATAATGTGGAGTCTACAACGCTCATGATACATCTCGGATCTGACCTCGTTGCCAGCGGGCGTGAATTATCCACGATGGCGATTTGCATCCGCACCCGTAACATAGTCAGCTCGGCACCACGATCAGCATGAGCCATTGCGAGGCATGCATGCACAGGTGATGCTGACATTTACGAGCCCTCTCGGACAGCGAGACACTAATGGCAATGTCGACTTCATTGAGTGTAGCATACTCAGATGCCACCAGATCGATACCACAGTCGCCGCAAATCACTGCCTCCCGTGCAGAAGACCGGCCGCCCGCAAGTAAACGGATAAACCCGTCAATTCGAGGATGCTTACAAGACATCGTTGACGTGCTCATCGCGGAATAAGCAAACAAATGAGGAAGGGTACGACGGGGCATCGGAGGCGACTCATGACAAAAATTACTAACGTAGTGACGTTTAGATTTCCCTAACCCTAACAACAACAACAACAACAACAACAACAACAACAACAACAACAACAACAACAACAACAACAACAACAACAACAACAACAACAACAACAACAACAACAACAACA
>Ga0247832_1003455_pt1 | contig 21587 bp, 18 predicted proteins | sample LaCruzMarch2015__10_FD_192407 | JGI IMG/M metagenome (GOLD analysis project Ga0247832, IMG submission 192407) | Freshwater microbial communities from meromictic Lake La Cruz, Castile-La Mancha, Spain - LaCruzMarch2015_4m | ecosystem: Environmental > Aquatic > Freshwater > Lake | place: Spain... | reverse complement strand
CAACAACAACAACAACAACAACAACAACAACAACAACAACAACAACAACAACAACAACAACAACAACAACAACAACAACAACAACAACAACAACAACAACAACAACAACAACAACAACAACAACAGCCAATGGCAGTACCATTGGTCAAAACCTACAAGACTAAAGCAGAGCGCATAAAAGCTTTGGTGGCAAATTATAAGCCACTTGCAGAAGTAATCGCAAGATCCGATAATAATACCAATATTGAAATTAGTTTAGTCAAGGAGAGGATTATTAATGCGACACAGTCAATAAACTCCCAGTTTGGAAAACGCACTTCATCAGGGTTGGGACCTAACGATGGAATAGTTCCAAATTCACCTACTGCCAAAAAGCAGAGACAGAAACGTATTCAGCCTAGTGCTATAGGTGCTCCGACGACAAAAGCGAATAAGACAGCATCACGTGGATCCAAACGTGATCGAAAGAAAACTGAGAAAGCAAAGTTAAATGATATGATGTGGCGGTAATTTGTGGTAAAAAATGACGAGAAGGGGATAACAGCAGGGGAAGGGCGAACGAAATGATTCTTACATCGTATATAAATGTAAAGTTGATTATTAATGCCACTAATGCCATATATCCCTTTTATCATGTCTGTCACCTACTCTTCGTATTGGTCATTTGCATTGGTTGCCACCATAGTAATTCATGCCCTGGTTGTACATGACATTACTATCCGTCGAGGCATTACTACTGTTGAGACAGTACTATCTGTCCAACATCCGTCAAGGCATTACTATCCGTCAAGTCAACGAGTATCCGTTGAGGCATTACTATCTGTCGTCGGCTGCATTGCCCTCCTCGCCCACACTCGATCATTCACTCACATCCTCACGTTCATCTAGTTGTCGATGGAGTAGTAGACACGCACCGAACTCGTGACGGTAGCGGTAGCAGTAGTGGCGAAGCATTACTATCCGTCATGCCAGCCTTGCCAATCTTCTGATAGCATTTCACACACATTATTAGCACCATCGTTGACAGACGTAGCATTATAAGTAGCCGCCGGACATTGTTGGGCAGCATCACAATTCCATTCAACCACCAACCATTGCACTACCTCCAGAATGACAATTGGTCGTTTGGGCATACTTTTCAAAGTTTGGTCGCTATGATGATGGTGAAACGTCGATGACAATTTTTCCAACGCCGAGTATGCTGAGAATTTAATATTGGAAATTACTTATCGAGGAAGGACTTTCTATTCGGCCATTGTGTCTGCGCTGGTCGAGTCTGATACCGAACTCCAATGGCTGTCATCAACAGGAATGGGGGGAGGGCATTGATGATGGTACCACAATGCGTCAACCTCAGGTATTACAGGTCGTGCTGAACGAGAGAGAAGTATTCTACCTACCTAGTCGTGCGGTCATCGCCATGTAGACAAGCAACCAGCTAGTGCCAACCAAAGAGAGTTCGTTTGATTTCGTGATTCGCATTTCATTTTCTTCAATCTACTGTGCCTGTAAAGGTATGGCTATAAACTGTCATTGTTTATCATGTCCTCGTCATCATTTGAATCAATGACGGGAGCAGTGTCGACAGCAGCAGCATCACCAGCGAATATACGTGTACTTGTACGTGTGCGTCCATTCAATGAACGTGAATTACGGTTCAATCCAACGAATATTCTTGACATTGGTGGGTCGTTGGCGAACACTGACTTTGGGAGTGATGCTGCGACTAACGACAACAATAACAACGGAAGTATTAGTGGTCATGGAACCACAGTTGCCATAGTCGATCAAAGTAGTGGCGGTGGCTATGGCAGTGGGCTATGACAGTTGTTGTTGTGTGTCATGTCACGTCATTCTTTTCGTCTTCGCTCTTTTCATCGTCAAAATTGATTGTTGCGTATCCATAATGCATCCACCACTTATCGATAGCACTCATCAAGACGATTACAACGGTGGTATCATCGAAATATTTCGTCAAATTTAAGACCATTGGATTGTTATCGTCTATCGTATTCTATGCTCAGCATCATCTCCTCATCATCTTTCTCGGATATTTATGTACACTCATCCTCTCTCATCTCAACAAACCAATTATCATATTCTCTTGTCAGTGCTGTATATGATTGATTGTTGCGTGTTCCAATTTCCTTCAATAATCATGCAGGCAAAGGTATAGTCTATGGCTGCTACAATTGATATACCACACATTGACCAGCACTACGGTACCATGAGGTCCAGAACAATAGAATCACAATATCCCCACCTACCAAGACAGCCATTATATCATTTGAACTCGTTGAAGGCCGTGTAGCCATAATGAAAAGGCGCCTTCACTACGATATGAATAAATCAATCAACTCCCCTTCTGCATTACAGTACCATTCGACGTCCAGAATGATAAAACTAACGACAATGCCACCAAACCGGACCACCAATAATTCGTATGGAACTATAAGAGGCCACTGCGCCATGATCTGGAGTTGCAATTGCCGTGCGGGCAAAGATACAGCCGCCGGCTGCTACCATTGATTTCCCTGTACTGTACAGTGGCAACATTATCAGCCGGCGTTCATAACATCAAAACCAACGTCCAAACTATAAACCAGACCACCATTATTCGTATAAACCTTCAGGAGGCCGTGGCACCGTAGCAAATGGGCGCTACTGCCATGTGGACAAAGGTATGACCACTGCGACCGCTTTCATGCTTTCATCGCTCCATTCACCGTCACACATGATTATGGCGGAAAATTCGTGGGGAATCTTGGCAACACAGAATACACTCGTTGACGAATGTCTTGCTTGTGAGGAGGGCAATGGTACATTGAAACCAGAGGCTTGAGCTCGTCGCGCATCCGTCGAGTATTGATATACAGATATAGATATAAATATAAAATATATAAGACAAGATATCAGTCGGCAGTTGGGTTTGGAATCATGTTCTAATAATGATTCAACCCCCTCGCCCGACTCCTGTCGGCAAACAAAATTAGGGTTAGGAACCTGGAACCTAACCCTAACATGATGCTTCTAGGGTGGGTTTGGGGATTTTTCTTACTTCTACGGATGCTACTAGACGGGAGACGTCGGCACTGTTGTCTTTGTCCAATGACGAGGAAAACAGTGGTCCACCCCAAGACAGGCTCGCGTCCGGCTTCGAGTGCTCCCGCGACATTTCTGATTCGTCGAATCTCCGGCCTCGAAACTTCAAGTCCTCCCGCAAAAGGTTTGATTCTTCGAGCTTCCGCACTCGAGACGCATTCTGCTGGTCCTCACTCCTCCCGTCAGCCTCCACACAATGGGTATCGTGAGTTAGACCTAACCTTCGTTCGCCGAAAGACGAGGCAGGCAAGGAGGGAAAAGGGACCATTTGGTCCTAGGACCAAAAAATAGGACAGTATATTATTCTTTTGGAGGTTACTCCTAAAGCCCGGCAGCCAGCCCTTATTGCTCTCCTGTATCCTGTCCGCTCCTCACGTGCATACAAGTGGAACTAAGCCCGCCATTTGTTTGAGTGGTGTCTTGTAATTTGTTTAACGGTCAATCCGCTAAAAGTACTTTCCCGCTAATTCGCCAAAAAACTTTCTTGAAGAAAACAAAGAAAGGGGGAATGGCGGGCCCGTGACGTCACCAACAGAGGGGGTCCGGGGGGGCATCCCCCCCGGCATTCACGCGTACCACCGGCCCTCCAAAAGCCCGAGCGAAGCCGTTTTCATTACGGCGAGCTTATCTTCGGTCTGACCGAGAGTCGGTCCAGTCTGTCCGTCGCATACCCCACACACAAAAACAACACTACGGACCTAACCCGACTACCCTACCCCCCCCCACCGAACGCGACCCTAAATAATCGGGGCTTTGAATGCCTCACCCTAAATCGGGGCAGCCGCGTGTACCCTAACATCGGGGCAGCCGCGTGTACCCTAACGTCGGGGGGGTAAAAAATGAGGCGTTGCTTCGCTAGTGAGTTGGCCAAAAAGACGGCCAACTCCCACTGTGAAGCAATGCCTCATTTTTTAACTCGCAAGGGAACTGAACCGGCAACGACGAGACAGGAACGACAACAAGCAACCACGAACGACTCACTGAACCTACTGAAAATTTAAAATATATAAACGCGTAGGGTAATTTGTGTTTTGGGGCGTGCGACGGACAGACCGGACCGACTCTCGGTCAGACCGAAGATAAGTTTATTGTTTTCATTATTACGCGCTCGGCTTCTGGAGTTGAATGCAGTACGTAAGATATCGTACGATACGTGTGAATGCCGGCATCCCCCCTCTGTTGGTGACGTCACAGCGACAGGCGAAGGTGCACGAACAAATGAGATTGCCAACGCCGAACGATGTAATGGTCGTGGATGTTGAGCCGATCAATAGACGTTGCTATCCGTTAATGCAGAGGTTCATCTAATTTATGGGTTGTCTATCCTATTGTGCGATATGGTGGCAAGTTGTCATCCGTCTTGGCGGCATAACATGTTCTTACCTTTCTCGTTACGAGACAGACAATCTTCTATGCGAAGGTTAGATAGATCTCACTGGTCTAACACACCCTTGCCTTTGCATTGAGATGCATTGTAAAGGTTGTGCGAATTCTTGGAATTTGCTGTAATGACATGTTACTTACTCGCGTTTGAAATAATTTTGCATACAGAGCAACATGTTTAGGTTGGATGCACTGGATGATTGGAATAACTTTGTGTAGTCTGGATCATCTGGACTTGTAAGATATGTCGATCGCGTATTCCTGTGATGACTTGGCGCATGATGTTTGGTGAAATAATCTGCGAGGTTCCATATACCTGGCGCCCAATAAAATCTGAATTGTTCTTGAGCTTGACGACATTTAAGGAAATTGAATCTCATCTCCATCGATTTCAACGCTTTTGGTCGGATCTTGTTCGTTATGAGCGCATGTGCGGTTGAATTATCGGTTTGCATTGGAGTCGGTGGTTGTGGATGTCCCATTTCGATAAGAGTTTGCCGAATTGGTATGGCCGCTTTGACATTGATAAATAATCCACCAATTTCTGCTTCGGCTGCCGATGATACCACGTGCTTTAAAATACCTGAGATATTTAATATTGCTCCGTTGTTGACGGGGATGCTTTCGTGTCCAGCCAAGTAGAAATGTCCTCCCACTCTACTACGTGAATTTGTTTCTGAACAGTATGATGCATCAGATTGCACTGCTAACACCATATCGCTTTCGTGATATGTGAGAATCATTTCTTCTTCCGTTGCCATGCAATCTAGGAAAAGCTTGCACTTTCGCATTGTTTCCTCTGTTGGACTTGCTTGTTCGGATGCTAACGCGCTGAGTGCTGGTAATAATCGTCCATTAATTGCTCGCGCCATGAAAAGAAATACACCTGTTACTTCTTGTATGAACTTGGTACCGGCCTTGTCCAACTTTGGTGATTCGATAGGCTGTGTCACATATTGTGCCTTGGCACCGTAGACAATCGGCTGGTGTGGGTATGGCTGATATTGGGGCTTGGTTGGTTTTACGTGGTTGAAACGTAACAGTGCTTTTTGCACTGCATTTGGCATCGTAAGATGCACTTTACGAACGCGACTGGTGTAATCCCATTTCAACGCCACACCGCAATATCGTTCTGCCTCCCAATCCACTGTGCACACATAATGCTTTTTGATTGCGTTGATGAGGTGGTGCGCATCTGCGTCATTTACATATTTAATGCCAAAATCGTCTACCACCAATGTAAATATCGTCTTTCGATCTTCGTGTGTCCACAGTCCCGGTGTGATTTGACTCTGAAAGTATCCTTCCTTGCCCAATCGTTCTTCGAGGAGTTCCTGTGCGATTATGCCCGCCTGCGGTAATCCATACATTCCTTTCTCTACCCGGCAATACACATATCCATCTGCATCGACAAGTTCACGTAGATTGTAACGTTCGATGACATCCTCTGGTATGTCTGCAAGTTTGATCCGAATATATTCTGGCCGTGCCATTGGAGTGTTGAGATAGAAATCCTTCAGGTCCAATGTTAAATACTTTGCATTGGGTGTTGATACGACGCTGTTTACTACCAATTTGATGGTTAGTAGGTCTGCTGTTGGTGTGCCTGCATCGCCTTCATATGTGATGCGATCGCCTCCTACCACCAGTCTGAATCTCTCTTTCTCTTCTTTTTCAGGTCTGTAATTTACAACATAACCGACATATGTAACATCGCCTCGTCTGTCCGCTGGAATATCCGATTTGCGGATGAAAAATAATGTATTAGTGCCTTCCACTCTGCCCGGCATTCCTTGCGCTAGTCGTCCTAGTTCATTTCCAAACGCTCGTTGCCATACCGCTCTTGTTTTCGGATCTGCAATTAAGTGCTTATATTCTAGTACTTTTCCATCGTCGCCGATGACTGAATTTGCCATATCATATAGCCAGCTGGTACCTGCTTGCGGTTTACTATCGCGTTGCGGTATCGCCGCTTCAGTGGTCATCATTGCTGTCTCGATTTGCGGTGTCACCAGTTCAGTGGCCATCATTGCTATTTCAATGGAAAGGTTGTTGGCTGCCACAACATGCTCAAATGGTCCTCTCGATCTTGTATTATGCAAGTGTTGCCTTAGGTCATGCCTGGTGTCGTCGTCATCTTGGCTGATGAAATGTGGAATATTGCTTGCTGGCCGTGGCGCTGAGACTTCACGCTGTGCGAAGGTAGTTGGTGCGAAGGGCTGTGCGAAGGTAGGTTGTGCGAAGGTAGTTGGTGTCGGCACCCTTGGAACTGGTGCCGTCACCATGGGGATCGCCGCAACCACCCTTGGAACTGGTACATCCACCCTTGGAACTGGTACAGTTTCCGATGGTGTTGGATGCATTTTGGATAGCACGGCGATCGTTCGCGCGTTCGAGCTGCTCTGCTGCTGCCGCTGCTTTTGCTGTTGCAATGTTGTTGAAAAGTTCACCTAACTTTGTTAGCCCCACCGCTGTCTCACTACTTGCTGGGATGTTACCTTTCAGTGCTGCCGTTAACTTCTGTGCCGCCTCTACGACATACGATTCTGGCGACATAGTCGGGACTGTGATATACTTGTGCCGAAAATGCACTTGGTCGCTGATACGTTTAGCCATTGTACTTGTTACGTGGACGTTGTAGCATCGATAGTGCTCCAAAGACGTGCCAAGGCTAAAACCCGATACACTCCTCATATCCCACGTTCCTCTATTCTCTGGTTTGACATGAATTTCTACTGCACATCCGATTGGCGCGAATGGATGTCGCATATAATCATGATGTCCATGCACATGTGCAAATGCCGAGATGGATGGCGTGATGTTGGATTGTCACAACAGATTCAAAGTGAGTTCTGCTTGTGGTACGAATTGACACCATAGCTTGATTGGGCAATCATCGCTAACACCGTTCACGATTGATATCAGATGGCTTTTAAAGGTTTGAATACCTCGTTCTGATATGTTTCGTCGATGATTTCCTGGCGGAACGAGTTCATGAGTCATTCCATTCTCTGCGATGCGCTTCTTGTAATTTTTTGATATCTCATTGTCGAGGATGTGTTTTCGCAATCCCAATTTGGCTTTCTTCATTCGATCGATGATCTTCTGGTAGGCGTGGATTCGTTCACCATCCGACTTGTTCTTCATTGTTTCAGCGAAGATATAGTTTGCGTCGACGTGGATTGCGATCATGATTATCTTCTTTCCAAATTGCGATATGTATGGAAATGCACCAGTGTCATCGCTGTAAATTGTTTCCGACATATCCCATACATGGAAGTACACATCGTTGTGCTTGATCGGTGGTTCATTTGCAGGCGGCTCGCTATTCTCTCCTTCAATTTTGATTCGCGTTCCATCGAGAGCGATATTCGCAGGAAGGGCGACTTTGGTTGACTTTATTCCTTTCCTCGGTCCCTTCATATGCCCCTTTTTCGATTCTACCGAGTCCGGGCAATGCTTTTCCATCATTTTTCGTGTCAGCCCTGGCCAGGATGAGTAATTTCCATTTGAGATTGCCGTGAGGAAAGTTTCCTTTTCCGGGAAACCTGCCGACGCATGATGCCATCGCGCCGTCTCCTTAACACTTGGTAGCTCGAAAACGATGTTGATTTGGTCGTCGACGTCGTCCGGTGTGCTAGCATGTTTGCTTGCTTCCGGCTCGAGCGGGGTGTCCCAAAGCCCTGATTGTTGGCACCGCGGTGCTATTAACACTGGCGGCTTGGATGCAATGACTGTTGTTGTTGATGCATCATACACACGTGCTTGGTTCTTGTCGAATATCGTTGTGTATCCTGCATCCGCCATCTTTGACACGCTGATTAACGGCTTATGTAGCCCTGGTATGATGTTCATCTCCAGCGCTCCATCCCGTAGCTCATGCTTTAGCATCATCTTCTTCGTTGCCTTCTGCGTCGTGCCGTTGGGAAACATAAACGTTTTGTTCGCCGGTTGGCCGGTATCGATTAATCCTTTGGCATCCTCCTCTCCTGCTGCGCCTGATGTTGCACCTGTATCTAGTATAGCTCGACGTGCTCGACGCTTTTCTAGAATCTTGGTCCAACGTGGATCCATTTCTTTTTCTTGTTCTATGTTCATGATGTAATCATTTGATTCTGACTCCGAGTCTTCGACTTGCTCGGTTAGCGGGGACCAGTAATTATTAACTAGCGCAGTATAACATAAATTCTCTGCTACTAATGAATTATTATCAACTACTGTTTCTGTCCCCGGTTCATGTCATAATCCTGCCGCCGCCGGCTTATAATCCGCAGGCCGCTTATCCTTGTTGGCATCCAACTCCAAACAGTCTGCATCCTTATGCCATCCAAAACGCTTGCAGTGCGAGCATTTGCTCCTGTCCGTCTTACGCTCAGATGGCTTGAGTCCGATCAACACGTTCGGCTTGTACTTGGGTTTAGGATCGGGGACGAAAAAGCTATTCCCGGGCGTGACCGGCGGGCCCATGTGGGTCAAGGCCGTCTCGGCGGCGTTGCCGATGCTGAGCATCAATCCCACGAGCGGGGTCGACCTGGACAATGCCGCCGAATACCTGGCCAACGGCGCCGCGAGCGTGGGCCTCGTGGCGCCGTTGTTCGATCCCGTGGCCATTGCCAACGGCGATTGGGACCAAATTGCCAAGAATGCGGCCAAGGTTATGACGAATGTACGCACGGTAGGACCGGGTATGAATAGAAGTATCAACTACCATCGTCTAAAAGGACCTGAATGCCAGCTCATGTTACGTCGGAAACTTCGACTCGACGTTTTTCCTCATAGTTTTCCATGCACCTGTGGTAAAACTCACGATGCCAAAGGAGATCACGCATTCAGCTGTTCTCGGTCCCACAAGGGCAGTGCGCATAATCAAATAGCACACCAAATTGCAAAAGCACTCGGTCCAGCTTTAGCTACAGCAACCATTACTCAATCTGACAATAATATGGAGACAGAACCGAGACTCTATCTTACATCAGACCCATTATCTCGACCTTACGACATTTCATTCAACCCCAACAACCCCAATCATCTTTCTCATGAATTTACCACAATCGGTTTCGACATCACCATCGCCAACGCTACACCACCACTCCCGTCCAATCAAAATCTCTCACTCTCTGAAGATTGTATTACAACTTTAACTGCCAATGCAGACGTCTTTCTTCAAGACTTCGAGAGGAAAAAACTCAGCAGAACCAACAACACGAGAGCCAACCCACCCGTACCAGGCGAAGCCGTCATTGGAGACTTACTTCGTAGTAATAGGCTCCTCATACCAATTGCAATAGACGCGAACGGACACCTCGGTCCCATGTTCAAATATACTTTATATGGAACTATCCCTCCACCAATCCCACCCCGTAAACAATTTAAGGTTAATAGCTTAGCTCGGAATGTCGGATGTCGGCGTGTCGTTTTGTTGTCCAAACGGCGACATTCTGTGTCGTGTCGGAGACATGTCGCCGACATGTTTCAGTCATGTCGCAGACACAAGAAAATGTCGTGTCGGCTAGAGTGTCTAAACGACACGACATTTGACGACATGTCGGGAAATTCCCGACATGTCGGATTGTTGTTTGAGTTCAAACACAAAAACTCTATGGTAGGGTAGCTAACTCGTGCGTTTGGGCTGACTTGTACTTGTCGGCTGTAATTGACATAAATTGGGTATGTCGGGGCCTCTTCTGTGTCGCAACGACACGAAATGTCGGCGAGAAAGTGGCGACATATGCACATGTCGCCGACATGTCGGCGACATTCCGAGCTAAGGTTAATAGACCAAATGCCAAGGTAATGTACGAACGAGCAACATCTCTCCCAGCACCCAGCGGAATACTTTTGGAAGCAGACCATCACTGGAAACACACCCAACGGACGCAACCAACCACACGACGATTCTTTGGTCGCTCATATATGGCTCCAACACCATCAATTACTACTATCCAACAAATTGGTATTGGCATAGCACACGCTTACAGCTCCTTACTCTTGAAAGCAACCCAAAACTTTAAGATATCTGATGCTACGCCCGGATTCGATATCTTCAACTTTCTATTACCTCGTGATCAGATAGATGTTATTCCCAATTTAGATGTAGACGTAAACTAGAGAAAAACTTGCACAAAAAGGACGGTGCACCTTTATACAAACTGTGTGTAAAAAATGAGGCGGGTTCGCCAAAACGAGGCGAAGCCCCTCTCTCCAAAAAAGAAGATGCACCTCAAATCAAAGCGACCATACTCCTCAATGTCTCTTCGTTTCGCATCCGCCACTACAACCATGCTACGCCGCGTGGCCGGTGGCAGTAGCAACATTGTAGCAGCAGCATCATCATCATCATCATCATCATCATCATCATCTGCAATACTGTCATCTCCGCGATCTCTCTCCTCAGCGAAAACAACGTCAACAACAACACTCGACCGTGCCAAAAGCCCCGAGGATTACGCCCGCGTATTACAAACCTTCGCGACCGTACGCGCGTGTGCAGTCCTGCGCACGCCTACATCTGCGGCGTGTCCGAAGGCCATGCAGGCCTGCATCGACGGGGGGTTCGAAATCGTCGAATTCACGCTGACCACGCCGGACTGTCTCCATCACCTCGCCGACTTCCGGTCGCGGTACGATGCCAAGGTCATGATCGGGTGCGGGACCATAATGAACGTATCGGACGCCGAAGCGGCGATCGATGCCGGGGCCGAGTTCATCATCACGCCGGTCATGTTGCCCGACGTCATCCGGTGGTGCGCCGCGCGACACATCGTCATCGCGCCGGGATGTCAAACCCCGACCGAGATGGTCGAGGCATACCGGCACGGCGCGCCGTTGCAAAAGCTATTCCCGGGCGTGACCGGCGGGCCCATGTGGGTCAAGGCCGTCTCGGCGGCGTTGCCGATGCTGAGCATCAATCCCACGAGCGGGGTCGACCTGGACAATGCCGCCGAATACCTGGCCAACGGCGCCGCGAGCGTGGGCCTCGTGGCGCCGTTGTTCGATCCCGTGGCCATTGCCAACGGCGATTGGGACCAAATTGCCAAGAATGCGGCCAAGGTTATGACGAATGTACGCACGGTAGGACCGTATGTTAGGAAGTAATATGAGAGAGAGAGAGAGGAGTTGATTAAATCCGGGGATATCATTTTATATGATGTAGGTGGTGGTAGGTGGGTTTGAATGACTAGATGATAATTGGGGACACGCCGGCATTGAGACATCACAACGAAGGAGTTGAGGCTCTTTTGTCACCTTATTCGACATAGCCTCCAAGAAAACTAATGAAAAATATAAAGAAATTGTCATATTGACGGCTGTGAATTCTTTTCAGATGAAGATGATTGGGTAGATAATCTATACTGGTCATTGATATTGTTTAAAGTATCTTTATGTATGTAATGATCCTGTTCTCCAAATGAAACCTTGCTCAACAACTGAAAACGGATGCCATATCCCCCCCAAAAAAACAAACATTCAAATGCGCCGAATCTCCACACTCACTCGATCTTGAACTCCATCACGTCCTGTCACAGCCTCACAATCAACTCTTCCTCTTCCCTTCTTCGAACGGACGTCAATCCTTGCATACGTCCCACCCGCCGACCCCTTCGTCAATTCACCCGGATTCACTGCCACTGTCGTCGAACTTATACCCTTCATTACCCCACCTGGTACAGTGTCACCACCAACTGGACGTGCAAAACTTGCCAATCTACTCGGTACGATGAGTACATCTGGCCGGTATGGCATTTCCCACTCTGAACTCTTTGTCATGTCTAACGGTACACCCGCGGCCGATGGGAATAATGGATAATAACTCCCCTGTCGTACCAAGTGACCAGCCACACGTCCGAGTCGTGACCCTGGTGGTAATCCATCATCACATCCATCACTTGACATTTGGAATAATATGTCCGTGGATGTTACACCCACGACAATGTCATTAATGTGTAGGGTGCATGGGTTCGATGCTAAATGGATACGCTTACCAAGCTTGGCAATCTCGACCTTGTTCGTACCCCGACGTCCAGCAAGTTCAACCTCTCGTAATCCCAAGCTACCAAGCTGCATACTATCCCCACTACCACCACTACTAATACTAGTACCATTATCTTGGAATGGTGGCTGAGGATACACTGAATCGACGAATGCATCGTCCAAACTTGGTACTAGTACAAACTGTGTCGATAAAGTAGGGTCAACCTCGTACATTTCAGATAATAACTCTGACACATTCGTTGCGAATAGTTGTTCCGGTGTTACTAGACGTTGTGCTCCACTCTCATCGTCAATGGTCACTATTGGACCGTGTCCATTCTCACCAATAACAAGTGGTTGTCTACCATCAACAAATGGTCCGCATAGGATAACAACATCTGGTTTCTCGGCGGATATACGTTCAATTAAATCAAGGAGTGGATCGTACTGTAGATTATCAGCAGTTGTGTACGGTCCACATGCTGTCCATATGGACAAATTGTCATCACCACGACCACTACTATCATTACCATTGCTAGTATTGTCTTCCATCGTCATCGTCATTGATTCAGTCGTCTCCTTCTTCATTTCGTCGTCTGCCTCGTTTAGCAACAACAACGGAGGTGGGACCACACCCTCAATAACACGTTGGACTATCATGGTCCGCCCACTTGAATTAATCCCTTCCACACCTACAATCTGTCCAGGGAAGAATGAATATCCCACTCCCTCATTACTATTATTGTCTAACATTTTAGTCATGTCAAGTTGGATACGTGAACCGAGAGAATGCTGACGTGAACCCTCAAGTCGGATAGAGGCACGATTGAGCCGTCCCTCATGTGCCTGAATATAAAAACGAATGGAGACGAGAGAGAGAGAGAGAGGATGATGATGAGAAATAAAATGTCATAATGATATTTTCCATCTCTCTCTCTCCAGAACTATTCAAATGTAATCTCCAATACCCCCCCCCCCTAAGAGATACTCACCTCGTTGCATATCCGACCAACGCATACTACAGTATTCTGTTTTGGTAAACCCACCGGTGTCCATGTAGCATAACCCTTTTCAACTACTTCACTAGACTCATCATTATCATCATCATTGACTGTTGTTGTTGTTGTTGTTGTCGTCGTAGTATTCGTCTGTTGTTGACCATCTAACAAGGCAAGTAATTCCTCATCTTCATCCAATATGTTACATGTAGACCGTAATTTATTATCCATGGCACAAATACGTTGCTCTAGCATGATGGCACGACTTTCAAGTGGTGAATACATATGTCTACTAGTACTACTGCCAACTTCTGTTTCATTGGATTGTGTTGTTGTTGATGACAGAAAAGTAATTTTAACACCGCCCCCTCCATTCCTATTTGTATTGTCACTCATTGTTACATCCCCGTCATTATCATTATCACTGGTTGGGTGATGATGATGATTGGTGTTGTACGAGGTTACAACCTCCCCTGCATTCATCCGATCCACATACCGTTTCTGTGAAGAAATCATTGTCGTTGTTAGTTTGTTGTTACCGTTGTTGGTGGGTGGAGGTGTAATTGCAGTCACCACCTTGGCACCACCCCCACCCCTAGTCGTTGACTTAGTATTTGTAGGTGAATTATGAACTGACGTGGATGTCGTTAAATGATCAAGACGGTCATCATTCGTCGTGGCTGCAGTGTTGAATGCTCCCTTCTTGGCAGCCGGACTGGGCGTAACTCCCGCTCCAGCACTTCCTCCCGAAGCAGTACGTTTACCCAGTCCGGTAGTACTAATAACAACTTTATTCTTCGCCATCGTCTTTGGCTGCGACGAAGACGACGATGGCACGGCCAATACTTTTTCAATGAGCATTTTACGAAACGGACCAAATGTCACTTCGTCCAACGTCTCAACCCCGCGCGTTAATGAATATGCCTCCCATGCCTCGGCTAGTCGATTCGGATCAAAGGCAGAGGAGGAGGATGAGGTTGCTGATATCAATGCCGCGAGAGAAGAAAGGACCGACGATGGCAGTGCCGCGCTATGGCCTAGGTCGGTGAAGGCACGTGCAATACTTTGCTTCAGTGCCGCAGTCGCAGGAGTAGATTCATCATTGTCATTGTTGTTGTTGTTGTTGTTGTCGTTGTCGTGATGACGATCATCGATGTCATTGCGAACAACAAAAGAGGACGACGTGGACATGATGAAAAAAAACTAGATAAACTGGGAGGGCGGCGATGTAGATTTGAAGTTTACACTAATTTCGCATATTAGATCGACCCGATAGTTTGTCCAAATATAGTCAGTTCTTGGTTACATTACGGACCCAATCAAAATAATGTGTGATGTGACGGAGATGGTGCATGGCGTTTGTTTTTTTCATCAGTTCGTTTGAACTCAACTGAGAAACCCACGAAGAGGTACCAAACTCAGGATTCTCACTGATTTTTATGGTATCTGATGAGGAAGCAGTTGAAATCTTTCAACATCTGAACAATGCGAGAGATAATATAACCGATACGGAAGAAAGAAAATGAGAGAACAAATCATGATCTGGAAATGCAGGAAGGAGAGATCTACCCTCACAGAGCATTTTACTATTTTCGGGTGCATTTCAAGTGAACTATGAGGTAAGCCCTACAGACTCCAGCACAAGCTGGTACAATTCCGTACCTCTGGCAAGAATATCATCAAACCATCAATACTTTTCGTAAGTATAGTGGAGTAGGTTAAGGAAGTAAAGAATACAGTTACAGGTAAGGTTAGGTTTCATCGCTACTATGATTAATGATTAAGTTTCTGCGTTGTGTAGAACTAACAAAAATAAATACATTCAAAACAATTCCTCCAAATAGAAATATGAGTATTGAATTGAAAACATTTCATTTACTTCTAGAAAGATTTTGCAGTTGGCTGTAACTATTGTGTTTCTGTGGCAATGGTAAGTCCCACTCTGAGCATAAATCTCGTCAGACGACAGAAGCGATTAATCAAGAAGGCTGGTTATTGCTTCTCCCAAATCTCCATCCTCGCTGCCATTAAGGCTCTGCAAACTACTGGACATTGTACCTCCCAAGTCTCCCTCCTCGCTATTGCCCGACATCATCGTTGGGCAAGCATAAAAATGCCTTTCTGGACGGCCGTTGTTCAACTCATCTTCACGTCGGGACTGAATCAATTCCTCATCCACTAAACACGGCCTTGCCAGTACGCTCAAGGCTCCAAATACTGCAACAAAAATGCCGTAGATGTAGGTCGCATAACTAGCAGTTAGAATTATTAGAACGTTAATAATCATAGGAAATATAAGCTGGAAATTCGAGAAGGAAAAAAAACAAATAGCAACAAGAGCATGAGAAGAAGAATTCAATGCAGCAACTCTTGAGTAATCATGAAAACACCATCGATAACCAATTGAGCTCACCATGATACAGTACAGCGTTTTGACAAATGTTGTAGAATCTTTTTGCAGAACAAGCATGGATACAATGAAAGTTTATTAGATTGGATAAGTAAATAATGGGCAGCAATGTAATATCACTTCAGACACGTACCTCCATTACGAACTTTAAGCTGAAAAAATGCCGCGAATTGTATTGAAGTACTTTTGAATGTGGTATTCGAGGTAAGGTGTCTGAGTATCGAAACACAATGATAACAATAATGATGAACAAGAAAAACAAACACCGCACCTTATGGTGAACGTGAAGTTCGAGAATCCACATATCGTCACAAATGGGAACGGTAGAAATGCCATGACTATTATAACATTTAGGAGGAGTGCATACTTCAGAGAATAAATCATATTATGAACGAAGGTGAGTGGTTATCGAAGATGCTGATGTTAGATGCTCTCTTCATCACATTACTCTACTCACCGATGGTACATCATGTCGATTCACGTGTCGAAAGATAGGTGGAAACTGCCCACGCTTTGCCAAGCCGCTGATACTGATACCGAGGGAGGCCATAAGTGAGATGAACTCACCAAGGAGGGTGATTCCAGAAGCAAAAGCAATCCAATTCCCAAGCCATCTACCACCAATATCTGTCCCTGCCAACGCCATTGATCCGTCAATCCAGTCTGCTTGTTCCATGCTTGTTGCGCCAGTGGCGATAAGGATTGGGAGCAAATACAAGAAAGTTACCAGTAGAACTGAGCCAACAATTCCATTACGAAGGGTCTTTTTCGTCACCATATCGGAATAGTGGCTTGCAATGTCGAAGCCAATGTAGTGCCAGTACAAATTGTTAATGAATGGACTGACTGCAGTGTTCGAAATGAAGAAAGTTGAGGCTGCGTAATTAATGGGTTGATCTGGATTACCTTTCCCTAAAGCGCAGAAAATGAATACTCACATGCAATTCCGGCAACATTCACGGATGAGAACCAGCCATGACCAGTAAAGGGAAGAAGATCGTCATCAATCAAATCGTCTTGTACTGGCGTCTGCAGCCACTTACTTGGGTCGACTGCAAAAGAGGTAGCCACATGAGATATTATTAGCATTCAACTTCGGATTTCCTTTTTGTTGAAAGGCTCACCTTTTGGAATGCCCAGAACAACCATCAGGATGACAGGCGTTATAGAGATGACGAATAAGATACTGGCGAGATACCCAACAATGTCAAGTCCTCTGAAGTTCACGTACGCCAACACAAGAGTGATTACGACTAATATTCCATAGTGCTCGAAGTGATTCAATGGATCGACTTCGGAGGTGAAAAATTGATCAAGTAAATAAGAAAGGAACAGGTTTGGGAGGGAGGCGGTTAACGGGACATATGATGCCCAAGCTTACGTATTATTCGAGGATTCAAATGAATGGATTGTGAGATACAAATGGGAGTAAGATTTGGCGAATCCTTTTTACCACAGTATTTACACTCACCAACATATCCCACGATGAATCCACATGTCTCGCCAAACGCCTCCTCAGTCTGAAAATGTTGTGTTATGAAGAGTAATGAAATGACAAGTAAACAGAAGTTGGTTGGAAGTAGAAAATTTGACACAATTGCAAATACAGCAGTATAGTACTCAGTACTCACGAATCTAACACTACCGCTGTCACATGGGTATTCCGACGACAACTCGTAGGTCATTAATGCCTCTGGCACTGACCAAATTAATGGCATGACTGTAAACCCTATGATCGTGTACAGATTCCCAGCAGCTCTAAGGGAGGGTTCTACGCCAAATGGTCCACCTTAGTAGATAAATGATTTGCAAAAATTACAAGTTTGGAATGCGAGGATGAGGATTGGGTGGCTGGATGGATATGAACACAATCAAACAGTTTACATGGAAGTGACAAACACAAAGGTACAGAGTAATGCCCGAACCCCGATGAACGTCCACCACCTCGAGCTATTCTATTACGTGGCCAAACACGGAGGCATCAGCGCGGCGGTCCGGCGCATCCCTTACGGCATCAAAGCAGCCAGCTGCCGCGCTCGAGTCCAACCTCGGAGCTGTATCTACTCCAGATCAAAGCTTTCTTATCGGTCCTGGACGGCCTCGAGGTGTACAAAAACGACGGCATTACTATAACTTACACGCTCTTAACATAATCGCCAGCATGAATGCACTCATCACATCTTGGCGTGCTCCGCCAGCCGCCACGTCTGCCTCACTGCTGTTGCCATCCGATGGCTTCGTCGAAGGAGATGATATTGTATCAAGTAGTGGGTATCTGGACGCGTCTCCTCCAATTGCGTGCATGATAGGTCGTCGCCTAACAAGCTAGGTTGTAATAGGGCAAATCTTCGTGGTGCGGGGATCTCGGGACTAAAGAATAAGGCTGTGATTTTTTTAGACCCAGACCTTGAAACCTTGTGTGGAGGCTGACGGGAGGAGTGAGGACCAGCAGAATGCGTCTCGAGTGCGGAAGCTCGAAGAATCAAACCTTTCGCGGGAGGACTTGAAGTTTCGAGGCCGGAGATTCGACGAATCAGAAATGTCGCGGGAGCACTCGAAGCCGGACGCGAGCCTGTCTTGGGGTGGACCACTGTTTTCCTCGTCATTGGACAAAGACAACAGTGCCGACGTCTCCCGTCTAGTAGCATCCGTAGAAGTAAGAAAAAATAGTGACAATGTTACTCGCCGCATCATTCAGGGAGCACTACTCCCGTGCCACCACAGGTAACATCGGGGATGGGAACGTAGACCATTTCAACGCGGCCATGAACCCCGAAACTGATCGACGCGAGGCCGCTAAGGCCTTCAACAATGCCGACGGGTCCTTCTTCTACGCTCAGAACGGCAGGCTGAAGACCATCCACGGGCTGACAGATTTGGGAAATTCCTTTATCCGTCGCGAAAGTAAGGTAGGGGGTCATATGGGGATGAACGAGATCGCATTTGTTGGCCTTGTCGACGTCGACACGGCTCTCGCGTTAACCACATTTGACACGCCCACGTGGAGCGAATTATCAAGCTGCACCACGGAGCTCGCCCTACGGGAACTCCAACCTGGAGTCAACCATGGGACCTACGAAGGGGCATTCATCTTCTTCCCGGCACCGTTCGTGCAACGAGCAGTCGCCCAAAGTGGGTCGACTTGCCCCGTCGAACTCATTTTCAAGGTGAGAGAGGCGTACACGAATCATATCATTGGCAAGACCCCCGACATCATCGATACCATCGACACCCACGTGGAGCTGTTCGAGCAATTCTGCTGGGGAATCCAAGACGGGGAGTTGCACACGGGCGTCATTTTCAGTCCTGACGCTGACGACACCGAGCTAAGGAATTTTAGCAGGAGGTATCACGAGGACCGTATCGTAGGTCCGGCCGCGGGCACGACTACAACGACACCGGGAGCAGGAAGGGGTGTGGGCACGACCACAACGACACCAGGAGCATGGGGGGGGGACCCATACGGCAGCCTCGAAATACTCGCCAATGCCCTAACTCGAACGGTCGAAGAACAAGGATCATCCGCCGCAATCCTCGAGAAGATGCATCAGCACTCAGTCGATAAGGAGCTCGAGAAGAAGGATAAGTCCGTCGATTGGCACCCAAACCTGAAGAAGGTCGTGCGCTTCGCCGCCTCCCCCGATGGCATCAATCCAGCGCCGGGCATCCCCACTTCGTACAAGAAGATAATCAACGCTAGCACGATTGGTCATGCCGAAATAGAGTTGGTAGCTCAAATGGGAGACTTAGGACACGATGAACTCGAGTGGGACCTAAAACTCGTACACTCTCTTCGCAACGGGCTGCTCGAGTACAACAAGATGGACACCCCGGACAACCTCACCATTTTTCATCTCCGAGTGAAGGATCCAACGACACTCAACGAGCAACACGCAAGAGGTATGGAACTCCACATCCTCGAGTCGGGCAAGGACAACAACAAGGATATCGTGGAGAAAATTCAAGCCAGCAAGAAGAAGATCAGACTACCTACCACGATTGAGGAACTGATCATAATCGTCAAAGGGTTCGGAGGAATAGCCACCATCCTTTTTGGGGGGATGAGTATCCTAACCACGAACTTGAGGCAATTTGCTAGGGAGCTGGGCATGAACAAGGTACTCTTCAAAGGCAAGATCGCAATGGACAAGTCATTAATTGCACAGATTTTGTACAACATCGACAACCGAACCCAACTGTTCTTTTCCTACCTACGGCGAGCGAACGACCTAGAAGATGTAAGCGAGAGCATCACCAACTTCACCCCAATGGCAAACGACCTCGCGCTTGGCCAGCTTATAGTGGTGCTGCCGGCGACATTCACTCAGCCCACGATCGCGAAGGATGATGATAACGAACATGAAGGTCCGCCGAAGGGAGGAAAGAGGAGGAAGAAAGGACCAGGAGGCTCCGGAACACTTCTCGTGGAGCGCGAAGGAGAGAGTAGGTTGGATAACAACAGTAACATCCCACCCGAGTTTCGATTAAAGCAGAACGAGAGCTACAAGGAAGTCTTCGCGAGCAAGAACATCGAGGCCCGCCCGACGTGGACCCAAGGGTGCAGAATGTGCCCACGCTGGTGGATCCTCGGGAAGTGTTACAAGGATTGCAGGAACGTCGGGAGCCACGTAAGCAGCTCTGACCTCCCGGCTGACAAGAAGTCTGCATTCATCGAGTACCTCGAGATATGCAGGAGGGGATGACGGTTCGGGTCGGAGCATAGCTGCGTCCGACCACCACCTGCACCAAACATATCCAAATCGACACTTTTCCACGACAGCAATTACGATAGCAGACACGACGAATCAACCGCCCACAACTTCCCATCCACATCAAGAAGAGCAAGACGAGTAGCAGCAACGAACAACACCAGGGAGATTGGGCTCGAACCCAGGGAAGAGGTATGGACAGCCCCGGCGGGCAGCCCACCACCAATGACACTCGCACAGCCTCAACACCCTCCAGCCATGTTGGATGCGAATGCTAGAGGAACTCTTCAAGCGGAGGAACTACTGGGTAAGTCTGACTGCAAACTTTTGCCCTGTTTTGATCGCACTCATTCGATGGAGGGCATCGAGCTTCTGCCTGCGGCTGAGAGCGAATTCGAGTGCCTACTTGCTCATCCTCAGCCTGCCCATCCCATGGCGGGCGAACTTCCCATTGCGGGCGAACCTCCCATTGCGGGCCAAATTCCCATTGCGGGCCATATTCCCATTGTGGGCCAAATTCCCATTGCGGGCCAAATTCCCATTGCGGGCCAAATTCCCATTGCGGGCCAAATTCCCATTGCGGGCCAAACTCCCATTGCGGGCCAAATTCCCATTGCGGGCCAAATTCCCATTGCGGGCCTAATTCCCATTGCGGGCGAACTTCCCATTGCGGGCCTAATTCCCATTGCGGGCGAACATCCCATTGCGGGCAAACTTCCCATTGCGGGCCAACTCACCATCGCGGGCGGAATTGGAGGGAAAGAGTCGCCGTCCCATACCAGTGTGTCATCAAGCATAATCCATCAAGTCGGCGGGTCGACGACCCACATCAGTGTGTCAACCCCAAGGAAAGAGGTAGTGGTTGAAGCTGGGGAACACCACGGACTCTCTTGTTATAAGGGGTAGCTGACCGAGACTGGGGTATCGCCTTCAGCGTTGTCAATGGTAGAATTAACAAGCAAAAGTTCTTATCGGATCTTTATTTTACACAAAAGTGATCTTTAGTATCCTCGC
>Ga0247832_1003454_pt1 | contig 21596 bp, 22 predicted proteins | sample LaCruzMarch2015__10_FD_192407 | JGI IMG/M metagenome (GOLD analysis project Ga0247832, IMG submission 192407) | Freshwater microbial communities from meromictic Lake La Cruz, Castile-La Mancha, Spain - LaCruzMarch2015_4m | ecosystem: Environmental > Aquatic > Freshwater > Lake | place: Spain... | reverse complement strand
CCTTTATTGCTTCTTCCTGAAAGGATGCGAAATCGAATGGTTCTTGATTGTTCATAAAAAACTATGTTTAAAGTAAAATTAACAATTTTGTGAAATTATTACTTGACACAGTTTAGAAAACAGTCTCTTTTTTATTTAATCACCTTTCTATCATCCCCTTATAAAGTAATTTCCTATTGACATCTTCAATGTTGTAAGTATCTTTAGTTTTGGTCAAAGTATATTTGTCATTTTTCCATTTATCAGCAGACTCTTTTTTTACGATAATCGTTTGCTCATCATAAGGTACAAAAAGTTCTATTTCTTGATCGCTGCTATCAGTTTTTATGACTATAAAAGCAGATAAGGTTTGTTCAAGGACTTTAGATAAGGGGTCTAATCTTATGCCTACCTCAAAAATTCTGATACATTCGTTGCGTAAAACTGACCATTGATAACCTGCCGATGCTTTACAGCCGTGTTCGTCGGCATCATTACCTACGATTGGCGGTTTGGTTTGAGTTGGCTCAACTTTTAGCGAGTCATTTTGTTGAGTAGTTGTATTCGTGTTACAAGCCATTAAAAGATAATAAAGTATTAATATTGAAAAGTGTTTTTTCATTGTTGAAAGTTTAAGTAATAGATTTTTCGTAATAATAAGAAAAATAAAATTCTGAATGGATTCATTTTATTAGTTTTTTGTGACAAATTTTAAAAAGAAAATATCATCCCCTCGTGATTAGAATTATTTAATGTGTTGTATTTCTATAATCATGTCATGCTTTTAGCATTTTAGTTAATAAGATTTCATAAAGTTTCGATTCTATATCACTTCATTTTGCATTCGTCTACCTTTTACGTTAAATGAATTGATACTCCAAATCAATATTTAAACTCAATTAATCGCTTTATCGACCGCATTAATCTCAAAATTTTGTTCGCCCGAATTATTACATATATATTTAGTCTTCAATAAACTAAACTTATCCGTATTGTATGAAAAAATACCTACTTATTATTATTCTCAGTATGCTTTCTTTGGGCGTTGTCAATGCTCAAGAAGAGAACGTTGACTTAGAGACAACCAAGAAAATTCGTCAAGAAGGGCTTCAAAATTCAAAAGTCATGGATATTGCCTTTAATTTGACTGATGTAAACGGCCCACGTTTGCAAGGCTCACCAGGATTTATGAGAGCTGCCAATTATGCCAAAGGAAAATTGGCGGAATGGGGATTAGAAGATGCCAAGCTTGAAGCATGGGGAGATTTTGGTAAAGGTTGGGAACTCAATAAAAGTTATGTGGCAATGATCGCTCCTTATTATCGACCTTTAATTGCGTATCCAAAAACATGGACGGCTGGCACCAAAGGAAAATTGAAATCAGCTGAGATTTTATTGATTGAAGAAACTGATACACTAGGTTTAGAAAATTATCGTGGTAAACTAAAAGACAAGGTGATTTTACTTTATAAAAACGATAAAATTCAACCATCCTTCAAGCCAGATGCAAGTCGCTATACCGACGAAGAATTAGAGAAAATGGCCACTGCAACGCCAACTACAACTACACCACCCGATACAGCTTTCCGCTCAATGATGCAGGCCATGCGTAGAACCAATATGCTTTCTACAAAAACCAAAGATATGGCTAAAAAAGAAGGTGCTTTGGCACTTTTGAGTATGAGTGCTAAGGGAAAAGATGGTACATTGTTTGTTTCGGGTGGAGGATCATACAAAGCTACAGACCCCGAAGGCTTACTCGATATTATGCTTGCTGCCGAAGATTATCTGTCGCTTTGCCGATTGACGAAAGCGGGAATTCCAGTTAAATTAGAGTTAGATGTAAAAACAAAATTTTTTACTGAAGATTTAAAAGGTTATAATGTTTTGGCCGAAATTAAAGGAACTGACCCTACATTGAAAGAAGAAATAGTAATGTTGGGAGCACACCTTGATTCTTGGCAAAGCTCGACTGGGGCAACTGATAATGCCGCAGGCTCAGCTGTGATGTTGGAAGCTGTTAGAATATTGAAAACTTTGGGTGTTCAGCCACGTCGCACGATAAGAATTGCTCTTTGGAGTGGTGAAGAACAAGGGCTTTTTGGTTCGAGAAATTATGTGAAAAATCACTTGACCAATGCCGAAACCAAAAAAAGTAATGCCGAAGGAGATAAAGTGACCGCCTATTTCAATGTTGATAACGGTACCGGCAAAATCAGAGGGATTTATTTGCAAGGAAACGACGCCTGTCGCCCGATTTTCACTAAATGGTTTGAGCCTTTCAATGATTTAGGAGCAAAAACTGTTACGATTAGAAACACTGGTGGAACAGACCATCTTTCGTTTGTGGGTGTTGGTATTCCCGGTTTCCAGTTTATTCAAGATGAAATTGAATATAATACTCGCACACATCATACAAACATGGACTCATACGATCATTTACAACCAGAAGATTTGAAACAGGCTGCAACTATTGTGGCTTCGTTTGCCTATAACGCTGCTATGCGTGATGAAAGATTACCGAGAAGGAAATAAATTTCAAACAAAACGGCTTGTAAATAATTGATTTGCAAGCCGTTTTGTTTTTTATGTCATTAACTTTTTTCAATAATCATTTTGTAAACATTGGTTTCTCGTCTATTAAAACCCACTTTTTGGTAAAGTTTATTGGCCGCAATTCGACTTGGGTGCGAGGTAAGCATCAATAAATTTACGTCTTTGGTTTTTGCAAAATTGATTGCATGTTGTACCAATTTTTCGCCGATTCCTTGTCCTCGATACGTATCATTTACTACAACATCTTCAATCCATGCTTTTTTTCCTGTTGGGCTATAATATATGCCAACGGTTAGCATTCCGGTTATATTTTCTGAATCATCATAAGCTAAAAACAAATGACTATTTTCTGATGCCACAAGATTCATAAGTGTTTCCTGAGAAGCCGTATAGGGAGTAGTTACAAGTAAATCAATGAAATGCTGAATGACTTTTTGTATCGCTGGCGAAAGGGTGTTTATCTCTTTAATTATCATATATTTTAGTTTTTATGATGGATATAATTGTTTAATTGACTTCAACGAAACCTCAATCAATTCATTGAGCACTTCGAGGTTAATAGCTGAAAGTTTTTTTAGATTAATGCAACATTTCCAAGCTTTGGTTTTACTCAGTTTTTGTAATAAATCTTCTCTTTGTTCAATGGATAAATGAAGGTACAAAGAGATAGCCGTAGCCCGTGGAGAAAATGCTATAAGCGGAGCATTACCTTTATGTCCGCTAGCATATTTATAGTGATAGCTCCCAAAACCAATGATACTTGGCCCCCACATTTTAGGTTCTAGATTTATCTGATTTTGAAAAATATCAACTAAGCGAAAGGCATCTTTGCATTTGGCTTCGTCGATGATTTGTTTGATAAAATCGCTGATATTGGCTTTTGTCTCGGTAGTTTTGTTGGTTGCCATATTCTTTTTTGGAAGATTCTTTTGAGCTCTAAGTCCTAAATTAACAAAAAACCTTTACCTATCAAAATACGCAAAGGTTTTCATGAATTTTGAAAAATTGAAGAAAAAATAAATTTGATTTTTTATGGATTTTTGACTCAAAACTACTGAATTTTGACTACTATTTTTTAATTTATTTTCACCGTAACTCGGCTCCGACTCAAAGAAATTAATTGTCTCGCTCACAATCCACCGATATTTTTCAATAAATTAAAATCGCAGCTGAGAATCGCTTTAAACAGGAACAATAATTGACTCGATAAGAATAGGCAAAATCCGCAATAATTTTGATAGAATAAAAAGTTTCACCCAAATATTTTTCTATATTTCTATTAAAATCAATTGACACAACTTTAACTTTGAAAAATTAACGCAAGACCCAAATATTTGCTCGGCTTTTAGTTATTAAAGTCACCGATTGTGAATGAGATACGATCGTGAGAGTAAAGGACTTTTTTGTATTGGAAATATTAGTCTGCTTATTCCCGTTTACACAGATTTTAGTGCATCGCATACCTTAATTTTTTGATAGAGAAACGTTAAAAAATCAATGAAAATAGTCAAGATTTTATACATAATATTGATTTTCTGGTCGGAAGGGTATTCTCAAAAATTACTTATACTAAGTCCAGAAAAAATAACTTTTTCTCCAAGTTTTAGTATTGTAAAAGTAACTGATGCTCGCATACAGCGAGAAAATATGGGTCAAATCTTTATTTCTGCAACTCAGAAAGAGCCTATTGGTTTTAAAGGCGGAACAGAGGCTGTTATCAAGAAATTTCTTTTGCAATCATTGCCAAATAAAGAAAACCAACTTTTACTCAGATATAGAATTCTTGATTTAAAAATTACCGAATCGAAGTTATCAAATGGTAATATTTCTGGTCAAATACAGCTAAAAGTATCTTTCGACCGAATCGGAAAAAAAGATACAATTTTGCTTACTGAGACAAACACAAGTACCTCTTTTTTGCGTTCAGACATTCAAATGCCCAATGCAAAATATGAATCTATTTTAGTGTCTTTATTCATAAAATCGCTTGAATATTTTGATAAATGGCTAACACTCAATGGCAGTAAACATGAAGCTCTCATCAAAGGTGTAAAAATCGTTTTTCTCCCAGAAAACGATATAAATGATAGCGATACCATTTATTATAATACACGAAAAATCGATTGGAATGATTTTAAAGGAAAACCCACGAATACACGTTATGGGGCTGCTATCTTTGCTAATTTTGCTTACGGAGCGAGTTTTCAAGTCATTGATGGATATATTTTAGCCAAAGTTTCGACCAAAACCTACATGGTGCGTGGAATGTCTTGGGTTTTACCTAATTCACTCAATGATTATGCTTTGGCTCACGAACAACTACATTTTGATATTGCAAAACTTGTAACCGAGCGTTTCAAAAAGAAAATTGCCACGATGCAAGCCGATTTGATAATAGACCTTAACAGTATGATTCAATACGAATATTTAGAGTCCTACCGTGAAATGAATCAGTTACAAAAGCAATATGATAGTGAATCGAACCATAGTCTTTATCGACAATCACAAGCTGATTGGGAGTTAAAAATAAAAAAATGGTTAAGCGAAAAAGGCTAAAATATTAAAAAATGATTTAGAGATTCAAATTGTGACACGTAAAGTAAAGAAAATTTTAAGTTTATGAGTATATTTGTGGTCGTTTTTTTTCAAAATACAGTATTTAATGATGCGAAACCTTATTTTGTTGTTTTTCCTATTATTTTTCAACCTTGTTGGATTTGCTCAAATTACGATCAACCTGCCATTAACAAGAAGTGTCTTTCAGAGAGATAATAATAATACTTCAATTATCTATATATCAGGAAATTATGAAGATGCCATCGAAAAAATTGAAGCAAGACTTTTGCCTGTGAAAGTAGGGCAGGGTGTTGCTACTGATTGGGCTCCAGTAATTGATAAACCACAAAATGGTTCTTTTGTAGGCTCAATAAAAGGTACAGGTGGCTGGTATCAATTACAAGTAAGAGCTTGGAAGAATGGGGCTGTTATTTCTCAATCTACAGTTGAAAAAGTAGGTATTGGCGAAGTATTCTTGATAGCAGGGCAATCAAATGCAGAAGGAAGACGAAATTATGGTGAAAAAGCATCAATCGATGATCGTATAAATTGTTTTGATTATCAAAAAATCGACTTTTTAGATGAAATCCCTCCTTTTCAGAGTTTTTCACACGTCGAGCGAACATCTTCGATTGCTCCCCGTGGGCAGGGAACTTGGTGTTGGGGCGAGCTGGGCGATTTATTGGCCAAAAGTTTGAATGTTCCAATTATGTTTTTCAATGCTGCCTATGAAGGAACAAGTATCGAAAATTGGTATAGCAGTTCGATCGGAGTTTCTACCAAACACCCATATTTTAAGTTTACATTTCCTAACCAAACACCCTATTCGTATTTGAGAATTTCGCTGCAATATTATATTTCTCAACTGGGGTTACGTTCGGTTTTGTGGCAGCAAGGAGAAGCAGAAACCGACCTTAAAACCACGCAAGAATATTATGAAACTGCTCTCAGAAAAGTCATTGAAAAAAGTCGATTAGAATCTGGTAAAAAAATAAGTTGGATGCTTGCTCGTGTATCTTTATTAAATACAAATCAGATTTATCCGACTGTAATTAACGCACAAAATAATGTTATAAATCCTGCCGACTATATCTTTGAAGGGCCTAATACTGATTCTATTCAAACTCCCCGCCCAGAAGGCGTACATTTTACAGATTCAGGAATTTCGGATTTGGCAAAGGCTTGGGATATTAAAATGAACACACGTTTTTTTAGTCAATCTATCCCTTTTTTGCCCTCACCAATAGTTCCTCTAAATGTCTCTTGTCAAGTATCTGATAAAGTTACGCTTAGTTTACCTACTTCATATAATTCGCAAAAATGGTCGAATAATCTTACATCTTCTACTTTAACGGCATCAAATGGTATATACAATAGCGTATTAAGAGACCAAACAGGTAATTATTTTTTCACAACAGCCGTTGATGTAAAAAAGGTTTTTCCGACCGCAAAGCCTGTTGCTTACGCTAAAAAAAGTCTGTTTTTCTGTGAAGGAACGAGTATAGATTTATTTACCGATAGTCCCGATTACACATCATTTGTGTGGAATAGTGGCGAAACTCAAAAACAAATTACGGTAAAAAACTCAAGTTCATATAGTGTAAAAGGTATTAGTGCGATAGGCTGTGCATCGCCCGAATCTAATATTATACAAACACAAATACTTTCGTTGCCAATAAAACCTGTTATTTATCAGAGCGATGTCGCCGCTTGTGAAGGTAATACAATTACATTGGCATCGACAAGTTTGAAAGAAAGTGTTTGGAGTACCAACGAAACCGCCCCTTTTATCACGGTTCGTGCTGTAGGAGATTATAAAGTAACGGTGCGACAGAAAGATGAAAATGGTTGTTTTTCGATTGACTCAGAACCGGTGACGTTCACAATCAAGCCTCGTCCCGAAACTCCCGAAATTATGCAAATAGGCATTTATGCTTTGCAGGCTAAGCAAAAATCTCAAGCAATCGATTTGTCTTATGAATGGAAGCAAGATGATAGAATTCTGGCCAATAAAACGGCGTTTATCAAGATTAATTCACCAAGCTTTATAACTGTTACTGCACTCCGAAACTTTATAGTTGCTAACAAAACTTTTACCTGTCGTTCGAACCTTTCTGGGGCATATTCGTTTGTGCCAAGCACCGAATTGTCGGGTATTATTATTTATCCGAATCCTACAAGCAATGGAATAGTTACATTGGAAGCAAAAGATAATCTTGAAGACTTTACCCTTACAATCTATGATAGCAAAGGACAATATATTTATACGAGTCCAATTCCAAATCTAATAGAACCTCGAGTGGTGGATTTATCAAACCTTAGTTCTGGTAAATATATCGTAAAATTAACCAATGGTATATATGTCGAAAAGAAGAGCATCGTAATCATGAAATAAAATCAGAACCCTGATGTCTGACACAGCATCATACCTATCCTAAATACCTAGACAAAGGACAAGAGACAAGAAATTCGTGACGATTTACCGAAGCGACGAAGCGTCTCGAATTTTGTTTCTCGTGTCTCATTGCTTGACAGGGTTGTTTCTTAACTTTCTTTCTCCAAAAACTCCTTAATTCGGTGAGTTTTATCTTTTCCGATTAGTTTTATTAATTCTTCTTCGGGGGCATTTTTTATATTTGTAATCGTCTTGTATTGCTTCAAAACTTTTGTAGCAGTAAGTTTACCGATTCCACTGGCACTTTCGAGACTACTATTCAAGAAGTTTTTACTTCGGCGGTCACGGTGATGTGTAATACCAAAACGGTGAGCTTCGTCTCGGCAACGCTGAATGAGTTTCAACGACTCTGATTTTTTGTCAATGTATAGTGGTAGCGTATCTTCGGGGAAATAAATTTCTTCCAGACGTTTCGCAATACCAATAATTGGAATTTGGCCATAAATTCCAATTTCCTTAAGGGCATCACAAGCCGCGGAAAGTTGCCCTTTTCCACCATCAATAATAATCAAATCAGGTAATTCTGCTTTTTCTTCTATCAATCGAGTATATCTGCGGCCTACCACTTCTTTCATAGTCGCAAAGTCATTTGGCCCTTCTACGGTTCTCGGAATATAATGTCTGTAATTTTTCACCGAAGGCTGACCATTGATAAAACAAACCATTGCCGAAACAGGATTCGTTCCTTGAATATTCGAGTTATCGAAACATTCGATGTGGCGTGGAAGCGATTTTAACTGCAAATCTTGTTTTAGTTTTACCAGTACTCGGTCACGTTTGTTGGTTGCTCCGCTGGCTGCAATGGCTTCACGTTCGGCTTTTTCACGCTGGAAATACATGACATTTTTCAGCGACATTTCCATCAATTTTCGCTTATCACCAATTTGCGGAACCGCAATTTCGGCTTTCATATCAATTTCTAAAGGAATATTTGTCACAATTTCCTTTGCTTCACTTTCGTAAGTTTGTCGAAGTTCCACAATCAACATCGTCAGAACTTCTTCATCTGTTTCATCTAGTTTTTTCTTTACTTCCAAAGTCTGGCTTTGCGTAATTGTGCCATTTATAACTTTGATGAAATTGAGGTAAGCCGAATTTTCATCAGAAACAATGCTGAAAACATCTAAGTCTTTGATGGCAGGATTTACGACCGTAGCTTTACTTTGATAATTTTGCAGAAAATCTAATTTCAATTTATACTGCTGGGCTTCTTCAAAAGCTAATTTAGCTGCTGAATCTAGCATTTTTTGTGCAAAAAACTGCTTAGCAGGAGCAATGTTGCCTTTTAGAATATGATTTACTTGCTCAATTTCTTTATTATACTCTTCCTCTGATTGACGATTTTCGCACGGGCCTTTGCAATTACCAATATGGTATTCTAAACAAATTTTAAATTTCTTGCTCGCCACATTTTCCTCCGAAAGATTTAAAATACAAGTGCGTATTGTGTAAAGTTGGCCAAACATTTCGAGCAATGCATACATCGCTCTTGAATTGACAAAAGGCCCATAAAGTTTGCCTTTGCTCTTATCTTCCATTCTGCGAGTGGTGATTACTCTCGGAAAACGCTCGTTGGTTACACACACATAAGGGTACATTTTATCGTCTCGCAGTAAGATATTGAAGCGAGGTTGATGTTTTTTTATTAGTGTGTTTTCGAGCAAAAGTGCATCGTACTCGGTTGGTACGATAGTAAACTCAAGTTTCCGAATACAAACCACTAAACGACGTGTTTTGCGGTCGTGGCGATTGAAATTATAGAAATAGCTACTTACCCTATTTTTTAAGTTTTTGGCTTTTCCTACATAAATAATCTCTCCTGTTTCATCGAAATAACGATAAACCCCAGGCTCTTCTGGAAGTTGTGGCAATACGGATTTATAATCAAATATTATTTCAGACATACAGGCAAGTAAAATGACGAATTTAGAATGACGATAGACAAATTTATAATGCTGAATGACAGTAGTTTATACGCTGTTATTTTGGGTTTTATATTTTTATAGTGTAAGTTTATATTTTGCAAATAGCTGAATATAAGTAATTTATGTTCTTTATTAGTAAATCATATTACGTTATTATTATTTAATTTTCTCAAAATATTTCAAAATAATCATTACTCGGTGTTTATCAAAAACAAAATTAACTTATTTTACTGTTTAATATTTCGTAATTACCTCTTTGTTTCACATCTTATTACAAAGATTTATTTATATTTTGTCGAAATCTATTTTCTGTTTTAACTATAAAGATATTGTTGTCCATTTTTTTTATTTTAATCTACAACTTCTTTCCATTAATTCCTTTGCTCAAGCTTCTGGTATTGTTGATGAAATCATTTTTGATAATTTAATAATCTTTGCTGGGCTTACTTTTGAAGCCAATGGAATAATGTGTGTTTGGGAAAAGAGTTGAAAAGTTTTTATCGTTGAAAATGGTGTAATATCTACCAAACCAATCATTGATATAAGTGAAGAAGTAAGTGATTACGGCGATCATGGACTCAATGGATTCGCTCTCGACCCTAATTTTTTGAAAAATGGTTATGTATATTTAATGTTCGTCGCAAAACGCAAGCATATACTTAATATTGGAAAACCCGACTAAAAAGTTCAAGAAGAAACACCTTTTCAGACCACACTTGGGCGTATCACTCGCTACTCGTAGACCGCTTCAAGTAATTTCACAAGAATTGACTTAAATTCAAGAAAAGTTTTGGTGGGAGAACCTCCCTCGACCGGAATTTCGATTTTTGTTGATAATACTCCTTTGCAGATTATAAGCACGAGTATCGACAAATTAGAAATTTTTTTAAAACAATAAAGATTTTCCACTAAGCCTTAATGCACAAGTATTAGATGCTGAACATAGTAAAGAACAACTCAGTTATTTATGGTCGGTTTTGCTATTCCACGACGACCACATCCATTTTGTAACATCATCTTATCGTCTAATTGGTGAGGCTGTCTTGAATATTGTACCATGCGATGCTCAAACATATTTTTATAAAGTTATATTAACTGCCACCGATGCCGAAGGTTTGAGTTCTATCTATGAAAAAATAATGAAGCCAAATTGTGTAATTTTGAGTGTGTCATCAGGTAGTTACGAACTTAGTATTGCTCCTAATCCAAACCAGTAAACGATTGATATTTTTCCATTAAATGACCTAACCAATAAGCTATTAAAAGCAACACTTAATTACGCAACTGTTGGCATGATAATGAATAAAGAAGCAATAAAGCCTATTCTCGACGCTAAACTCATCGCAGCTGAAAGTGGAATGTATCTATTGAAAATCTCAACCGATGGTTTATCTAAAACATTTAAGTTGATAAAAGATTAGTTTTTATAAATCAATTATCAAATGTTTCCTTTCCGTACCAACGTCTAAATTATACTTTCTTTTAGAATTTGTTGTTTCCGACTATTTTAGTGGTTTTTAAAATATTTTCTACAAAATACTTGCGATTTGAATTATTAAAAATTTACTTTGCAATACAAAGTTCTTTTTAAAATAATGAAGTCGAATCAAATAAGGATATTTTTCAGAATTAGCCGAGCCACTTTGAGTTTGGCCTTGCTTTCGGCTTTATGCTGCTTATTATTGATAATCAGAGCCGTACAGACCGAGCAAATTAGAGGTTTATTTTTGCTTTGGAATCTTTTTTTGGCTTGGATACCATTATTTTTTGCTCTTTTAGCTCGCCGTTTATCTTCATCAACAAGGGTTATTAGGTCAAAGCCACTTTTTATTTTAGTTAATTTGGGTTTATGGTTGCTGTTTTTTCCAAATTCTCCTTATCTGATTACCGATTTGATACATTTGGGTGAAAAGGAAAGACACATTTTGTGGTTCGATACAGTAGGGTTTTTTATTGCGGCTCTAGCTGGAATATGCACGGGTCTATATTCTCTTAAAGTGATTCACCAAGTACTTAATCAGTTCATTAACAATGTTTTAGCTTGGATTGTAATTTCGGTAAGTATAGTGTTGTCAGGTTTTGGTTTATATCTCGGACGCTTCGCAAGATTCAATAGTTGGGATTTATTCACTCATCCATTTTATTTATTCCGAAAATCTTTTCAAGAATTACAAAATCCATTAGCCCTTCAAACAACGTTGGTCTTTACTTTGGTTGTAGCGGTGCTATATATTTCACTTCTCATTTTAATTCCTAACCGTAATGCAAATCTTAAAAATGCTAGGTAGCTTCCGTCATGCTTTTGCTGGAATTAGATTTTTGATGAAGGAAAATAATGCAGGATTTCATGTCTTTGTTGCCATAGTCGTCTTATCAGCAGGATTTTATATGAAACTATCAGCTATTGAATGGGCGATTATTATTACCCAAATCGGCTTGGTTTTGGTAGTAGAAACACTAAATACGTCAATCGAAAAACTCTGTGATTTTGTATCGCCCGAATACCATCAATTAATCGGAAAAGTAAAAGATTTATCCGCCGCTGCAGTTTTGATTATGTCTATTGTTGCGGTTATCGTCGGAATTATCATATTTTTGCCTAAACTTTTCATTCATTTATGAACGAACATCTCGAAAATCTAAAAGAAATTCGCTCCTTGATGGAACGCTCCTCGAAATTCCTTTCGTTGAGTGGTCTTTCGGGTATTTCGGCGGGCGTATGTGCTTTGTTGGGAGCTTGGTATGCTTATGCTAAACTCCACGTTGATGGTTCAGGTTTATTGAGCAATCCAGAAATTAGACATGAAATTGTTCCTCAATTAGTCGTAGAAGCCTTAATTGTTTTGGCATTTGCATTGTTGTTTGGAACATTATTTACCATCAGAAAAGCCCGAAAACAAGGTTTAAGTGTTTGGAACAAAACCTCAAAATTATTGCTTCTCAATTTAATGATTCCACTAATAGCTGGAGGATTTTTTTGTCTTGGAATGCTCTACCATGGCTTTTTTTGGTTATGTTTTCCTGCCACACTTGTTTTCTATGGTGTTGCATTGGTAAGTGCAAGTAAATACACCTTGCATGATATATTTTATTTAGGAATTGCTGAAATAGTCTTAGGTTTAATTGCTTTATTTTTGGCAAAATATAATTTGATTTGTTGGGCAATTGGCTTTGGGGTTTTACATATTGTCTACGGGTCCGTTATGTATTTTAAGTATGATAGGCAAGAAAGTGAGATTCCAAAATGAAAGTTAAAAAGTTTTCAAGAATGACATTTTTCATTCTTAATTCATCATTTTTATTTGTGCGTTAGCACTATGCAAATATTACAGAATTTTAATAAAGCTTTTGAAAGCAAGGCTCGACTCGGTATAATGTCGGTGCTGATGGTCAATGAAGTAGTAAGTTTCATAGTTTTGAAAGACCTCTTGTCAATGACTGATGGTAACTTGGCTACGCATTTACGTTCCTTAGAAGAAGCCAACTATATTACTTTCAAAAAAGAGTTTATTGGCCGAAAACCAAGTACTGTTTATAAAGTAACCGAAGAAGGGAAAAAAGCATTTGAATACCACCTCAACGAGTTAGAGAAGTTTATAAAAGGCTCATAAAATATATTTTTTTTATCTTTACTTTGAAACGGAAAGTACTTTTAAAATAATTAATTCGCAATTTAATCTTAAATACTTAAATGGAAAACTCGGAACAGAAATCAACCTTTTTTCAAAGGAATGCGGCATTGATTAAAGGCTTTTTTATTGGCTTTTTAATTCTTTTACTGTTGATTCCCACGTTTATGATACAATCGATTGTAAGTGAGCGTGAAGGAAGGAAAAGTGAAGTTATACGAGAGGTAAGTTCAAAATGGGGGAATAGTCAGCAGTTAATTGGGCCAATCTTGAGGATTCCCTATTATGAAATTTCAAGAATTGAGAAATTGAATACAAATGGTAAGAAAGAAATTGAGCAAACTAAGTCGCTGGAATATGCTTATTTTTTGCCCAATCAATTAGAAATTAATGGATTAGTAAATCCTGAAAAACGTAGCAGAGGAATTTACGAAATTGTGGTTTATAACTCAAAAGCTACATTTGATGGAGATTTTACTAATATTTCGCTTGACCAGTTTAAGGCTTTACCCGAAAATATTCTTTGGAAAGATGCAAATGTGTTGTTTACTCTGAGTGATTTTAGAGGAATAACTGAAGATATAGAATTAAATTGGAATGGTAATAAATCGTTTTTTTCGTCGGGGGCGAAATTGCCTTTTGCACGAGAATCAAATATTGCCCTTTCTGGAATCTATACCCCAGTTCAGATTAATGATGGAGGAAAAGGCAAATATAATTTTCATTTTGAATCGAATTTGAAAGGTTCAGCATCGCTAAATATTGTTCCAGTTGGTAAAACAACAAAAGTTATGTTGAAATCGAATTGGCAAAATCCGAGTTTTATTGGGGCATTTCTGCCAGATAAGCGAGTCGTGAATGAAAAAGGATTTTCAGCATCATGGAAAGTTCTGCATCTAAATCGAGATTTTCCTCAACAATGGACGGGTAATGCTCCTGAAACATTGACACAATCAAGTTTTGGTGTAAACCTCATAACACCCAATGATAATTATCAGCAAAGTAGCCGTTCGGTGAAATATGCGATTCTTATTATTGCACTTGTTTTTATGGCGTTTTTTTTCACTGAAATACTTAATAATAAGCGAGTACACCCCTTTAATTATATTTTGATTGGATTAGCCCTCTGCATTTTTTATACCTTATTGTTGTCAATCTCTGAGTTTCTAACATTCAATATATCTTATCTGATAGCTTCATTTTTGACAATATGTTTAGTTTTCTTGTATTCAAAAAGTATTTTTCAAAATACGCAATTGTCTGGTTTGGTAGCTTTAGTGATGCTTACTCTTTATGGTTTCATCTTTATAATCATACAATTAGAAGACACTTCTCTATTGATTGGTAGTATTGGCTTATTTACAATTTTATCTATAACGATGTATATCTCCCGTCGAATAAATTGGCAGAATGTTGGACTAAAAAAAAATGATTAATTAAAATGGAACAAGATTTTGCCGTTTTTATAATGAAATTTCAAAATGGTAGGACAGGTATGCAACCTGTAAAGCTGAGAACTTATATTCAATGAACCTGATAAATTGACAGGTTACAAACCTGTTCTACAAAAAAATCTTATGTTTACATTTAAACTAAAACCGTTCGTCATTTTTCTGCTACTTTTTTTGGTAGAAGTTGGAATCGCTCTTTGGATCGATGATAGCATTATTCGTCCGTTTTTTGGAGATTTCTTGGCCGTAATAGCCTTGTTTTTTCTGCTGAAAACCTTTTTGCTTATGTCTGATTTAAACTTGGCTTTTGTTTCACTCGGTATCGCCTATTTGCTTGAATTCTTGCAATACTGTAATTTTGTGAAGCTTATTGGCTTAGAAAAATACAAAATTATAGCCATAGTTTTGGGTAGTTCGTTCGATTGGCGAGATGTTTTTGCTTATACATTAGGTATTTTTGCAGTTTTTCTTTTCAATAAAGAAACCTTGGGACTAAAGGTCTGACGGTACGTCTGACCAAATAAAATAAATACTAATAACATGAATTTTGCACATAAAAACTCAATCGTTCGTAAAATTTGGAGCAGTTCCGATACCATTTTGTTTATTTTTGGTGGAGCAGCAGCCGAATTTTCATTAAATAAGGCCGTAGATTGGCTCTATTTTACTGGCAAACTTCCCGCTGACCCGATTGGCAGGTTATTTTCAACGGTGGTTTATGCTCAACAAATTATTTTTTCAGACGAAAAAACTGCTCTTGCAGCCATTGATAAAATCACGGCGATTCATCAATCAGTTGAACAAAGTAGGGGAATGAAGATTCCCGATTGGGCGTATCGTGATGTACTTTTTATGCTCATTCATTACTCAATTTCGGCCTTTGAATTGCTCGAAAGAAAACTGACTGATGTCGAAAAAGAAGAAATATTCGATGTTTTCAATAGTGTAGGAGAGCGAATGGGCTTAAAAGATTTACCCCGTAATCATATCGATTGGCTGGATGTTCGTGAACAGCATTTGAAAGAAAACTTACTTAAAAGTGCGTTAACCGATGATTTATACCAGCAATACCGCAAACATTTAGGCTTATTCCGATATTTGATTTTATGGGAAGGGCAAAAACTTGTAGTGCCATTTCGGGTAAGAAATTTATTATCAATGTCTCGTTTTTCGGTTTTGAAGCCTTTTCTGCTACTTTATAAATTCACACATAAAATTAACTGCGATAAATTCTTAAAACAAGCCCTTTTACCACCAGAGTACGCCAAGCGAATTATGGCTTTGGACAGAATGGTTATTGATTATTATTGACTGATTTTTAAGTTGTTAGGGCTTAGATTTGAAACGCCCCTTGATATTCGAGCAACTTTTTTTGATGAATTTTTTAAGACTCCTTTAAATTGTATTGTGTTGCATTCTTAATTCTACATTCTTCATTATACATTAGTACCTAAACCCAAAGTTTTTTCGTATTTTTGTGAGATAAATAAAAAAAATACGCTCGAATGAATGCTGGACAAGCCTATTGCTCTTTTTGTGGCAGACGTAAAAACGAAGTTGAATTATTAATATCTGGGTCAGAAGCGAATATCTGTAATTTTTGTGTCGAACAGGGTTTTCAATTAGTACAACAAGAATTGAATGGGGGAGTAACTCCGCCGAAAAAAGAAAAGAAAAAGAAATCAGAGTTGCCAAAGTTTGATTTAAGACCACCAGTGGAACTCAAAAACCACCTTGACCATTTTATTATCGGGCAAGATGAGGCCAAAAAGGTATTGAGTGTGGCTGTATATAACCATTATAAACGCTTAACACAACCAAAACGTGAAGATGATGTTATGATTGAAAAGTCTAATATTATTATGGTTGGCGAAACTGGGACTGGCAAAACATACTTGGCTCGCACGATTGCAAAGGTGCTTCAAGTGCCATTTGCAATTGCCGATGCAACGGTACTTACCGAAGCCGGATATGTTGGTGAAGACGTTGAAAGTATCTTGAGCCGTTTGTTACAAGCAGCCGATTTTAACGTAGAATTAGCTGAGCGTGGCATTGTTTATATTGATGAAATCGACAAAATTGCTCGAAAAGGAGATAACCCTTCTATTACTCGCGATGTGAGTGGCGAAGGTGTCCAACAAGGACTTTTGAAATTATTGGAAGGCTCAATTGTGAGTGTGCCACCGCAAGGCGGACGTAAGCACCCTGAGCAAAAGCTGATTCAGATAAACACCGAAAATATTCTTTTTATTTGTGGAGGAGCATTTGATGGTATCGACCGCCACATCGGAAAACGAATGAATAATCGTCCGATTGGTTTCTCGAACAACGGTAAAACAATTGACCTTTCGAGTGATACGAGTTTGTTGCGTTTTGTGTCCCAACAAGATTTGAAATCATTTGGATTGATTCCTGAGTTGATTGGCCGTTTGCCTTTATTGACTTACCTCAATCCGCTCGACCGCTCGGCTCTTCGCAGAATCTTGACTGAGCCTAAAAATGCTTTGGTGAAACAATACCAAAAACTTTTTGCGATGGAAGATGTAAAACTCGACTTTTCGGATGAAGCATTAGAGTTTATCGTTGACCAAGCAATGGAGTATAAACTTGGTGCAAGAGGTTTACGCTCGGTTTGTGAGGCAATAATGACCGATATTATGTATGAAATTCCTTCAGACAAATCAATAAAGAAATTTACACTTACGCTTGATTATGCCCAAAGTATGTTTGAGCGTTCGGCGTTTTATCAGTTAAAATTGGTTGCTTAATTTTAAACCTATTTCTTTGAAAAAGTCTCATTTTGTTAACAAAATGAGACTTTTTTTTGTAGCTTTCTGTAAAAAATCTTTTAAAAATGAATGTTATTTTCTTACATGGTTTTGGTGAAGATTCTACTGTTTGGGTCGATTTTCTGCAACTTCTTCCCAGTGAACATACTTATTTTTGTCCTGACTACGCATCAGTAACTGATTGTGAAAGCATGGAAGCTTATACATTATGGTTAGATACTTTTATAGTAGAAAATAAAATAGACAAATGCGTATTGATTGGGCACTCGATGGGCGGATATATTGCTTTAGCTTTTGCAGAAAAATTCTCGAAAGAAGTTTTGGGTTTGGGGCTATTTCATTCATCAGCTTATGCAGATAACGATGAGCGAAAAGAAATCAGATTCAAAACCTCCCGTGTGATTGAACAACTAGGCACGGCTAAATTTATTAAAAGTTTCTACCCGAATATGTTTACTGAAAAATTTAAGAAGAAAAACGCCGATTTTATCGAAAAGCAAATTGAAAGGTATTCATATTTGCCAAAAGAAGCATTGATGAATGCCCAAAATGCGATGCGTGGGCGAGTGGATAAGACCGCTGTTTTAAAAGAAGCCGATTATCCAATTATGATTTTAGCAGGAGAAAAAGACACTTTTGTGCCAAAAATTGCTGCTTTAGAGCAAATATCTTTATTGAAAAATAGCCAAAGTGTGATTTTGGATGGCGTAGCTCACGCAGGAATGTTTGAAAATCCAACCGAAAGTGCGAAAGTGCTAACAGCGTTTTTATCAAAAATTTAGAGTGAAAAAAAAGCACAAAAGCCAACATTTCTACTGAATTTTATGCTTTTTATTGACTTACGGATGATCAACAGTTTACAAATATTACTTCCATCCATCATCCGAAGGCTTTGGCTTTGTAGTTGGTTTTTTTGTTGTTGAATTACCTTTTCCAGGTGCGACCGATTGTGCAGTGGATAAACCACCAACCCTTGGGCTTGAAGAAATAACTGCAACGTTTTTGTCAACTCTTGAATACACACGGCTTACGATTTTCCATTCGCCATTGATTTTCAATAGATTCAAGAAATCAACGAATTTGAAAGTTGGCAATTCCTCTTCAGTTACAGCAGTAGCGGCTGTGCCGGCATAGCTATAATTTACAATTTTACTTGTCCATTTTGCTCCACCCGCAGGCACAGACGCAATGAATTTTTTAACAGCCATTTCTGAAACTTTACCCTCCTTACTCAAATTTCGCAAGTTGGCAAAATTAAAAAAAGCACGATTTAAGCGAGCAGTATCGCCCACAGCACCGCCATCTAGGTAGTTATTGAGTGTCTCTTTAATCGCTTCATCTTCCGATTGTGCAAAGCTGCTTATCGAAATACCTAAAAAGGCAACAAGTTCAAATAATGATAGATTGAATTTCATAATTTTAAATATGTTTGTGATTTAGTAGTAAATTAACGAAAATATTTTTTGACTATTGTTATTATATAAATTCTAAATTTTAATATTGCCCTTATATTTTATTTATATCATTGATAGTCAGGTATTTGTCATTTTACTCTGCTGTTTATTCCTTTATCACAGCACTATTATTTGCTTCGGTGTTTCCTTGTTTTACTCAATTTTAAGACAAAATTTGTATAATTCGTTTATCCAGAATCGAAAAACTATTAAAATCGTAATAATTGCTATTCATCACTGGTATCATTATCAACTTTTTATTTTCAACATGACCAATGACCAATTCGTGTTAAAGTTCGTTGCCTAAAACCAAATTTTGCAAATTGCTTGGTGTTTTACGCGAAGGCCAAATTACTGCTTCGGCTATAACTTCGGTTGTCATTATTCTGTTACAATTATTCAATGTGTTTATATCGGCCATGATTTTATTAAAAGCACGCAATAAAGTTGTTGTTTAGAGTCCGTCTCAATATGCTTTTATTTGTGTTTTGGTCGGAAGCCATTTTCCAATGGTCTTGACTACTATACCTGCCGAATTTTTATGCGTTAACCGTGCAAACGTATCATATTTCCTTGGCTATATAGTTTTACTTGTATTGTTGTATTAGTCGAGTTATTAGTTGCATTAGTAGTTGGGGTAATATTTTCGTCTGAAGTTTTACAGGCTATCGTCATAATTACGAGCGATACTGCAGTTAATGCAAGGATAATTTTCATCAATAGCTAAATTCTTTTTCACTTATTTCAATGGAATTTTTTATGATTTTATGTGAAAAAAACAATGCAAAATTCATACTATCAAAATTTTAAATATTTTTATTTGTGATAAAAGTAATTATTTTTCAGCGAAAAAATATATTAGCAGTTGAAATATTTAATCGATAAATTTCTTTTTCATAAAAAATTGATAGATAGTGTTTTATGTTAGTGTGAACTGTCGACTATTGACCGTGGAATACTTATATTGTTACTTTCGCAATAACTTTCGTCAGTATATATGAAAATGTAAAAGGTAGCTGAGTTTGTTAGTGAAAAGCAAATAAATTCGTCAAAAAAATATTTTTTATTTTGCGGAAACTAAGTTTTTAATACATTTGTGATAATTAAATTTTATTTACTCCAAAACAAAAATTACACAAAATGGGATTAATGTCATTTTTTAAAGGTGTGGGCGAAAAACTTTTCGGACACAAAGAAGAGGCAGCTCCAGTAGCAGAAAAAGAAGTGTTGAAAGCAAGTGCTTTGTTGGCTCACGTTCAAAAACTTGCTTTGCCGTTCAACGCTCTTACTATTAAAATTGCTGGTGATACTGTAACCTTAGATGGTGAAGTAGATAGCCAAGAAGATGCAGAGAAAATTGCATTAGCAGTTGGAAACGTTGAAGGTGTACATGTAGTTGATAACCAAATAGTAGTAGCTAATCCAGAGCCAGAAGCTCAATTTCATACAGTTGTAAGTGGCGATTCTCTATCTAAAATTGCGAAAGAATACTACGGCGATATGATGAAATATCCTGTGATTTTTGAAGCAAACAAGCCTATGCTTTCTCACCCAGATAAAATTTATCCAGGTCAAGTATTGAGAATTCCAGCTCTTTAATTAATCTAAGAGAAATCACAGAAAAAGCTTATCTAGCAAATTGCAGGATAGGCTTTTTCTATTTTATATCTGTAGCCGTATGTACTGAAACGAAAATAAAGGATATTAAGATGTTGAGTATTTTGTTGGTAATCAAGCTTTTATCGCTGTGGCGAACCGTATTTTGTCTCAGTTCTTAGTGCCAAATATTTGCTTTAACTCTTTCTGATTACTTAAAATAAAGTCTTATACTTTTCTCTAAAAACCTTAAATTCTCCCTCCAAAAATACCAAATTTGCTTGAAAATGAGTTAAATCACCTGTTTTTGAAGGGACTTCAATGATTTGGGTAATGTCATGGATGCGAGCAAGTCCAATCGTTCCCGAATTTCCTTTTAGGGTATGTAGTTCTTGTTGAATGATTTTTACATCATTGGGATAAGCATTTTTGGCGTTCTGAATTTGTTCTTCGGCTTCACGTTCAAAATCTTCAAAGACCGAAATCAGCATTTCTTCACCCACCATTTCTTTTAATTGGTTTACAATTTCCATGTCAAAAACTTGAAATTCAGGGTTTATTGGACTATTTGAAATGACTGTTTCTCTTATAGTTTTAGTAGATGTAACTACCTCTAAAACTTCAACTTTTGCTTTACTGTTTGGTACAAGTTCATTTACTTTTTGAATCAAAATAGATGCACGGATTGGCTTCGGAACGTAATCGTCCATTCCTTCGCTCAAAAATCTTTCGCGGTCGTGTTGCATTGAGTAGGCTGTCATGGCAACTACTTTTGGAAGTGAATTTCCATACAATTGTCGCATTTTCTTTGTGGTTTCGATACCATCCATTTCTGGCATCTGAATGTCCATGAAAATGACGTCGAAGCCATATTTTTCACCAAAAATTGCAATAGCTTTTGCTCCGCTATCTGCCGTAATTACTTCACAACCAGATTTTAATAGAATCTCAGAAGCTACTTTTCGGTTTACTTGGTTATCGTCGACTAACAAGATTTTTGGTGAATATCCCTTGAAAAAATTAGTTAATTTGATTTCATTCTCGTTATTCTCGCTTAAGGTCGGGCTTATTGTTGTTGAGCGTACTTCGATAGTAAACCAGAATGTACTACCTTTTCCATGTGCCGAAACCACCCCCATATCGCCTTTCATCAATTTACAAAGCTCACGAGAGATTGCCAAGCCGAGTCCAGTTCCACCGAAAGAT
>Ga0247832_1003453_pt1 | contig 21600 bp, 15 predicted proteins | sample LaCruzMarch2015__10_FD_192407 | JGI IMG/M metagenome (GOLD analysis project Ga0247832, IMG submission 192407) | Freshwater microbial communities from meromictic Lake La Cruz, Castile-La Mancha, Spain - LaCruzMarch2015_4m | ecosystem: Environmental > Aquatic > Freshwater > Lake | place: Spain... | reverse complement strand
AGATCGATCGGTGTCGACTTGAATGTGATAGGTGACCTGTGCAGCAAGTCTCTTCGCTGCTGTGACATAGATGTGGTCGCTTACAATACGTCAAGGTCTTCAATTGAATAGAGCATATGATAGCAAGCAGAAGTAGATATCTTTCTCCTGAATGAGTGTTGGCGTCATCAAATCGACACTCCTTGAAGGAATTTAGATCTTGGACTTAAAAACAAAAGCTTTGGTTTAATACTTTTATACAATTTTGTTGAGCACGCGTCGTTACAGGTTGCAAATCGTGTTTCTGTAAGTGGCGTTTTAAACACCCCCCGTGGCTTACCTAAAGAGTAGGAGAGATTCTCGTTTTTATTAACACAATCAATCCCACACGCTTGAGGCACAAGTTGGAGATGCTAACTCGGCAACACGTGTTCCACTGTCTTCCTCGGCCTTGTCGTCATGGCCCTCTTCCTCACCATCTTCGTCATTATCGCGGTCAGGAGGGGGAGTAGGACGGTATATCTCATGCAATCGTGCAAAGCAGGTTGCGACATCTCCATCTTCTTCTGACACATCAAAGCCAGCTCGTGCCACTGCCCGAAGAAAGACGAGGACATCGGCCCTATTATCCCTCGATAACGACTCCTCGTTGGTAGTAGCAGTAATCTCGATAGCGTATGCAATCGATGCAATTGCAATGCTTGATGGTCGTTGTTTCGTGGATAAAGCATAGTCACATGATGTCAATTCGATTAGGTATGTGGCAGTGTGTGCAATATGGTCTCGACGTTCGCTATCGATAATTTCTGATAGCAGGACTAGCAACTCACGCATGAACGCATGTGGCGTCGCAGGATGGACATACCAAGAGAGTGACGATAGTATCTCAACCTCTGAATTGACAATGTCTTGGGGACTAAAGACTCCTCGACCAAGGTTGACTAAGTCAGACATGACAAGTCGTTTCCTCTGAGAATGTCCTGTGGTATGGAGCTTGATGGATAGGTATAGCGATGTCATGGCAGCAAGTTGGTAGGAATTTTTATCAGTACAGACACGCCTCGAGAAGTGTCGATCAAGATATGACAGAGCGATACCTGCAACCTCACGGTCAAAATCTGGTATGTGGTAAACGAAAGAGGTGTTAGGAGGGCGAGTTGTCGAAGTATTTCACACAAGATACCTTTTCCTCCATCTCCTTTTCCTCCTTTTCCTCTATAGAACCAGTCAAGGGAAAATCAGCTTACCAAAGTGGTCTGCAACCGCATAGGTCCATTGACAGACTTGGTCCCTCCACCCCTCATGGATAATCTGATCGTTGAATGAGGACGAGGACAAGGAGATATCATCTCCGTAATCCGCTGGTGGTACAACATGTGGTGCAGGAAAATCCATTGAAATGCCAACATCATGGTAGGCATTATACATGACTCCCGTTGTTGCACTTCCTCCTCCCAAGACTGTCGCCATCCATAGTCGACTCTGCCAACCTGTGGAGAGGTAGTCTGGTATGGAGTAATGTTGATTCGTCTCTAGTGAGCGCATCACCGCAAGTCGTTCTGATGCTTCGACGGACAGGTTAACGCCGTTAATATTCCGGGGGATCATGATGGAGAGGACCATTTATGGCAACAACACTGAGGTGAGTGAACTTCGGTCGGTCAAGGATTGGCACGTCGCCTTCCGTCCTCACGTGGCGATCTTTTTTGAAGTGCGCTGTGGAGATTCGTCATGATTCATCTTCTAGAGATTTTGGCACTTTCCGGCTCTTGTCTTGAAGGATGAACTCCTTTGGGTCTTTCTGTTGAAATCTGATCTAACGTTCGCACGAGAACGTTTTGCATTTGATTGGTGCGAAGTCGCGTGTGGTCAATCGCGACAAGCGCGTCATTCAACCGTTCCCTTGACCAAGAAGAAGTTTAAGGCTACTGCGATTTATTTTTGAGAGGATGCCACACATTCAACTCCTCTCCGTGTTAGGGGATCATTTATCTTCCATCCAATCCATACTCGCCTTCGATCGATGGGTGAATTATCCTCAATTTAACAATGACAGAGGATTCGGTCGTATCGCGCTACTGGCATGTATATTGGGAATAGTCCTCGGAATGCATGCCCTCGTAGGCATACAGCTCGTGCTACTACAGGTGGGGCTTCTGCCAAAGCATTTGATATTTGGTAGTAAAAACGAAGGATGTTCATCATCATCCAACGAAGAGGATTTACAAATTATGATACTACTGCAATGGGTATTGTATATTATTGTATTGTGTATTTTCCATCTAGCAGAATTCTTCACAACTGCTGCGTTTAATCCAACTGCGACATCGGCAGATTCATTCATGGTATGCATTACAACAAGTGAATATGATTATTAATATTTGTACATGTGTCATTCTAACTTCAGTAACCATTTACAATTCACACAAGGTAAATCATTCTAAACACTATACTGCAGCAGCATTGGTGAGTAGGGAATCGTTAACGAAAACGAATCTGTGCATATTTTTCATGATGATTAAGTGTAAGAAAGAATACTCACACATTCGGTTGTCAAATATAATTTAGATATCATGTACAGAGTTTTGGATCAGGGCATTATCCTTCCCTAAATACAATAATCGAGTGTTTTATTGGGGAATAGTGTTTGTCCTTGGAGGACAGCTATGTCGGATGATGGCAATGGTAACATGCGGAGAAAGCTTTAATCATTACATCCAACGTGATAGGAAGGAGAATCATATTCTTATTACGCATGGCATATATCAAATCTTTCGTCATCCTTCTTACTTTGGATTTTACTACTGGGCAGTGGGGACACAACTTGTGTTGAATAATCCTATATCCACCATACTGTATGCGGTAGCCGCTTGGACATTCTTTCGCTATAGAATAGCATACGAGGAAGAGACTCTTAGAAAATTATTTCCACAAGAGTATGAGTCATATGCTGCAAGGTCGTATATTGGAATACCATTAATACGGCTTGCTCTTAGACTTGATGACAGCAAGAAGCAAAAATAAATCAGTAATGGATGCTGACTACTTTGTTACAACTTAGAATCATGACGCAGCATATGCTATTTTAACAAACAATATTGTTACACATGTCAAAATAGAATCGGGTCGGATAGATAATTGATGACTTTTCATCAATTCACTATGCATCATGTAGATTGAGTAGTGTAATTGAGTTGATGTTCAATTAAACCCCTCCTCCTCCTCCCTCCCCCCATCTCTGTACTTTCAGATAAATGTTGTTACCACTAAATCGACCCAAGTCTAATCCAGTATTTCCTCCTGTGTGAATCTTCACATAGCATCACTACACTCACACACACAAAGATACACACACAAAATTGACCATTCTCTCTCCTACTAACTAAGCACCTCCGAGCAATAATTCAAAGATTATTGTTATCATATTGGCAGCAATAATTGGTACCTTCAAGTATGACACTGCCTGTAATAATCCAATGACTTGTATTCGTAAATTACTAACTTCGGATGGATGACAATTCATACTATTAACATCATCGAGTCGATATTTATTTAAAAATCGTTTACGATGTAATATTAGGACGGCATTAATTAGTAGTAGACCTGCCTTGAAGATATTCCAAAGTGAAAATCCCATTAGCGCTTGGACGACAGGTAAATACCAACGTCACACGGATGTTGTCCTCAAAAAATCGAGCTCAAAAAAATCCCTCACAAACTTTCCCAATTTTTTTCCCGAAGACGCATTGCTTGGTGAAGGTAGTAAGTAGAAGGTACAACAGGTAAAGAATTAATACTACCTTGACCTTTTTCACCTGTAAGCGGAGTCTTATAGCCGAGGATCTTTCAATCAAACAGCGTCAGTAGAGATAGGGACAATGCCGGCAAAGAGATCAGTGTTGTTCGAGGAGGGCAAGAAGAAGAATGTTATTGTCGACGACATTCAACCGTTGCGCGATTTGGCACTCAATTTTGATATTGACATTGAACCATATTTACGTGAATATCTCGAGGATGTGAGCGGTCAAAATGATGTAAATGACAATGACGAGGACGAGGATGAAGAAAATTATACTGATACTGCGACAGCAACAACGACGACACAGCAAACTTTTGCAACGGCAGCGATCAAACTTCAAACCTCCGCCGGGATATATGATCGAAAGGTTGAATATTTGCATAAATCAACCTATGAGGTGTTAGACGAATTAATACAACAGCTTGCTGCTCAACAGCAGCAGCATCAACGTGGCGGCTCTATTGTTGGACGACGTGTAGCAATTGCGAATACACCCTGTGGACGAGATGTGGACGTTACTGCATTTAGGAATTATGATCGTGAAATTGAATTTCTTCTACTGGACGATGTTTTGCCAGTGGATACATCTACGAGTCGGTCGTCGATTAACCTACACGAGGAGGACCTTGATGACGACATACATGAGAATGTTATGGATACTACTGCTCTTGATAATACTGCGCTATCTCCAAATGACGATCAGAGGAAGAATGTTACACTATTGTCACTCGGTGGGATGATGTCAACATCACGTGTGAATTTTGATGAAACATTCGTCATTGGTCGCAAATCATTAGAGGGTACAAGTCCATCAGTTATGACACGTATGCTCATGGCCAATCTAATGGGTGGTGGTCATGGTGATAATAGTAGTGGTGGTGGTGGTTGGGGGGGTGGTGGGGGAGGAAGTGATAGAGGAGGTGGTAATTTACGTTTACTCGGGGGGGCATGCGATGTTGGTCATGATGGTGTATTACTCATGCCTGGTACGATGGCGACGGTATTTGTAAATGGGATTGAGCGAGAGGCAGCACCACGACCTGACGAGAGCATACGTATCCATCCCGGAGGACAATCGCCAAGGAATAGTATAAACAATAACGAAGAGTTGAACGAATTTGGTGCATTGGATCAAGATTACGACTACGATAATGATGGTGTTGGATTCGAGATGTACGATGATGAAAACCGTGGGGACTTCGAGGAAACGACGGTAGACGATGCCACGGTAGATGCGGGCAATCGAACACAGACGGAAGAAGCAATATCAAAGCAAAAATCCAAGCCAAAGCTAGTCATTGATCCATGGAAATGTCTCGACCCGCACGAACCTACGAAAGCAGATCTCAAACCACGTCCCATACGAATCGGAGTCTCATATGTCCTACCCGCAGGGCTGGATGGGCCGCCCTCTGACGAAGTGAATGGATCGCGGACTAAAAGAAAGGACAAAGGAAAGAAGACGACATCATCACCTAAATCTGTAGTCGAGGAGCCAGTTGACCCACTAAAGGACCGTCCATACATTGCCGACCTCTATTACAAGTCGTTTATGGGTGATGAGGAGGCAAGTAAATTGCTATCCAAGGCAGGTGATTTTTACAAGGATGAATTCGCTTACATACGCAAGGCCCATGAGAAAGAACGGGATGCCAATAAACGACGTCAACGAAAGCTCGACGATGATGTCGAGGATATGGCACCGAAGAATGGGGTGGACGGGGTGGACAAATACTTTGAAGAGGAGGAAGTTGGAAATAATGGTGAAGAATATTACGACAATGGTAATGGATTCGACTGCGGTGGTGACGATGATAATGATCACAGTGCAGGTCGACCTCGCAGTAATGTCGACTTTGATGCCGTATTCCCTTCATTCGCCGGTCGTGGTGGATATGAAGACGACGATGATGATTATGATCGTCGTCGCGACTACGACGCGGACGACATTTCACTTGGTAAGCCGAAGACATTTGAGGAGTTGTGTAGAGCGCATCTGCGTAAGTTCGCCAAGAGCGCCGAGATCTATGCGGCAGAGACGCAATTAACGAAACGTGTCGGTAAATGGCAGGAGGGATTAGCACCAATACTGGAGGCACAGGAGGACCGTCCAGAGTTTGATATTCACGAAACAGGTCGGCAGATATTGGAGAAGATGGAACTCAGTATCAATGCCAAGAAAAGGACGTCGTCGGGGGAGATGAAACTCGCATCAAGTAACATAGTTAATTTCTCTACGATTGTTCCCAAGGACTGCGAGGAGTATGAATTATGCCGTCTTTTTCTCTCGACATTGATGCTTTGCAATACACGTAATATTGCCGTGAAGAAGTCTGAGGATGGAGAACATGTCGAATCAATAGAGTCATTCGATATTGAGCTTCTCAACTCCGAGTTTCTGACGCCGATGGATGTTTCGTTCGTCGACCCATCTGCTAGTCACGTGCTTCGTAAGGAGATTGCTGCCACTTCGAATCTGGGCATGATCGATGAGAATGACGACACTGTTGCTGACGACTAGCTACTACGCCTTTGTTTTATGGTGACGTAAATAGTTGTCTAAGTGTTTATCTAAACTATTACTCCTATTCCTATTTATCACTGGGGATTCTGATTCCAATACACTAATCCTAAACAACTCTCTCAATACGAATCAAAATCAACGGCATTGTTCATTCCTCCGCATACAAACATTTTTCCAAACATTCGCTCCAGGAAGCTTTCATCCGACTTGCTCTCGGTGATGTTACTTACTATTTGTTTTGGGTTCTTCGATTGAATTCTCGGCTGGTGATTGGGGGGGCTGAAGCTCACATGGCGATATTGTTGAATGTTATTGTTCCCGACGCCTCTTTTCGGTGATAGCAAAATCCCGGGTGATAGTGCACTGGAGTCGTCATCATCATCGGATGCATCAGACCGTCGCCGTGATAATGGAGTTGGAAACGACTCATATTTGAAGTTGGATGTTTCTTCACATTCATCATCCGACGATATAAATTCAATCCCACACAACGAGTCATCATCATCCAATACAAGAAGCACTTCCTCCATCGTATCCCCATAGTTCTCCTTGTTGTCTCCTTTTATCAACAAAGCAGGAGTCTCCTCCTTTCCAACCAACAAAGTAGGCGTCTCAACCTCCTTACTAACACTTCCCTTCTGCATGGCAATTCGCTGGGCAACACGCTGGGTCACTTCGTTTAAAGAGGTGGGATCAATGCGTTCGCGAGGATCAATGAAGCGATCACGCGCCTGGTGTGTCCTCTGCGTCTCCTGGGTCTCCTTTTTGGGCATCGTTGGCTTAGCCGAGTTGCGTTGATGCGGAGTCAAGTACATCGCAGCCATGGGGAGGGAAGTGAAGGGGGGCATTGTGTAGTGCGATGCTGAAGGTCAAAGAGGGTACTGCCACCTGTGTGCTTGGGGGAGTAAAGTGCGACTCAATCGCGAAGTATGTGTGTATGTGTATGTAGTCGACAGCGCAACCCATAGCAGGAAAAGGGGAAGATCGAAATGGATAGAGATGTCGTCGTCCTTGCTTAGGTTTCAAAGGAGCGATGCACTACATGGCCGTGACGCGGGATGTGGCAATCACATGGTGAGAGTAGCGCTTGTGAGAGTTGTACGAGAGAAATTCGTGCTGTTGAAGCTACGCAAAAAAGGAGCCTCTTTGTGAGGACAAGAGATGGGAGAAGAATCGTCGCATATGATGTTGATATTGTTGGTGTGGTGTTGAAGCAAGTAATGATTACTCATAAATAGCTAGAGTGTGAAACAATTCATCTAATATTATATGCAAGCGCTACCCACATTTTCATCTTCACGTGTGCCCTATGGGGATTTTGCTTTCACGTCCTGCTTATCACCTTCTCCCGACAATAAATGAGGGTAAATCTCTTCCTTTTCCTTTGTCGTCTCTCGATTATCCCCCTCGTCCTCATCATCGTTATCCTCTTCACTACTTTCCGCAATCGTTTCTAAGGGACTGCTACAGCTAAAGATATCACCCACATGTGGCCACAGATAAGCTGTTGGGGGACGATATACGCGTTGGGTGGGGCTGTTTGTCATGAGCTGCATGATGGTTGGATGTTGTGTGATATTTTATGAGGATTCGTTTCTTTCGTGTAGCTAATCCACGACTAGACCAGTCGGGGGACTTGAGTGCAGTAACGGCTGACAAGAAATCTTAGGAGTACGATGAGAGGGACCTCGGTTGGCAAGGAAGACAACAATTGGTGTGTTGTAAAGCAACTTCGGTGATGAATAAAATGCTTGTGGGTAGGCGCATGATTCAGTTTACATTTAAGTAGAGGGCAATCTAAAGTCGATTTGCAGAATGAGAAGGCACAACGAATGGTCCAGCAATCATAATATCAGCTAAACCTTAGGTAGAGAATGATTCTATTGTACACAACATTATTCCTATCCTATTGTACAATATAATTCGCCAGACATAAATATGGAGAACAGACACGATGATCCCATCAATAGTAGTCTTCAGCTACGAATGCATCATCTTCTTTCCGGAGATCAGGTCTGAGTTGATTCCTTAGCCCAAGTAAGGTGTACGATAATGCCTCGGAAGCACCTGCGATTGGGCATATGACGGCAATAGGCACTCCTCTCAATGCACTGCCAGCAGCACCTCTCACCCCACTGTTTTGATATTCACGCAATGGTACGGAAACAATGTTGTAGTTTGCTTCTCTTAGACCCCTCGCTACGCTTTCGTAGGCATGAAGTGCAGCATCGCCTGCATGACGGGGAGCACGTTTTGGCCGGCGTGGTGCAGACGGTAATGCTTTGTTGTTTAATTGATTGGCTGCAAAACGGGTGAGCTTGGCAGCAGTCGACAAGGCCTCTAGAGCAACTTTGCCTGCAAAAATGGTCGTGCCACTAACAACTCCCCTGAAATAGGCAGTGATGTTTCCTTCTGGAATAATGAGAACCATTGCCAGATCAAAGAGGGGGTCCCCAAGATTGGAAATTGGTTGGAACGGTGATGATCTGGTCAAAAACTTGTGGGCTTGTGTCGAGCAAATATCTTCCAGCCAGCGACTTGACAGTTCGCTGAATACAGGACCCCATCCAGTAAGGTCCTTCATTTCAGTCGGCTGAAGTGTGAGGATCATTTCTTCCAGAGGGCAGATGTTCAAGAGTTCAATGTAGTGGCCTTCGCGGAATGAGTGAATGTCCATATTTTCAGGTTGGTAGTCCACTTTGACTTTACACGGCCTCACTTTGAATGACTCAAAGAATATGTCAATGATCCCATCGTCTGATACGACGCCATCCTCACCAGCATTGAACAAAGCACCGTCTCCATCAGTCTTTCTGAAGAAATTGCGGATGAAACGTAGTGAATTCTGATTCAAGTAACATCGGAGGGGAAGCAGCTCCAATGTGGCTCGACTTTCGTCGCTCATTACTTTTCCATCCGAAGAAATTCGCAGCTTAGGATGTTTTGTTATCATTCTTAGCATGATCATACCATCACTGTCATCCCTAGGATGATAAATATGGTTGATCCATTCGCCAATCATTTTTAGATGATCGCCCGTGCTAATTGTTTCTACAATGTTGAAGTCGGACGCCGAGAAATCAAGACTAGATGCAAGCCGATGCTCTTTACTTTCAGAGAAGGAATCATTCTTTATCTGTACTCCATTGAATGAAATTTGAAAGTACTTGTGGACATTACGACTTAATTTTCGTCGGGCGATATCCCGTTGTAATTTCTGATTCCTCTCTTCTGGTAGTGGTATGGAATCGAATGTGCTAGACGGTCCGGTATCAAAGAGACTGCTCAAGAGTTCTGCTCTGCGATCTTTTGGTTTCTCCTTGCGTTGGTGGAGTTTCGGTGCATCATTTACCCAGTCGAAGCCATCGAAAAACCGGAACGCAATCGAGCTGTCTCTGACAATAACTCGGATCCCAATATCAGGATCATTATCAGTTCCAGCCAACTTGGCAGCGTTCACATGGCTGACTCTCGAAAATGGGTCTAAAATAGGCTTAACTGGAATATGTTGGGGGAAAACTTTAACAGGTGTTGATTGAGTCGAGGAGTCAGCATTTGACTGTGAATCGCATAGAATCCAGTCAGCTCCTTCGTGTTTTTCACGGGGTATTTCAGTCTTTTGCATGAAGCCATGCTCTACGGTGGCCCATTCATCATCGTTTGAAGGAGTGTGCCCAGGATCATCTTCTTCCCTCCGTGTTATTATCGTAAAATTGTCTGTCTCTATGCTGCGACTTCGATTTGATGTTTGACGAGCGGTGTTTATATCAAGTGAGTAATAGCTTTGGAAGAGCAGTGTCTTTGTCAGATCTAACATGACTATGTCATCACGACATTGCTGCTCGGTGACAGAGGATGAGACAGGGGGTGAAAACTTTGTATTGGGTGTCTGCAATTCTGTGTCATCGATATCGTTATTTGGCAGTGCAACTTCGTTATCTTGAGTTGAAAATTGGTTGCCGTGAACTTTGGATAACTCTCTCAGCTTCATCAACTCTTCTTCCGAAATAGCGGTTAATATAATGAACCATTCGTTGTAGGTTTGAATGAGGCAAGAGAATGAGTCCTGACATGCAGATACTGATAATTTACCCAGCGCCACCGAAACCGTTATAGCAGGTTCTTTGCGACGGCTGCCGTTGCCCAACTTATAAATGGTTGCGTCGAGTCTGTCAAGTATAACCACATTGACAAAGTCCATCCGACATAACCCATCGTCCAGTCCGACTATATTTCTTCCCGATATGAATTTCGCATTCTCGGGCACAAACATATCTTCCTTTCTAAAATGTCTTTGGGCACGGCTCAGTCGGGCGTTCTCTTCGTTATATGAGTGTCGATAGTTGCAAATATGCAGACGGAGATCAGATATTGAAGCCTTGTAAGCTTGAATCGTAGCTGAAGGTGTCACAATAGTTGAGGAAAACCGAATCTCCCCTATCCTTATAATAATTCTTGCTGGATTTCTAAATGTGATAGGGCTAATGTAGTCCAAATTGCAATCGCTAAGATTGACGAACAGATTGATTAGTGATGGCGGCGATTCTGCATTTTGCTTGCTTGAAGCGCTTGAAGCATCATCATTTGACTGGCCGCCATTGATCAAGGCAACAATATTATGTAGCCACTGTGACTGCATAATGTAGCGATATGTCACATCGTAAATGTTAATATGAACGCTCATTTCGTCGCTTTCCTCATCGCCCCGTAATAGAAGATCAACAAGAAACGCTGGAGTCTCGGGTGAAAGTGGTTGGCAGATTTTCTGCCTGAAGGCTATTGCTCTAGCAATTGTGGACAAACTCTTCACTAATCGTTGTCGAATTCCTAGGCATCTTTCATCGGACGAAGTTGGGCATTTTCTTATCTGGTCTACTGAGGAAAAATCGGATAACTCATACAATGTTACGTCGTGACAAAGAAACCGGACGTTTCTAATCCCAGACTTCCCAAGCAATGTGTGTATTTGCAATTTGTCAAAAACAAAGCTGTATGAGTTGGACCCCATTGCTTGAGAACAATGAAGAACGATTGATACTTGGCCTACATTCAGAGCAAGGCCAAGCATATTATTGATTTGGCTTTTGCAGTTCCTCACATCTGACTCGGTATCGTCCTTTGGTAAGCGGAAACTAGATAAGGCATACGAAAGTTCTTGCATTTCGCAAGTCGATAAATCGAAGAAAATATTGGGTATGTTCATCGACACATGTCTTTCGGCCTCGTTCGCTTCAGAGGACAAGATGTACTGAGGATCAGATGATAGAATTCCTGTCGTGCTATTACTTACCTCGGCCTCGGCAAAGTCGTCAAATTCGTCATCCGATTCGTCCATGTCTTGTCTTGCCTTTGTATAGGAGAGTGGGATTATCGGGAAGGAACTTAGTCCTTTCGATGTCTGGGTCTGGGTACAAATAGAAATGGTCGATTCGTTTTCTTCGTCACCCGTGAATGCGACGATATCCACCCTTCGAGAAATTAAGGAGGCAAACTTTCGTTTCTTCCTCCCCCTCTCGATCTCAATACCTCTTGCAAAGAGTATGACATTACTGCAAGACATAGCTCCCTTCGACTCCTTCGAAGGCAATTGTGTATTATCGCTGATGATTTCTTTGTTAGATAAATCGATAATAATATTGCCGAGCTCAAGACCGAGACAGAAATACCCTCTCCCTCTCGATGCATGATCTATATAACCATGTCTTAGAAAAAGAGGTTTATATGTGTGTTCCAAATTTTGTTGACACGGAACGATCAGTATTACTGTACTACAAGATACAGAGAAATGCATATCTGCTGATTTGTCGGTTTGGTTTCCATCTGAATTTGTCATACTATCAGAACGATGGGGCAACTGCAATGAAAATTCAGTAAGACATCTAAAAGCTCGCTGTTGGTACGTTATTTCCAATGGCTGAAGAGTCGCGTCAATTTGACAGCATGAATGTCCTTGATCGTTGTCGGATGCATAAGCGATTTCGGCCATCAACGATATGCATGAAGGGTTCGATATTAATCCACCATCGACGTCCGACTCGTCTAAGAAACGCAATACGGAATCAGTCTGACCATCAAAGTTGCCTTCGATGTCGAAATGAGACATGCAACAGTTAAGGTTTCGTTCTTTGTCGTTTTTGCAAAATGTGATTACTCTGAGGTCACCCATCGATAGATTAAGGTGCTGTTCTTCCAATCCACTGTCGATGCCATCCTCCACTGTGGACAATCCAAATTGCATCTTCACTGTAATCTCCGCCAATTCGATTTCAATCTTCGTCTCTCTGCCAATTTTTTGATGAGGGAGACTGTTGTCGCCTGGCGCTACCTCATTTAGCATTGAAAAATAACCAACGGAGTGATCGTTGGCGTCAAAGAATGCGTCAAAGGAGATCCCGTCATCAACGTTCTGATCCACAAAGGGAAACAATTGTCCACCCCTAACCTCTCGCGTTCGGGCTAGGTGCCGTGCCTCAGTGTACTGCTTCATGACACGTTCGTACGCTTCTCTGCTAAACTCATCCGTAAGCACATATTCTGGCACGCCCTGGTATCTGTTAATCCTATCCTGCTCTTCCTCACTGCCTACGCATTTGTCAATGTCGTCATCACACCAAGCGTCAACGAACTCGTCGGTGGCACTTGCACCATCGTCTCCCTCGACAAATCGTTTCCCTCTAACGGTATCAAATATCTCGATCAGTCGCAGCACTGAATGTGCATCGACCTCGACGGATATCTTCCCACCAAGGTCGGCTTCTATATCTTGCCTCGTCGAGAGTCCTTCCAATGTATTATCTCCTTTTGATTGAGTCTGGAAGACGCGGAACTTAACTTGTCCCCTACCTTGACATTGCAGCATGGGCGGCACTGCCGTGGTTACAAAATCTTCCTGTATACTAGACGAATTTCCAACGTGTACAGTTATCCCATCCCAATCTAAAACTTTAGAAACAACCATTCGTTCTCCCGACTTACACTTGTCGTTGCCATATTGATCTTTCTTCTTATTGGTAACATCGTCAATCATCAAGGCATCATAATACCGAGCTGATGCAATATGCAAGTCAAGCCAACATCCATGTCGATGATGATGATGATGATGATGATCGCGTCTCGTGGTGAGAGGAGGGATAGAGGAGTGGACTTGAATTGAAACATTGGTGACATTAGTCGATAGTCGTAATGATCTCATTGCTGCGTCGAATAGTGATGAAAAGAAGCCAGAATTACTTTCGGTCGAGTCGGTACTATCCTGACGACGGTGTCCGTGTTTTCTTCTCCCATCATATCTATCATCCTCGTCCTCCCCTGATGATGGTGCGAGGACGATGTCCAATTTGTCGATAGTTACATGCACCCTCAATGCCATACCCGTGGTTTCATCCGTCTCATTATTAATGTCATTACTAGTCACCGCCCCACCAAACATTCCACGAAGTAGAGCGTATGCAGCGGAAGATTTTGATGCTTGTATGCCATCGTCAATAAAGTCTAGTCGTACCTCAAATCGACGTATACTAGCTTTGTGTACCGCTAAATCGTCATCGGTTTCATAATGCTCGTTGTCATTAATCGCGGCATCATCACTCGCCGATGTCTCATTTTTCACAGCATCGACATCCTCCTTTTTCGTTTTTAGGGCATTCCACAAGACATTCGTTAAGTAAACAGGGTCCAATTGGACATCCACCAATACCAACGTCCCCGCGGACCAATCAATCGAATTAACCGAACGATGTAAGTCGGCATGCGACTCACGATGGAATATTGGACCAAGAGCACGTCGCAGTAAGAAGGCGTGGAACCGTTGTCTCCATGACCATCCACTGGATGATGATGATGATGATGATGATGGGGGCACGAAGGCGTAGCAGCTTGTGCTCATGTTCACTTTATCAAGACTCTTTCGTCGAACGAACAAAGCGTGGTCCAATAGAGACGCGGACGACCGGCGCAGTTCTCAATCCTCCTACGCGTAGAAACGAGTCGTCAGATGATGATATGATGGTGTCGGCTAAGTAATAAATCTCCTAGCAATCAATACGACGCAGGTTGTCGAACGAGTTATCACGCCTCAACGTCGTTCGTCGTTCCGTGTGGAGGAAGAACCAGAACAAAAAATGAGACTCGTTTTCCCCCCTGGGGCACAGAAATTTTTCACCCCGGGTAAGTTCAAGTTGCCCTCTCTCAGTCAGCGGTGTCGGTCGGACAGATACAGAGGAGTTAAATAATAAAAGGGCAACGAGGTTCGTCGTCGGCACTAGATAATAACTTAGAATAGGAGTAATATAAAAGGGGGTATGAGTGGTCAATACGGAACACCCGACTGGACCAATACGGATGCCGCTCCCAATGCACCCGCCCCCGTCGAATCAACTGGTTGGTCCTCCTCCTCCGGTCGTGGCACTACCATTTCCAACGCGGCATTGCCCAAAGGCAAGACCAACAACGTCCAACGTCTACTCTCCATCTTTTCCATGGGCCTATCTGCCATGATGTGCACGCTGGGCGTCTTCGGTATACTCGACCGTGATGAATTGGCTCAAATATTCGTATCGGTATACATGATATTATTTGCATTCCTTTTATTCTTTTACGAATTAATGTGGTGGACTGCAATCCCCGCCGTGAATAAGAATTTGCGCGTCAACTTTGGTTTCATGTACGGTGTGAAGGGCCGGGCGGCATACCTAATATTCGTGGCCTTCCTTGTATTGGGGTTGAAGAATGATCGGATTACTATTGGTTGGTTACGTTATACCACCGGGGGATTGTTCCTCGGGACAGGAATTCTCATGCTCGTACTGGCATTTAGTAAACCGGAAGTTTTGGGCAGGTATGAGCCGCCCACTGCTGGTTTTACTGGTGAAGCAGCAGCAGCCACCACCGCCGCACCAACTACTGAAACTGTCTAGAGGAAATGTAAAAGGATATTATCATGTATCTCACTTACCAACTGATTCGTGTTACTTGTATGTAGAGAAATAATCATAAGGGTAAATTACCAAGTGAAAGTAAAGACACTGCAATTGTTGGGGGGGGGGTTGTATTTTTCTTTTAATGCTCACTTTAAAATGTTAACACATAGATATATATAAGGTACTATTCTCAAAATGTCATCGCTTTGCTTCAATCCATTATTAATATATGGATATCATCCATTTCCACTATTTCCGCCCTGTTGTAACAAGTCTGTTACATACTCTAGCTGTTCTTCCCACGAATGTAACTGAGCTGCTTTCTCACTAGATACCTGTTCTCGTTCCTCCAATTGATGACGTTGTTTCGTGATTTCCTCATTCCGTCTCTGTAGCTCAGTGGTCAGGTCCATCATTTGCTTTTTACCCGTCTTTAACTGATCACGTTCATCGTCGAGATTACGTTCCAATTCGAGCAATCGTTGCTCGCTCATGGCTAATTCTTGTTCTCGAACCTCTTGATACCGCGACTTGGTTTCCAACTCTCTCTGGAGGCATTTTATGGCATTGCTCTCCTCGCGTAAGAATTGATATTGCTTATCATTCTTGTCGGATTCCTTACGTACATTCTGCTCGAACAAGGACAGCTCGGCTGCCTTATCTTCAATAAGTCGTTGATTCTTCTGCAGTCTCTCATCGTGTAGCGTAATAGTTCTCATCAGATCCTTTAGCTTGTGTGTCTGCTTGTCAATTTGAGAACTCTTGCTATCCAATCCCCGCTCCAAACTCACCACGCGCAGATTAAGCTTCAACTTTTCTCGCTCCAGCTCCTGCTTCTCTTCTGTCCATGATGCAAAGTGCCTCTGGAAGTCCTCCATTCGTAATACGAGAGCCTGTAATTGACGATGACGTATCATCAATTCACGTGATGCATGTTCGAAGGACTCGAATTTACTATCGCATACTTGCTTCATTGACGAACATAGCTTCGATAATGAAGATCGGGCAACAATAATGTTACCCTCGAGGGTAGAAATCTAAGGTTGTGGGGTGAGAGAGGATATGAAAAGTATCGTAACCGGGCATGAGCATGGGCGGAAACGTTACAATGCCAGACACAGATATCTTAAATCGGGGCTCTCACCTCATCAGTCAGTGTGACTTTTCGTCGTTTCATCTCTTCCATTGCGTGGTATTCCTTCTTCGTTTGTAAGTTAATTCTGTTAAGGTCATTCTCATTCGTGTCTATGTCACGCTTTACTCTGTTCAATTGAATATTTGCATCGGTCAAGTTGGAATTTATGGAGGCACGAATCCCCGTGGCTTCTTCGTTGAGAGATTCGACTTCTCTCGATGCTGCAAGACACTTTTCGGTTAGTTCATTCAACCGCTCTTCTTCTACTAGTATTTGCGCAGTGAGTGATTTTGCTTTTTCATTGAGACGTGCTTCTCTCAGATTCAAGGACTCCTCAGTCCTTGTCAACTCAGCCTCTCTTCGACGAATGTTGTCCTCCGTGCTCTTCGATGACTCGATGAACCGAGACTCTTGCTTATTGAATTCGGCCGTCTTCTGGGCCAAGGTATCTTCTCTTGTTGCAACTACGGATGCCTTCGATTCGATCTCACTCTTTTCTTTTGACAAATGTTCGGAAAGTTGGTCGAATTGTGAATTTAATGTTCTCTCTCTTTGATTCAATGACTGCTCTCTCGACATGAGAAGCTCTGTCTTCTTTTCTAGATGGACAAATTCTCGTTGAAGCTTAGCGTCCTTGTCATTCAATCGACGTTCTTCTTCCTCGACCTGCGTCATGATTTCATTCATTTCATCCTTGGTGGCAGTTAGGGACTGTTCCTGTGCTGACAACTGTTCTTCCCTTAGACTGTGAGCCTCGACGAGGTCGGCGAGCCGCTGGTTTTGTTCGCGTAATGAATCTTCTGACCGCGTCATCTCTGTCTGGAATTCCCTTTTGCGATTCTCAAACTCTTCAAGCTTAGCAGCTATTACTCTCATCTCCAATTGAGCCGCATCTTGATCCCTCCTTAAACGTCTTTCATTCTCAGCGACATCATCCAATCGTTTCGACAAGTCATTCCTTAATTTTGAACATATTGTCTCCCGCTCCACCAAACTACGTTCGAGGGAGCTCAATCGTTCTCCGTCCTTGACATTCTGCTTCTCACCTCGTTCCAGTTCGTCTTCACGCCATGAGCATGAATTTTCACGTGATGTTACGTCCTCCTCTCTCCTCGCGCACAGGGTCTCTCTCTCGTTAAGCACGTTATTACGGACATTGACATCGTCGATTTGTGTTACGCATACACGTTCGCGTTGGAGTACAGCGTCAGCGGCATCAGCTACCTCTCGTTCCAGCAACCGGCACGATTCTTCACGCTCGGCAAGCTTGTCGTACATTTGAGCGCTTGTCTCTTCCCGCTGTGTGCATGCATCCTCCCTTTCGGATACAATTCGTTCCTTTTCAGACAATTTCATACTCTCAACCTCAATTGTCTTCAGCTGTTCATTGTAATTACGATCTCTTTCCTCTATTTCTGTTTCTCGCAATGTGCACATCGTCTCTTTCTCGGCCAAAGCATCCGCACGTTTGTTCAGGTTATTCATCTCTTCTGCTATTCTCAATTCCTCGTTCTTCAATTTCTGTAGGTCATTACTAATTTCCAATTCACGTTTAGCGCATGAATTCTCCCAGTCTTGGATATCGATAGATTGCATCTCCATTTCCTTCGCTTGATTATTAATCTCTACCTCACGATTGATGCAAACTCTTTCTGCGTCAGAAAGCTCCTTGAATCGCAATTCAATATTCTGGGACGTCAATGAGTTGATACTTTCCATTTCACTGCACGACTTCTCACGCTGAACTAACTCTTCAACACGTATCCGTAAGTTGTCTGTGTACCCCTTCAATGCAACTTCCTCCTCCTTCAGCTCCTTGCATTTGCTTTCCTGCTCGGACTGCAATCGTAACAATACCTCCTGGGTGGACAATATCCGCCTTTTCTCCTCGTCAAGCTCTGCTCGCCAAGTCACGATCCGTTCCTCCTCTTCCTTCAGACGTACCCTTACAGAGTCTGCCTCGGTGGACATTGAAAATAGTCGTGCTTCCTTTTCGTTCAATTCCCTACTCTTGTTTTCCTGCTCATCTCTTACTCGCAGTAGCTCTTCTTTTGCAAGCGATACCCGTCGCATATCCTCGTCAAGCAGCGTCTTTTGTTTCACAAGCTGTCGTTCCTCACGATGTAGACGTGCAGTAACGTCGGCGGCTTCCTCCTCAACGCGACGGGATGTTTGTGCGAGACGTTCTGTAGCCTCAGACAGTCGAGATCGTTCATTTTCGATCGCAATTTGGTCACGATCAATTGCGGCACGATCACGACGGACCTTCTCCTTCTCCGATATGACCTCACGCATTGTCGCTTCCATATCAATTTTTATCTTCGTCGTTTCCACCTCTCTTGCGTCGCACTGTGATAACCTTCTTTCTTTTTCCTCAATTGTCTCCTGCAGTAACCGAGATGCCTCAGCTCTCGACTCCTCCACACGTGCAAGCTCTCTCTTTTCAGAGTCGAGTCGATCAGACAATGCCTTCGCCTTGGCATGTAACGCTGCATGCTCAGTCTCACCCTGTCGCTTCTCTTCGCGTGCAAATTGTACATCCTCGCGCAATGCCGTCAATTCCTTCCGTAGCGATACTAGCTCATCCTCACGTGAACGTACCTCCTCAAGCAGTCCAGCACATTTCGAAAACGAGGTATTATTGTTGTTACACAGTACTGCCTCAGACTCGTCATGTGTAATATTATTGCCCCCCTCCTTCTTCTCGTCACCAACGATGGATGGTACGATGGATGGTGTATCACCACGCAGGTGAAAGTTTAGACTGTGTGGATTTGTAGGTCGAGTGCCAGACGATGACGACGGTGCATTGTCACCACCATTGTGAAAAGAGAAAGAATTGGACGTCGATGATGACGACGACGAAGAGGAAGATACGGGTGTGATTAATGTCGGTCCTCTGGAGGTGCTATTGTTGCTTCTACCATCACCAGCAACACCACCATCGCCACACTCAATTGTTAGAGGAGTCAGTCCGGCCAGCTGAGTAAATGCACTTCCACCGCCAACCGTATTATTCGTTGCCACCAGGGAATCCAACTTGTTGTCATCGTCATCGTCTGAAGAAGAAGCGGTTACCTTGATGGGCGATTCATCGGCATCGAAGAGACCTCCTCCTCCTCGTGGGCGATTACTAGTAGTATTATCCGTTATCGTTGTCGTAAGTCGAGTGAATACTGAATTAGTACTGTGAAAATCTCTCCCGCCGACTGTTGTTACTTTATTGCTACTCTCGCGATCATCGGTATTGGCAAATATAATGTTATTCGACGGTCGATGCCGCTCTTCGTCCAACGTCCCTCCTCCTCGTCCTATGATGGAGTGTGGTATTATTCCATTACTTCGCTGTCGTAGTCGTTGTTGCTCTCGTCTCCATTGTGCGAATAGGGTTTCCGTATCGGTAGAGATGATTGATGATTCAGGATTATTATTCATCTTGTGGATGGCGTCATCGTTCTCACTGCTCACGACGGTAGCAGCATTGATGGCCCCATCTCTGGGTGTAAAAGTGGATGCAAATGTGTTAATTGAATAGTCAAGCGATGCGTGTGAGTGATCATCCTCTCCGGTGGCCACGGACGTAGCCACTGATATGTTGGCACCCTCAAGACTTAGAAATGACAGCGATCGTGGAGGTGGAGGTGCCGTCTTTGTCAGTACAACTGTCTTCGCCGACGTTGACGAACCGACGTGTAGTGGAGCAGAACCGACGTGTGGTGGAGCAGATGCCCTTGAGGAAGGTCGGCCCGGTTGTATCGCCAGTGCCGATGATTGTGGCATGGTCTCCCGCTGAGTCGTAGAAGATGTCGATGACATCGTGTCATCGACAATGCCGGAGAATGGATTCGGCGGCGCAAAGGCACCTCGATGGTGGTGTTGGACGTGGTCATTGCCACTCGAGTATGACGACATCAGTTCCGCATCGTCCCTTGGTCTACCCACCCCAAAAACCACAAACACTCACATGAGCCAATGACAGGCGGGACAGGACGCGCCACACACGGGGTGCGATGAATCCATACTCTGTTCAGTCTTGTCGTATGATGATGTTGTTAATACCCTCAGTCGTCGCATTTTCGTCACTAGGGACAACGACCACCCACCGCTATCCTATTAGGACGTCGTTAACCACGACAATCCACGCAGTAGTGCGACAATCACGACAGACGCCGGCTTCGTCTGCATTTGCTTCGCTTTCCTTCTTTGAATCATTGCCAATATTATTATCGTCGCATCATCATCATCATGATAAACGCAATATCCTTAAACTTTCCTCATCATGGAATGATTTTGATTACAATGATGATGATGATGATGATGAAATAATAATATCGTCAGGACTACCAGCTTTGGTGGATAAGGACTTTATTCCAGCCGACGAAAATGATGATCCATCAATAAAGGCAGCTGCGGGTATGGCACTTGCTGCACCAACGGTGGATTACTTTGGTCCCACTATTCAAGTGCCACAGGGTTAGTGCATAGTTGCTATTTGTGTAAAGTTGCAATGTTAAATATATTATGCTTCGCTCTCGTTGACACCGCCCCATTACACACTACCCTACCTTACAAACATAAAAAGGATCGGAATTAGAATTAGACGAAGACACGGTACAGGGAGTATTGGCAGCATGTCGACAAGAAATAGGGACAATGTTTGGTTATCAGGCCGAGAATCGTGGTGTAGGGATTACAGGCGGGGTAGACTTTGTTGAACTTGATGGACCAACAGTTGTGCTACGATTAAAGGGACGGTTTTGGCATCAACGACCCACGGTGCTGAAACGTGTGGGTGCCTACCTGATAGCACGTATACCCGAAATTGTGGATGTGGTAGTTGATGATGAGTACGAGTTAACAGATGAGGCGAACAACCTTGCTATATGAGACGGATTAGAGGATGAGAAAAGTGACAGAAGTAATTTAATATCTACAATTCTAATTCATTAATCTAATATGTCTAAATAATTCAATCGTACCAATCCTTAGCCAAATAATGCGACTAGCTGCAACGTAACCTGAAGAGGTGTTTTCTATTGCTAAAAAATACTCAAAAGTCATTTGTCCAGAATCGTCTGAGCCAAGTCACTCAGCACGATGCTGCATGATTTATAAACTAACTTGCCTGTTCATTGTCGATGATAGTTGTAATATCATTTCCTGCTGTGCCTTCATTTGGTTCTGCAGGCGGGTTACAAACTGTAAATACTTCACAACTTCGATTGGTGTATCCGACATGATGGCG
>Ga0247832_1003447_pt1 | contig 21620 bp, 23 predicted proteins | sample LaCruzMarch2015__10_FD_192407 | JGI IMG/M metagenome (GOLD analysis project Ga0247832, IMG submission 192407) | Freshwater microbial communities from meromictic Lake La Cruz, Castile-La Mancha, Spain - LaCruzMarch2015_4m | ecosystem: Environmental > Aquatic > Freshwater > Lake | place: Spain... | reverse complement strand
TCGGGCAAAATCCGGACACGGCTTCATGCGGAGTGCCGTGTGCGGTTTTCGGACACGGCTCGGCCGGAATGGCAACGTTGGTGGCGATTTCACAGGCAGTTTCAGCGTCGTATCCACCAGGCAAAACCCCGTGTCCGGTTTCCGGACATGGCTCGGGATCATGTGGTGCAAAGCCCTCCTCGAACCCCAAGATGTAGCGGGTCGGCAGCTGACGTTTGGTGACGGGATCGATGCGCGGCACCCGCCGCAGCAGATGTTCCGCCTCCAGCCGGTCGAGATGTTCGTTCAGGGTGGACCGGCTGATCTCGCAATCATGGGCCAGCCGGTCCTGCGAAGGGAAACAGCCGAAGTCGGGGTTGAAGCGGTCACAGAGGTGCCAGAGCACGATCTTGGTCGTCGGTTTCAACCCGCGCCGCTGGATCGCCCAGTTGGTGGCGTCATGGCTCATGGCGCGGCCCTCCGAGCCGGAATCTGTGCGCGACTGGTGAAGCCGTTGTCCGCCAGCGCGCCCAGCGCGTCGTCAACCGAGCGGACCAGCGCCCAGCCGAAACCCTGCGCGCAGACGTTGTCGCGGAAGACCTCCTGCGATTTGCGCAATCGGCCGGTCTGGCTTTTGACCTCGAGGAACAGCACGCAGCCGCCGGAGATCACAATGAGGTCGGCAAAGCCCGCATGGACGCCCATGCCGACGAGGATCGATTGGCGCTTGGCACCTCGGGGCCCGACTTCGGTCACCTCGTTGGCACAGTGATGGACGATAGCGTCGCGGGGCAGGGCGAAGCGCAACGCCTGCACGATGGCGCGCTGGGCATCCGCCTCGGGGGCGCCGCGCCGGTTCATGCGGCACCGCCCTTCGGGAAGGCGGCAGCGGCGATGGCGTACAAGGGCCGCCTGTCCAGCAGACGCAGCAGGTCGATGGCCTCCGCACATTCCCCGGCATCGTCCGTCTGCCCGGCCACAACCCGGGCCGCGAGGATGACCAGCGAGTCCGGATGCCGGGTCGTGTCGGCCAGAATGCCGCGTGCTTCGGTCACGCGATCAAGGATCCAGTCGACGGAAGTGGCCGACCCGACCAACGGGTGCGAGAGGGCGGCGGTCATCGACGGCCACCTGCGCGCCGGGGGCTGGGCACTTCCTGCAGTTGCAGCCAGTCGCGCACCCCGTCACGGCGATAAAAGACCTTGCGACCGGCGCGCACGCAGGGTGGCCCGAAACGTTGGGCCTCCCACCGGCGCAGCGTGTCGACCGTGACGCCCAATTCAAGGGCGAGGTCGAGGCGGCTGATCCAGCCGCCCAGCAAGCCAGCCGAGGCGGGTCGTGCGGATGATCCCGTTGCTGTCATCATTTGTCCTTCCGTTGATCGCCCGGAAAGGGCTGATTTCTGGAGACATGAAGCGCAGGCCGTCAGGGGTGGCGGGAAGGCGCGGGGTGGCACTGAAAACCGGTTTGCGCGCCACCCCTTGTTTCATTGATGTTTTCGGCTTTTCGGCGGCTCTCGTTCAGGCGTAGCGAGGCCGATCAGGGCTGCTCCCGACCCGACCACAGGTTCGGTTTGGGTCTGCTTTGCCCGTTTCGCCCGGATTGGCCGACATTCACCAGCAAATGCAGGGTTTCAGGGGGTGGCAGGGTGGCAAAGGCACGCCGAAATCGCGCCACCCTCTGAATTCATTGAGGATTTACAGATTTAGGACGAGGATTCGGCCTCTTGGGGCTTGTTGCTGCGCCGCGTGACCCGGAAGGACGGCCTCGGCGGGCCGCCGATTTTTCGAAACTCTCAATAAAACAAGGGGTGGCGCGGCTGCGGAAAATGAACGCCACCCTGCGCCTCCCCGCCACCCCGATCCGCGTGCTTCGCTTGATAAGCCTGCGAATCTACGCCTGTGTCGGAGGCGAAAGGGGAGACCATCCATGGCCAAAAGCATGACGCGACCATCGCCCAAACGGCTGCGATTGAACGATAAGTCCGTCCGGGAGGCAGCGCCGGAAACGGATCGCGATTACCAGATCTTCGACACGGAGGTGCGGGGCTTTTCCATCCGGATCCTGCGGTCGGGCAGCCGGTCCTTCGCGCTGGACTACCGCTTTGCCGGGGCCCAGCGCCGCATGGCTATCGGGCGCTGGCCCGAATGGACTGTGACGGCAGCCCGCGAACGGGCGCGTGACCTGCGCCGCGAGATTGACGAAGGCCGCGATCCGCTGGGCGAGCGCGGCGAGTTGCGCGAGGCCCCAAGGTTCAGCAACATGATCGACCGTTACCTAGACGAGCATGTGCCGCACCTGGCCCCCACCAACGCGTCCGACCAACGTTCGATGCTGACGAAGCTGGTAGCCCCGCATTGGGGGCGAAAGCTGGTGACTGAGATCACTCCGCATGATGTGGCGAAACTGTTGAACATCATCGCCAAGGGCAGGGCGCGGCCCTCAAAGGAAAAGCCCAACAACCGCGCGCGCAAGTTGCAGGGGGCCAAGCCGACGCCGATCCGCGCCAACCGGGTGGGCGAGGTGCTGCGCAAGATGTTCACCCTTGCCATCGGCTGGGGCTGGCGCGCCGACAATCCGGCGTCGGGCTTCAAGAAGCGGATCGAGAATGAACGCGAACGGTTCCTGTCGCAGGACGAAATCGGCAAGCTGGCCGAGGCACTGGACGCCGCGAAGGATCAGCGCGGGGCGGGCATCATCCGGCTGTGCATGCTGACCGGCAGCCGTGTGGGCGAGGTGCGGCAGGCGCGCTTTGAACAGTTCAATCTGGATCTGGGCAGTTGGTCAAAGCCAGCCGCCAGCACCAAGCAGCGCAAGATCCATCGCATCCCGATTTCGGCCGAGGTTGCGGCCATCGTGCGCCAGCGCGGGCTGGTCGTCCCAAAAGGCAATCCTTGGCTCTTTCCCGGCGACACGCCCGGCCAGCCGGTGAAAGAAATCCGCCGCTTCTGGATCAACATCCAGAAAGACGCCAAGCTGCCCGAGGTCCGGATCCACGACCTTCGCCATACCTTCGCCTCCCTGCTGGTCAGTGGCGGGGCTTCTCTGGAAATGATCGGCAAGCTGCTGGGCCATTCGCAGATGCAAACGACCCAGCGCTATGCTCACCTGATGGACTCCCCGCTGCGGGCGGGTGTCGATGCCGTGGCCAGCATGTTCCGGCCACGGCCCGTGTTGGTGCATGATGCCGATGCAGCACCGGTGGACCGGAAGTCCGCCTGACTGATCCGGCCAAGCGCCGGGCCGGATCGCTCAGGCGTCCTCGCGCCGCAAGGCTCGCCAGATCGGCGTGATCCGGCGCCGGATGCTGCGGCTGTCGGGCATCTTGGTGCCGTCAGACCTGTTGGCGAACCACTCCTGCATCTCGGCGACCAGGTCGGCTTGCGTCGCGGGCAAACCGTGTTCATGGATGCGGACGATCAGCGCGACATTCATGCCCTCCCAATCATAACCTGACCCGGAAACGGTGTTGATCGCCGCCTTGCGGATCAAATCGTGATCGTCCTCAAAGTCGAAGACGTCTGTGGCGAGGATCAGCATGTCGGCGACAGCCACGGCCACCCCGCCTGCGGGTTCGGTGATGATCAACCAGTTGGAAGCACCGGGCTGCATGATCCGCTGCACCACCCCCTCGGTCGGGCACGGACCGCTGCGCCGGAACAAGGGCAGCAGGTCCATCGGCGACAGGGTGACCTTGCCCGCCACAGCGGTATCCCCGCAGTGCACCAGGCTGATCCCCGTCTTGATGTTCAGCTTGCCGACATCTGACCAGCCGACAATGTCGGCGAGGGAACAGTTCCAACGAACTGACGTTTCGTATAGCGTGAAAAACACGCGCGGTGGTAAGGCCACGATGAATCCTTCCTCAAGATGACCAGAGGAGGGAACGTGCCTGTACCGCCTGCTGGCCATGGTTTCGTTTGTGCAAAGCGGGAAATTTCGGCATGCGTGATCGGAGCGCTGAAACGCCTTCTTCGACCCATAAGTGCCGGTTTTTATAACCTGTTCTGCTTTTGATTGAGGACTGCTCTCCCCATGCGTGCAAGCTGCACCCGGCCTAGATTCGAAGCAAGAGGGCGCTGAAGACGAATCTGTGGATAAACTATCCACAAGGAAAATCTATGGAAGACCGCCTGCGCGGGCGCCGATTTCCGCCGAGACGCAGCCCAGCGCGATGGTCAACGCGGATCGCAAGCGCGCCGTCCATGTCAACGCCATGTCAACGCGCATACGCCATTTTGGCGCGGTCAATGCCGGTGAAAATCGGTCAATGTCAGTCGTCGTCGGGCTGGAAAATCCGCAAGATCAAAGGCTTGGCGTGCAAGTCGTTGAAATGCATAAGCTATTGGAATCGCTTGGGTTTTGGCTCATAACCTGAAGGTCACAGGTTCAAATCCTGTCCCCGCAACCACACTTTCTAACGGTATATCAAAGGCTTAGGCTGAAGCAGAGCGCCCCGCAGGGCGCTTTTTGCGTTGCAACACAGCACAACATATTCCCCAAAGATTCCAAACCCTTACGTCCAGTCCCGATTCTTCCGTGCAACACCCATGCGACATGGGAATGGCAAGATGTTCGCGTGATGTTCGCTCGTTGCAGGGCTAGTGCGCGCGGCATCGCGCTGCCATACTGCTCAGCAACATTGTTGCTTCGAGTGGTCATATGCCGATTCCTGACTTCCAGACACTGATGCTACCTGTCCTTCGCCTTGCTGACGCTGGTGAGATCAAGGTGGCTGCCGCCGTTGACCAGGTAGCGAACCAATTCAATCTGACTGATGTTGAGCGGGAAGAACTGCTCCCCAGCGGCAGGCAGGCTAAAATCGCAAACCGGGTGCACTGGTCGGTCACCTATTTGGTCAAATCAGGTCTAGTAGAGCGTCCCCGGCGCGGCTGCTTCGTGATCACGCCGAAGGGGAAGGCGGTTCTAAGCCGTCCACCAGAGCGGATCGACATCGCGTTCCTTTCGCAGTTCGAGGGCTTTGACGATTTCCGGACAAAGGCAAATGGGGAACATCCGGTCGATGTGGAGCCGACAAAAGAACTGGCATCGGGAACGCCAGAGGAACGGGTTGAGGCCGCGTTCGAGGATTTGAATGGTGCTCTGCGTGATGAACTCCTCGAGCGCATCCTGGTAATGCATCCAACTGCATTCGAGAAGCTGATCGTCGATCTGATGTTGGGAATGGGCTATGGGGCAAACGGATCGGGGGAGCGCCTTGGGCGTACCAGTGACGGTGGGATCGACGGGGTCATCAACGAGGACGTATTTGGCCTCGACATCATCCATCTCCAAGCCAAGAGATACGCCACGGGAACCGCGATTGGTGTGGAGAAGCATCGCGAGTTTGCGGGTGCCTTGGACGAACGTGGTGCCACTAAGGGTGTCTTTGTTACGACAAGCCATTTCGCGCCGTCCGCAAAGCAATATGCGCAGCGCAGCCCAAAGCGTCTGATCCTGATCGACGGCGAGGAATTGACCCGGTTGTTGGTGAAGTATGGCGTGGCAGTGCGAGGCTATCGGCTTCTCGAACTGAAGAAGATTGATACCGATTATTTCGACACAGCAGAGGGCTGATCAGTTTGCAGCCGTTGCCTGGCCTCGCGAAGCAGGCGAATTGCCTCAGATACTGATCCGACATGACCCCAATTCACTTCGTCCGGCAGAACCCCGAAATGATCTTCGGACAGAGCGCCGAGCGAATTCAGAATTGAATCGAACTCGGCTTTGGCCGCCATCAGCGCACCCACAGCCCTGTCGTTATCTTTGTCGTCGCTCATCCTGCCCTCTACATCGCGCCGCCCTCACTTCACCAAGCCATAGCGCCTTCGAAAAATCCAATCCTATCAGACTCTTATTCCATATCTATCCCGCCACGGTTGCCACTCCATCCAGCCGCACAGCGACGCTGGTGATGCCGTTCCCGGCGGCCTCGGTCGCAATGCCCACGGGGAAGCGTCCAGTACCCGGCACGTTGATATTCTTGGCCGTGTTGTCCCACGCCACGCGGGCGCCGACCGTCAGAACCGCAGCGGTGCCTTTCGGCAACTGATAAACGCCGATGGTGGCCAGTTCGAGCGGATCGCCCGCGGCGGCCGCGTAGGCAGCGATGCCGAAGATGTTGCCGATGATCGCCGTCCTGAACGGCTTCACCGCGCTCGGCACACCCATCACAGAGGTCGCAGGATAGGTCTGTCCGGGGAAAGGGGAGCTCTGCCTCTCACCAGATTTGTGCAACTGAGCCCCTCGCGCCCGCCACTGGCCTGGTTTTACGCCGCCACGTGGCCGATTTTTGCTCCGCCGTTGACAGCAGCGGCATTCTGGTCCCGCTTCCAGGCAAGAAATGTCTCGGCATCGCACCGCTTGGCCGGGCCGCTCGACACAGCCTAATCGACCAGTTCCTGCAACTCGGCGATGGCGCGCTGCCGGACTTTGTCGCGCCGGATCAGGTCTCTCACGTAGTCGGTCGAATTGCTGTATCGCCCGTCACGACTCTGGGCCTCGCCCCAGTCCTTCATGGCGTCAGGCAACGAAACGTAAACAATCGCCATTGCAGAACCCTCAAAAATCGACGCTTGTCGAACCTAACGCTTCTTGCTCGCTCACCCAGTTCACTGGCCACCCAGACCTCAGGGCCTTGATTAACCGATAAAATCGAAGAGCATGCAAGTATGCTGCAACTGCAAAACACACATGGACAGCTGTCACAATTCAGCGTAACTGTTCAATCATCAACGTGCGAATCGACTTCGGATCCAAGAAGGCTGACGGCGAGTCAGGTCTGGTGCGGTAGCAATGGCGACCCTTGGTAACCAAGAAATGTCCGAGCGGGATGAAGTTAAGCTACCCCCCGAGAATCGGACCATGACGGAGAGTACGATCTGAAGTCTGCTGGTCTCCAAGCACGAGGAGATCAGGAGATGTCGAAACGCAGGAACCATGACGCCGCATTCAAGGCCCGTTTGGCGCTGGAGGCCGTGAAGAGAGAGCACGGTTTTGTAACTGGCTACGGAATATGGCGTGCATCCGACGATGATCCGTCATTGAAAGCGCTCACTTCTGGAGGGTGCGGCGGTCATCTTCGAACGCGGTGGCAAGGCCTCTGTGGCGGCAGAGGTTGGCGAAGAAACGGTTCGTGAACTGGATGCTAAGATTGGAGAGCTGGCTGTGGCCAACGGTTTTTAGTCACGAAAGCTCAAGCCCTGGACAGGGAAGTGAGGCCTAGCATGATCGAAAGGAACCACCCCCAGCTGTCGGTCGGGGCGCAGGGCCGCCTGCTGTCGATCCCGCGATCGTCGTTCAACTACGCGCCGCAGGGCGAGGCGGCGATGAACCTCGACCTGATGCTGTTGATCGACAAGCAGTTTCTGGAGATCCCGTTCTACGGCGTGCGGCAGATGGCGTGGCACTTGCAAAACGAGGGCCATGGCGTGAACAAGAAACGCATTCGGCGGCTGATGCGATTGAAGCCGATCTACCAGAAACCCGACACCAGCAAGCCCGCGAAGGGGCACAAGACCTACCCCTATCTGCTGGGCGGGCTGCGGATCGACAGGACCAATCAGGTCTGGTGCGCTGACTTCACCTATTTGCCGATGCGCAAAGGCTTCTTGTATCTCGTCGCCATCGTGGACTGGTTCACCCGAAAGGTGCTGGCCTGGAGCATCTCCAACACGCTGGAAGCCGACTTCTGCGTCGAGGTGCTGAGCGAGGCGACCCACAAGTTCGGCCCACCTGACATTATGAATACCGATCAAGGCTCTCAGTTCACGTCCTTCGCATGGACCGACCGGCTGAAGCGGGTCGGCACCCGGATCTGGATGGACGGGAAAGGCCGCTGTCTGGACAACATCTTCATCGAACGCATCTGGCGGTCCCTGAAGTATGAATGCGTCTACCTGCACGCCTAGGAAACCGGGTCACAGGCCCGGGCTGGCGTCGGACGCTGGATCACCTTCTACAGCCACCAGCGGCCCCATGCCGCCCATGGCGGTCAACCGCCCGCCGTGGTCTACTTCAACGCAACCCAAACCGATCAGCAGGTGCAGAACGTCGCTTAAGTCACCCCGGAATCTGTCCAACGATCGGGGAGTAGCTTAGTTTTGGGGCGTCATGCGCAAGGCCCCGGTCGGCGGCGAGTTGCATCCGCTCGAGGGCCGGATCAACCGCCTCGTTTCCAAATTGCGGGCCAAGGTCGAGCACCCGTTCCGGGTGATCAAGCGGCAGTTCTATGGCGTGTAGACCAGTTATCTCGGACTGGCCAAGAACCGTGCACAGATTTTCACGCATTTTGCACTTGGCAACCGGTTCCTCGTCCGACGAAGGCTGATCGCATGAGATGGCAGAAGGACGAGACTGCCCAAAATAGATCATGCCGCCGTGACGGAGGTCCCCGAGCCGGAATATCGCTGCTCAAAGCCATCTGACTGCACCGCAACGACCCTCAAACGGCAATTTTAGCGCAGCCGGACACGTTGATCAAACGATCCTTGAGAAAGCAATTGCCGCAGCCTGTTAATGTCCTTGCCTTCGCGGCAGAAGCGTTCGGTGGGCGGGGAGGTATCGCTCAATCCACGCGAGATCTGATGGCAGCCCTGTCGGATACTCCCGGCATTGGAAGCATCCACGTTTTGCCAAGACTGCAAGCCGAGCAGGTGACCCGGTTGCCGAGTGGAATTCAGCAATTTCCGGCAGTGGGATCACGCCTGAAATTTTCCCTTCAGGCAATTCATCTTGCGCTCAAACTGAAGCCTGGAATTGTCTATTGCGGCCATGCCTTCATGGCGCCACTTGCTGCATTAGTCGCGCGATTGACCGGAGCGCGCCTGATAACACACGTCCACGGTTTGGAGGTCTGGGGGCCATTGCCGATGTCGACGCGGCGCGCCATCGCTGCGTCAGACTTGATCCTGTGTGTCAGCAATTATACGGCTGCCAAGGTGGTCGAGGTAACCTTCGCCGACCCGAAACGATGCAAGGTGATCTTCAACACGTTCGATGACCGATTCAGACCCGGAGACCGCGTTCTTGCCCGCAAGAGGTTCAATGTCGCATCGAGCGCAATAGTCTTGTCTACTGTTAGTCGGCTGGATCCAAGGCAGCGTCACAAGGGGCATGATCGGGTTATCCCGCTCCTCAAGAGCCTGTCAGACGATTTTCCACAGCTCACATACATCATCGCGGGTACTGGCGAAGATCGCGCGAGACTCGAGGCACTGGCCAACGACACCGGTGCGGGAGACATCGTTCGGTTTCTGGGTTTTGTGGCAGACGAAGATCTCCCTGATCTGTACCGCGCATCGGACCTCTATGTGATGCCGTCTCATGGCGAAGGCTTCGGAATTGCCTTCGTCGAGGCGATGGCCTGCGGCACCCCGGCCTTGGGGCTGGACGCGGGAGGGGCGGGCTGCGCGCTCCAAGACGGTGACTTGGGCCGCGCCGTGTCCGAGGAGGCGTTTCCCGCCGCGCTGCGCGCCGCCCTCTTGGCCCCGCCGCCCGACCGCGCGGAACTTGCCGCCCGCACCCGCGCCATGTTTGGCCGACCTGCCTATGCAGACTCGTTGGCTGCGGCCATCGCACCGCTGCGGAAATGAGACGAATTACCTTTCCATCTGGGCCGCATATCTTCAGGGCAACCAAAAACACATGCCGATTTCAGAAGCAGAAATCTCGATCCTGATCCCGACCTACCGCTACCGCGACAAGGTGGGCCGCGCGGTCGAATCAGCGCTGGCCTCGGGCGCGGGCGAGATCGTCGTCACCGACGACTGTAGCGGCGATGGTACGATCGAGCTGCTGGCGGGTTATGACGACCCACGCCTGCGGGTCTACGCGAACGCCACCAATCTAGGCCTGTGGGAAAACCATCTGGCCGCGCTACAGCACGCCACGAAGCCGTGGATCAAATTCATTCAGGCCGACGACCGCCTGCTACCCGGCGGGCTGGCCGCCTATGCCGCAGCGGCAGAGCCGGAAGTGAGTGTGGTGTGGTCAAACCCGTTGGTGCAGAACGAAACGACTGGCGTCGAACGTTACAACCACAAGGTCACGCGGCCCTGGAGGTTGAGCGGCGAGGCCTACCTCAACCTTGCCATCCGTTCCTGCTGGATTCTGGGTTCGCCCAGCCAGATGATGCTGCGCGCCGATGCGCTGACCCGCGACCCGGCGGTCTGGTCGAGCGGAATATCTGCCGACTTGGTCTTTGCCACGCTGGCGGCGGGGAAGGGCGACGTGGTGCTGCTGCCGGCGGGCGCAGTAGTACATACCGAACACGCGGGGCAGGACACCCGCACTCAGGGCGCGCGGCGAGGGCTGAACCGACTCGCGGCCACGGTTCGCTACCTGCTGGACCGGCCCGACCCGGCGCTGCGGCGCTTCGGATCTCTTTGGGCGGCGCAGCATCGTCGCACGGCGTGGCGCACTGCGCTCGCGGGAACGCTGCGGCGGCAATTCGGGCCTGTCGAAGCCGTGCGGCTTGCACTGCGCAACGAGGTCAATGCACGGGGCTGGGTCCCAGACGCGCGGGACAGGCAGTTGCTGCAGGAGGGTCGTCATTTCCGGCGCCACGACCGCCATCCACACGACATCGACGCGATCCTGGCGCGCGGCACCGACCCAGACGGTTGGGCCGCATGACCGCCGTCATCAAGATATTCGGAGAGCGCAACACCTCGACAAACGCGCTAAAGAAGCTGGCCCAGGAAAATTCTGCAAGCCGGGTCGCGCCGTCGATGCCGGGCGAATTGAGTTGTTTGGAGGCTTCCGCTTCGTGCCTCTCAAAAATTTCGCGTGGCTCCCCATCTTCGGGAACACCTCGTGGATGCCATCTTCCGCGGGCAGCCCGCGCTTCTATCCTGGAAGCACACGGCGACGAATTTCGACGACATCGAAAGCCTGTCAGGGCATTCAGTGATCTTTTGCGTGCGTCACCCGGCGTCCTGGGTGCTTGGCCTGTTCCGCCGACCCTACCATGTGCACGGCGAATCCTCGCCCAGCCTGTCGGCCTTCCTGAACCGGCGCTGGCGGACGGTCGGCCGCGAGCGGCTGGAGCGCGCAGAAATGTCGGCGATGCAGATCTACAACGCCAAGATGACGGCCTTCGCCGGTCTGCAGGCGCGGTTGGACGCGGCGGGAATGTCCTAGTGCATAGTACGTCATGAGGATTTCGCGACCGACCAAGGCGCCGTCTTCGCCAATGTGGCGCCGTCGGGGTCGTTCTGCCCACTCGAGACATCGACCAAGGACGGGGCGAAGACACGCGAGAACTACCGCGACTACTACGACAACCGGCGCTGGCTGGACGAGATTGATGGCGACAGCGCCGCCCTAATCCGCGCGACGACTGACTTGTCGGGGCTAGAACGATACGGCTACGAGCCGATATAAGCCGCCGTGCCGATGCGGCGTTTGTACGACGACCACTCTGCGGTCATGACAGGAAGCGACGGACCCTTGAACGACTACGACATGAACACCCGCTTTGCGGCCCCCTATGTCAACGCAGGCAACGACGTCGTTCTGTCGCTGGTGCCAGACGGGGTTGGACGCATTCTCGATGTGGGATGCGGCGGCGGCGACAATGCCCGTCATCTTCGAGCGAGCCATCCCGGCGTACAAATCGTCGGCCTGACGCACAGCGAGGACGAGGTCGGAATCGCGCGATCACACATGGATGCGATCCATGTGGTCGATCTCGACCGCGGGCTGAGTGATGAGGCACTGGAGGCTTGGGGGGCGCCCTTCGACCTGCTGCTGTTTTCGCATGTGCTCGAGCATCTGATCGATCCCTTGGCCGTTCTGCGGCGTTGCCTCACACGGCTGCAGCCCGGCGGGCACGTGGTGATCGCGGTGCCCAACGTATTGGAGTGGCGCACGCGGATGAAATTCTTGCGCGGCAGCTTCGTCTATACCGAACACGGCATTCTCGACCGCACGCACATGCGCTTCTTCACCTACGACACGGCGCCCGCCGAACTAGTGACTCCGATCCAGGGCCTGACGCTGCTCGACAGGCGCGCCCGGGGGTCGGTACCGCTGGGGCCGTTGCGCTGGATCGGTCCGGCGAGGTCGCTGTGGTCCGCAATTGACCGCGCGGGCCTGCGCTGGCGGCCCAACTTGTTCTCGCGCGAGGCGGCGATGCTGGCCCGTTGGGACGGACCCTTGGCACCGTCCGCATCGTGAGGATCCTGGTCATCGGGCGGTTCTATGAAGAGGGCTTCGCGCTTTTCATCGCCGAAGAACTAACTCGCCTGGGCCATCACGTGCTGCGCTTTGATCCAGCGCCGGGCGGACAGTTCGGCGGACGGCTGCGCTACTACTTCAACCGGGTCCACAGCGCCGCGACCACCGCGGTGCAGAACGCGCGCATGATGACCGGTCACGACCTTTACGGCGAGCCGATGCGCCGGTTGCTGGGGGGGCCGGGCGACGTGGATCTGGTGTTCTCCACCCACGACTACCTGACGCCGGCGGATGCCGAGGTGATCAAGGCGCAAACGCGCGCGCCGATGATCCTGTGGTATCCGGACCCGGTATGGAGCTTCAAGCGCCACATGTTCCTAAACGCCGCCTACGACATGCTGTTCTTCAAGGACCCCTATCTGGTGCACATGATCAGTTCGAAGCTAGGCAAGCGGGTCTTCTACATGCCCGAATGCTATAGCCCGCAATCGCTCGATCCGTCCATGGCCGAACAGCCCGGTGATCCGGCTTGGGCCGCCGACATCTGCATCGCCGGCAGTCTGTATTCCTATCGTATCGCACTTTTTCAGCAACTAGCCGACCACGACCTCAAGATCTGGGGTATGCCTGCGCCGCCTTGGCTGCGCGCGGGCGATTTGGCGCCGCAGATACAGAACCGCTTCGTCGCCCATGCAGACAAGGTGCGCGCCTTTCGCGGAGCGAAGATCGTATTGAACACACTCAATCCGTCCGAAATCTGGGGCACCAACGTTCGAACATTCGAGGCCTGCGGTGCTGGCGCCTTCCAGATCGTGGATTGGCGCCCTGGCCTTTCGCAACTGTTCGAGATCGGTACCGAGGTCGAGATCTTTACAAGCATCGCGGACCTGCGCGGCAAGGTCGACCGCTACTTGGCTGCCCCCGAGGAACGCGCCGCGATCGCGCGGGCGGGTCATGAACGCGCGGCGCGCGATCACACCTATGCGGTCCGCCTGCGGCAGATCCTGGACACCGTGGCCGGAGGGATGGAAGGATATCCCGAACCGGTCCCCGCCTGGACACCGCCCGGAAGCTGACCCATGGTCACCATCGATTCGTCCGCCGCCCGCGACCTGTCGCTGCGCCGCTCCTTGCAACGCTGGACTTTGGTGCTGTTCGCTGGAATTGCCGCTATCAACCTGTTGGCGGTGGCCTCCGGCGTCACACCCTACATCCGCGCGCATCTGGCGGCGGCGGCGCTGGCTGGGTATCTCGCATTCGAGGCGATGCGTTTCCTGCGGCGCACAGATGTCATGGGCCTGCTCACGCCGGCCTTCCTCGCTTTGTTCGGTCATTTCACGCTGGCCTATCTATGCCTGATCACCCTGTCGGCCTTCGACACTACTGCAATTTCTTACTACCACACTTGGCTTCACGATCCGGACGGCGCCCTGGCCGACACCATCTTGCTGGCGGCGTTGGCCGCGTTCAGCATGATGCGCGCGTACGAGCTAACCCAGCCGCTTGCGCGTCGGCTGCGGCGCGCGGCACAGGGTTGGCGCGCGCTGCGGCGCGAGCTCCGGCCGGCCATGTCGCTGGCAGTGATTTTGCAATTCGCCTTCGTTGGGCTGGTGGGCTTGGCGATGAACCTGGGCGTTTACGGCGTCGGGAGCGATGCCGAGGCCAAGCTGCACCACATTGACGTCATCCAGTATCTTCGCATTCTTGTTGCCGCAGGAACGCTGTCCTATTTCCTGATCCTGATGCGGTACTTCGAAGGGCGGGCGGCCGGGAAGTCATCGTTCTGGTTCGGCGCGTTTTGCACCCTGCTCGTGGCCTTTCATGTCCTGGCTGGGGCGTTGGCGGCCTTCAAGTCCCAAATAGTGATGCCGTTTATAGTCGCCGGCTTGGCCTACTTCCTAGTCACACGACGCATACCCAGAACGTTCTTCCTGATGGCGGTGGCGGCCTTGGTGCTGTCCTATTCGGTGGTTCAACCACTGCGCAGCTATCTCGGCTATCTGGGGGAAAACCGGCCGCGTGGCCTGATCGAGGCGGTCGAGACGGTCGCCACGGCCGTCCGCCTGCGCGAGCAGTTCGAGGGCAATACGGACACTTCCCTCGGCGAGCAGATCGCATTGCGATTCGACGTGTCGGGGATGAGCGCGGTCGGCATCGATTTCGTGCAGCGCGGCTATCTGCAGCCAGACGTTCGGCAGGATCTTCAGGACAGCATCCTGTTGGCACCGGTGCTGGCCTTTGTTCCGCGCCTGATCTGGCGGAACAAGGGCTCCTATTCGACCGGGGTATGGTTTAACGTGACCGTTCTGCGCAAGTCTGATGAGGCGACCACTTCGGTTGGCATGGGACCGATCGCCTATCTCTACATGGCCGGAGGCGTGCTCATGGTGTGTTTCGGCTTCGCGCTGTGGGGCGCGATGGGATCGCTGCTGTTCGACGGGCTGGCGCGTTCGGGCGCCGGCGGGGTAATCGTGTTCCTGAGCGTCGCCTCCAGCTTAGTGTCTATCAACACCTCCTTCGGGCCGATCCTGACGGGCAATCTGCGCATGATCGTGGTGGCGTTTGCCGCGCAATTGATCCTCCTGCGCCCGAGCAGAAGGGCCGCCCGGTCTTGAGGGTTCTGCATGTCGGCATGGGCAAGACGGCTACGTCGTCGTTGCAACTTCATGTCTTTCCCCGTCTAGCGCAGCTGGGCCTGATTGACGCATACAATCCACAGCCGCTGCACTCAGGGGTCGATGCGGCGCTGAACGGCTACTTCGACGAAGCACAGTTGCCGCAACTGGCGGCGGCGCAGCAGCGGATGCTAATTTCGAACGAGACGCTTTTGGAATGGGACCCAGCGCTGTGGGAGGAGTCCGCCAACCGATTGCTACGCATATTCGGGCACGAAGTCACGATCCTAATCACCGTACGCGAACCCGCCACGTATCTACGCAGCCTCTATCAACAAATGCTACACGTAGCCAAGATACGCACCCCAGAGGATTTCTTCCTGTCTGCTGACGAATACTTCGCCGTGCGCCGGTTTATCCGCCCAGGAGAGCTGGACGCGATCGACGTGGACGCATTCGATCTGGGGCGAATGGTGTCACTCTACATCGAACGTTTCGCATCCGTCATACTAGTTCCTTTCGAGGCAATCGGGGAGCTGCAGTTTCTGACTGCATTGTGGGACATCTCCGACGAGACCCACGCTACGCTTGTGCGCGACTTCGCCGCTGCGCCACGGGTCAACATGTCTTACAGTCGGCTTGCTGTTCAGCTGACGCTGGGCCGCGAGCGGCTGCTTGCCGCGATCGGGCTGCGGTCGCTCTCGGCGTCAGACCGTCAGTTGCGCAAGGCGCTTGCATTTACCCGCAGCCAACCTTTCTCGGCGCGCCGGTCGCTGGTGCCATCTTGGGCAACGATGATGAAGCCCATCAACCGATACGGGCCGAAGATTGCCTACCGGTTGCCCGAGGGACTGTATCTGGGCCGCCATCTCGCGGCCAACGCGGCCTTATACGACCGGCTGCGGCAGACGCCGGGAGGCTATCTGAGGTACCAGGACGGACAAGCAAAAGGACTAGACGTGCGACTTGCGGTCCGGGCCGCAGCCACGTGAAAGGATACCTATTACAATGTTCGTGAACGACAACTTCGTTTTTCTGCACCTGCAGAAAGCAGCGGGAACCTTCGTGGTGGACCGGCTGGTTCAGGCCATGCCTGGCGAGGTGCGCGACGGCCACGCCCCGCTGACCGCGGGAAAGGGCGGCCGCACCGTCGCTGCTGCGATCCGCGATCCTTGGGACTGGTATGTGTCTCTTTGGTCCTACGGCTGCATGGGGCGGGGCGAGGTGCAGGGTCGCCTGACGGCGTCCCGCGCCAGCATCCTTAACCGGACCCTGCGGGTAGTGGCGGCAGGGCGAATGTCCCCAGGCGCGGCCATGACGAGCTTGTGGCTGGACCACGATCGCGACCCCGCCGCATGGCGCGACTTGTACGCCACGGCCGAAGATCCGGAGCGTTTCCGCCGCTGGCTGCGCAAAGTGTTGACCCTGCCCGGTTGCGGCCATCTTCCGGACGCCTACCCAATTCTGCCGATGCGGGAGCACGTGGGCTTCATGACATTTCGGGTACTAAGACTGTTTACCGACTGGCAGGCTTGGAAGGTCGAATCCCGCAGCATCCGCAGCCCCGCCGACGCGCTAGATTTCTACCGTAGGTGCGGCATCGTCGACCATGTCCTGCGCACCGAGCAGGTAGAGGCGGATTTGGAGCGGCTGTTCAATATGCTATCGCTTCCACCGCCCCCTATCGGCACCGACACGGCGCCGGTCCATAGAAACCAGTCCAAGCGGCACCAGCATACCGGCTACTACGATGCCGAGACCGTCGCGCTAGTGCTCGAGAGGGATCGCATGGTCGTCGAGGCCTTCGGCTATGTACCGCCGGAGATCGCCGCATGACCGCGGGCAAGGCATCGACGATAGTCAGCATCGTGGCGATGTTGATCTATAGTGTGTTGCGGCGGTTGATGGGGTTGATCGGGATCGCCAGCGTTGCTCGGCTTCTGTCCCCTGCGGATCTCGCCGCCTACGCCTTCGTCCAGACGACCGGCCAGACTTTCGTGGGTCTTTTCCGTTTCGGGGCGCTGCAGGGGCTGCATGTGGCTCTAGGGCGGCGGGAAGGGGACGCTACTGCCGAAGGGGCCGGGACTTTGATTGGCGGCGGTATCCTGCTGGTCTGCACCATCGCGACCGTGGGCGGACTTGTGATGGTCGCGCTGGCCGAAACGATTGCTCGCGACCTCTTTGGCGCCCCTGAACTTACCACCTATGTCACCGCCGCGGCGGTTTTTTTCGTGGCGCAATATCTGTCCAGAGCCGCCTATGTCGGTTTCGCCGGCCTAGGCCGGTTTGTCGAATACGCTTGGTGGGCGACAGCCATTGGCATCACCACGGTGCCGGCGACGATCCTCGGCGCACTGTTGTTCGGGGTCATGGGTGCAGTCTGGGGGTTCGTCGGCACGTCGCTAGCAGGCGTGCCGGTATTCGTTTTTGGCCTACTTCGGGCGCTGCGAGGCGCTGGCATTCGGTTGCGGTGGCGGCTGACTTGGGCGCACACGAAAGAGATCTTCAGGGTCGGCCTGCCCTTCTACGGGGAGGGCGCGTTGCTGATCCCGGCCGTCTTCGTCGCACAGGGCGCGGTCAGCCGGTTCGGCGGCTTAGAGGATCTGGCCGACCTGCGCATCGTCATGACCCTGATGGGCGTTGTGGAGCTGGTGCCGCAGTCCATTGCGGGGCCGGTTATCTCGCTTTTTGCAGCGCGCGAGGGGCGCGTGGCAGGGTCAGGCAGGGCGTCTGCCTTCGACCACATGCGCTGGCTGTGGACCTTTGCGCTGGTGATCGGAGCGGGGCTGGCGGCAGTCTGGCCGCTGGCGGTACTAGTGGTCTTCGGGTCCGGCTATCCGCAGGCGGCACAGGTCGGCCAGCTGGGGATAGCAGGCTTCCTGCCATCCCTCATCGGCACCTCGCTGATGGCCGGAATCCTGGTCGGCGGACGCACCCTACCGCTGTTGCTCACCGGTGCCTTGCAGGGTGCCGTGATGGTGTCGCTGGCACTCGTGCTGGTGCCGTCGCTGGGGCTAGTGGGATTCTTCGCGGCTCAGACGGCCGCCGGTACGGCCACCGTCGTCCTGCGGCTGACCGTGCTGGGCATGCAGACCGGCGGCACACCGCTGCGCCCCTGGATGGGCCCGCTTCTGGCGGCCACCCTGATTCTGTTTGCGGCGCTAATCCTCGACATGCAAATCGACGAAACCGCGCTGCAGCGCGCCGTGGTGGCTGCCGTGGCACTGCCAGCCCTCGGTCTCTGGATCGCCTTCACCGCAATGACCGGGCCCGAGCGTGTGGCATTGCTGGCACGCGCCCGGCAGCTGCTGGTGCGGGTTCGGGTCGGCAAGGGGCCGCAGGCATGACCCGTTCCCTGGCACCAGGGGACCGGGACGCGCAGGGCAGCGCCCTAACGGTGCTGAGCCTGAACCTTGCCCCGATTGGGCTGGGCCGGGGAAATACCGACCTCGCCTACATGTCGCGGCTGGCAGCACTGGGCCGATATTCACCGATCAATATCCGCTTTCCCGAAAGCCGCCTTAGCGACGCGGTCGAGACACTGCGCTTTCTCGACCGTGCCCTGCGCCACCGGCTGCGCCTGCCGCCCGGCTCCGGCGCGGGGTTCCTGACTCCGCTTCAGGAACGCGCATTGCACGCCGGGCGCGGGCGCCTCGGCTGGGACGTGTTTTACTCCAATTCTCACGTGCCACGGGGCGACGGGCTGGGGCCGGTGGTGATGTTCGACTACATCCACGCCCCAGCTGAGACCGAGGATCCCGACGCATTTGCCCGCGACATCGCCGCCAAGAGCGCCGTGGCCGAGCGCTGCGCCGCCGTGCAGGTGTCAACCGAGGCGCAGCGAAGGCTGTTCGTGCGGCTGGGCATCGCCGCGGATCGGCTGCACGTGGTGCCATTCTTCATGGCCGATCTGGCCGCCGCCGACGAAGATGCGGTGCGCGCTAAGCATGCCCGGACCGACGCCCTGCATATCGCCTTTGTCGGCCACCAGGCGCGACGCAAGGGCCTCCCCGCGCTGCTGTCTGCTCTGCGGGACCCGCTCCTTGTCGACGTGCCGCTGAAGCTGACGATCGTGTCGCGCTTTCTCGACGGCGACGTGCCGCTGCCAGACGATCCGCGCATCACGCGGCACGTGACTCTGCCCCATGCCGGTGTGCTGAAGCTCTTGGAGCAGACGCAGGTGCTGGCGGTACCGAGCCGCCGAGAAACCTTTGGCCTGGTCTATATCGAGGCCATGGCCGCCGGCTGCGCCTGCGTTATGGCCGCAGGGCCGCAGCAGTTCGACATCTCGGATGGGGGCCGCGCCGGTCTGCCGGTGGGCCCCGATCCAGCGGGGCTGGCACGTGCACTGAGGCGCCTTGCGGAGGATGCCGCACACCGCAACGAACTGGCGCTGGCCGCACTGGCCCGGTTCCGCGATATCTACGCTCCCGACCAAGTCGCCGCTGCCCATGCAAGGATGTTCCGGGCCGCAAGAGCGCGCGCGTGACCGCTTTGACCCTGCCCATGCTGCGCCAGATCGTGGCCTCGGTCGATGACGAGGCGGCCGGGCCCAGCTATTCGGTCACGTCGCTGTCAGCGGCGCTGCGACGTCAGGGTCTGGACAGCGGCGTCCTAGCTGTAGGCCAGCGTGCACCGGGGCCGGGGCTAGAGGTCTTTGCCCAGGACTGCGCGCGAGTGCCGGTGGCGAACCGGCTGTGGTTGTCGTGCGGGCTGGCACGGGCGGTGGACGAGGCGGCGGCGCAAGGGGCGGTACTGCATGGCCACGGGCTGTGGCTTATGCCAAACATCCTGCCCGCCCGCGCCGCACGGCGCCACGGCGTGCCGTTGGTGGTGTCGCCCCGGGGGATGCTGGGGCCTGAGGCGCTGGCCTTTTCGGCCACCCGCAAGCGCGTCGTCTGGGCCTTGGCGCAGCGCCGGGCGCTGGAGGCAGTGGCCTGTTTTCACGCCACAGCCCAGTCCGAGGTCGAGGATATCCGCCGCGCAGGTCTTGCGGCGCCGATAGCTGTGATCCCCAACGGCATCGACATTCCCGACTCGGTCGCAGCACCGGGCGCGCGCACGGTGCTCCATTTGGGTCGGCTGCATCCGAAAAAGGGCATCGACCGACTTGTCGCCGCCTGGGCGCGGGTGGCCGCGCGCCACCCCGACTGGCGGCTGCGCATCGTGGGACCCTCCGAGATCGGCTGTCGGGAGGCGCTGGAGGCGCAGATTCAAGAGCTGCGCGCGCCGCGGGTGGATTTCGACGGCCCGCTGTTCGGCGCCGCCAAGCAGGACGCCTACCGCGCTGCGGGCCTGTTCGTTCTGCCGACGCTGAACGAGAATTTTGGCATGGTCGTGGCCGAGGCACTTGCCGCGGGCATCCCCGTCATCTGCACGAAGGGAGCGCCATGGCAGGGGTTGGAGACGGAACGCTGCGGATGGTGGACGGATCACGGCCCTGAGCCGATGGCCGCCGCCCTTGGCACCGCCCTCGCGCTGCCCGATGCAGAGCGAGCCGCCATGGGCGCCCGCGGCCGCGCGTGGATGACCCGCGATTTCGGCTGGGCCGGCGTCGCGTCGCAAATGGCGCAGGTCTACGCTTGGTGCCTTGGGCAGGGCGACCGGCCCGATTTTGTGGTGACGGCATGACCGCCCCCCGCATCGACGTGATCGCGAACCGCGCAGCGCGGAAATGGAGCCGGCGCGAACAGGCGGGCCGAGTGCTTTGGGCGCTGGCGATGCCGCTGTTCCGGCTGTCGCCGCGCCCGTTTTGGGGCTGGCGGCGGGTACTTTTGCGGGCCTTCGGCGCGGGGGTGGGGCAGGGGGTGCATGTATACCCCACCACACGCATCACTATTCCTTGGAACCTAGTGCTGGGTGACGGCTGCGCGGTGGGTGATCATGCAATACTCTATGCGCTGGGGCACATCACGCTGGGCCCGCGCGCGACGGTGTCGCAACACGCCCATCTCTGCGCGGGCTCCCACGATCTGACCCATCCAGCGCGCCCGCTGATCAAGCCGCCGATCGTGATCGGGGCCGACGCCTGGATCGCCGCCGATGCCTTCGTGGGTCCCGGCGTCACCGTAGGGGACGGTGCCATCGTCGGGGCGCGAGCGGTGGTGGTGAAGAACGTGAATTCCGGCCATGTAGTTGCCGGCAACCCTGCCCGCATTCTCAGGAAGCTATCGACATGAAAGAAATTCGGCAATCGACGGATACGGCTATGCCGATTCGGGGCTAAATTCTTCGTACAACTATCTTCTACCGGCCTTGCGCAAAGAGCCGGCGCGTCTGGGCGGCGGGGGAAATCGCTTGTTTGACTTGGGATGCGGCAATGGCAGCATCGCGGCGGCCGTTGCGAAGGACGGCTGAGACGTCACCAGGGTCGATGTCTCCAGTGATCGCATTAGCAGGCTGCTGAAGAAGGATTTTGAGCCTGCCCTTTGGCGGAAACCGTTCCGGTTTCGACCCAAAAACGCCAGAAATCCGAGTTCTACGTGTCGTTTCTGGACGGATTTCCCGGTTCCTGGTGCCTGGTCGAGGCGCTTCAGCACTTTTTCAGCAGCCTGTTAGGCAGGCGCGGCGCGCCTATCCCGATCTCAGGCTTGAGATCGGATCGGGTTGCGGCAACCTTGCGGCTACTTCTGGCCGCTTTCCAGTAGTCCTGGCTCTGTTGCACAAATCCGTTGACCGCCGGACCTCCCCTATCCCCGGACGGACTCACCCCACGGTTTCTGAACCGCGCCGGGTTTGCCGGAGGCTGATTGACATTAGTTACGCGGCCATGGCTTCAGTTTCCAGAGTTGCGTAGAAGATTGCTTCGGCTTCCGCGGGCGGGATGTTCCCGATGGGTTCGAGCAG
>Ga0247832_1003443_pt1 | contig 21663 bp, 22 predicted proteins | sample LaCruzMarch2015__10_FD_192407 | JGI IMG/M metagenome (GOLD analysis project Ga0247832, IMG submission 192407) | Freshwater microbial communities from meromictic Lake La Cruz, Castile-La Mancha, Spain - LaCruzMarch2015_4m | ecosystem: Environmental > Aquatic > Freshwater > Lake | place: Spain... | reverse complement strand
TGATTGCGAAATTTCTGGAAGCGGGGCGGCAAGGCAAGCCCGCGTTGATTTTCGGTGATGGTGGGCAGACGAGAGACTTTTGTCCGGTGGCCAATGTGGTAGCAGCCAACATCGCAGCGGCGACCCGGATTGGTGAGGGCGTGGCCGGCGGCATCTTTAATGTGGGCTCGGGTCACAGCATCAGTGTGCTTGAGTTGGCGGAGTCGATTGTCAGGCAATATCCGGCAATGGGGAAAATGGAGCATCGAGAGGGACGAAACGCGGAGATTCGCCATTCGCGGGCCAATATCAGTAAAGCCAGAGATACTTTAGGATATCAGCCCACGGTTCCCTTCAAGAAGGCCTTGGAGGAGTTGATTAAAACGGCAGGAGGCTGCGGTGTTTAATTTTGAATGGTGGATTTTGAATGGTGAATGATGAGCCGGAGCGAAGCGTAGACAGCGTGAGTTCCGCGCATGCGGGACGAGGGCAACGTGCAAAGTGTGAAGGCAAGGCTGGCATTCGGGGCCTTTAGGGTTTAGCAAAAGACCAGATTTATGCGCTTTACGGTCGTTACTCCGAGTTTCAATCAGCTTGATTGGCTGGAGCTTTGTATTGCATCGGTCGCGGATCAGCACGGGGTGGCGTCGGTTGAGCACCTTGTCTGCGATGGGGGGTCGGAGGGGATCGATGATTTTAAGGGGCGGATGCTGGCGCGATTTCCGGAGACCCCGAGTTACCGCTTGGAGTTCCTCGTCGGGCCGGACGCGGGGATGTATGATGCGATCAACAAAGGATTACGTCGGGCCACGGGGGATATTTGCTCTTACCTCAATTGCGACGAGCAGTTACTGCCGGGCACTTTGACCACGGTGGGGGAATACTTGGCCAAGCATACCGAAATGGATGTGGTCTTTGGAGATACGATTGTGGTCGGGCGGGAAGGCGAGGCAATTTGTTACTGGCGACCCTATGTGCCCACCCTTGCGCATTTGGCTGGCGCAACTTTGAACACCTTGTCCTGCAGCACGTTTTTCCGTCGGAGCGTGGTGGAGGCGGGCCATTTGTTTGAGCCGCAGTGGAAAGTGGTGGGAGATTTGCAATGGATCCGTGGTTTACTGGAAAAACAGCGTTTGATGGCCTGCCTGTCCGTCCCTTTGGCAGCCTTTACGTTCCTCGGGAACAACCTGGGGGCCAGCGACAAGGCGCGGGAGGAGTTCGTCACCTCGCGCCGAGTTGAGGATGGACCGCTGCGGTTTTTCCATCGTGGCCTGCATGGGCTGAGGAAGCTTTCATCCGGGGCCTACACGCACCGCGATGTCACTTACGAACTCTTCGTTCGGTCTGATCCGTCGCAGCGTCGGCGGTTTGTCAGCAAGCGCTTAGGCTGGAAGTGGCCCAGCTTGGCGAAAACCTAATGATTCCGCAGCAAGACAACCAAAGCGAAGCGTTTTACGTGGAAGTGCTCAAGGCGTCCCTGGCCAACGGCGCTTTGCGCCCTGATGATCGGGTGCTGGTGGTCTGCGGGAGCGTGAGGGACGAGGCTTCCTTGAGAGAAGCAGGCTTGCGCAACTTCGAGATGTCGAACATCGGCGGTGAGGTGGAGATCGATGTGGAGAATCTGGCTTACCCCGACGGCTCTTTTGATGCCGTGATCGTTCACTCCGGATTGCATCACTGCGCCTCGCCGCACCGCGGGCTGCTCGAGATGTATCGGGTGGCCAAGCGCTGCGTGATTCTTTTTGAACCGGCGGACAATTTGGTCACGCGCCTCGGCCAGAAATTGGGAATCGGCCAGACCTACGAGTTTGCTGCGGTGCAGGGTAACCGGTTGGAATGTGGTGGCTGGAGGAACACCTCGGTGCCGAATTGGGTTTATCGATTCACGGCGTCGGAGATCCGCCAGACGATCAACTGTGCGGCGCCCTTTGGCCCGCATCGCTATCATTTCCACTACCGCACGCGTATTCCATGGCAGCAGTTGCGAGCGCGGCGAAGCAAGCTGCCGCTCGTGATGGCCATGGTTGCGGCGCCGGTATTGCGTTTACTTGATGTCATGGGACCAGTGGCGAGCAACAACATTGCGGCGGTGATCGGGAAGCCAGATTTGCCTGGAGAGAAATTTCCTTGGGTTGAGCGGAAGGGTGAGCAATGGGTGTCTGAGCGCGGATGGTTCCGAGCGGAGGCAGCTGGAGGCTGCGATGCTTAATGTTGAATGTTTAATTTTGGATGTTGGATGATAGAGGGGAACAGAGGGGGTCCGGGACGGACGGTGTTTAATGATGAATGTTGAATTGGAGGTGTGGGAGGAAAGGGCTCTCACGGAGGCACGGGGAGCACGGAGGGCTGGACATGGGCGCTGAGCGCAATGCAATGCGGGGAATAAAAAAGCCAGCCGGGTGGCTGGCTGTCATTTCGGCCGGGGGAGTTCTCAGCTGCGGCCGTGAACGGCGAAGTTGGCGATGGTGTTGAAGCGCTCGAGCCAGTCGCTGGGGGTGGTGTTTTTCTCCAGCCATGCTCTTCCCTGGCTTCCCCATGCCTTGGCTTTGGCGGGTTCGTTGGCAACAAGCTGCAGATGCCGGACGATTTCGCCGGTGTTTCCGGGTTCGTGGAGCAGACCTGTTTTGTTGTCGGTTACGGTTTCGCTGAGCCCGCCGGACCGTGCCGCCAAAACAGGTTTAGCGTAGTCGTAGGCTTCGTAGACCACGAGTCCGAGGGCCTCCCACCAAACGGACGGGACGACGACGGCGCGGCAGGAGCGCAGAAGTTCGGTTTTGCGGTCGCCCGCGACATACCCCTCGAAGCGGATCGATGGATCGGTGGCTGCAGCTTTTTCGACCAGATGTTGCAGGGGGCCTTCGCCCGCGATGACCAGACGGGAGAGTTGTGTGTTGGGTGGTTGGGTAGTGCGGAACTTCTGCCAAGCCTCCAAGAGGACCGGGATGCCCTTTTCGTGGGATAGGCGGCCAAGATAGAGGACGCAGCCGTTGTCTTCAAAGACGGCAGCCTTTTGGTTCACGAGGTCCCAGGAATGGCGCAGGGTGAATACTCGATCCGCCGGGACCCCCGCCTCGATGTAGCGCTCGCGCATGAAGTCCGAGATGGCAACCCATGCTTTTATCGAGTCCAGCCATCCCGAAACACGAAGTTTGCGCAGGACCCGTGCAAAGACCGCGGTCTTGAGACGTGAGTTCTGCCAACTGCCGGCGAGGATTTCGGGCCAGTAATTCCCATGGAGACCCTGCGGAGCGAGGCGTTGACCCGCCCAGCAGTATCCGTTGACCGAAAACGGCCTGAAGTTGTGTCCAAAATAGATCACCGGGACCCCGAGTTGCCGGGCCAATTCGTAGACAGCCGCCGAGGCGACTGGGAAGACGTTGTGCACCACCCAAAGGTCCGGCTGAAGTCCTTCGTGCGCTGCTTTGATTTTCGCCAGCGCCGCCGGATTTCGCCAGATGAGAAACGGTTGCAGCCAAACTCCCGGAGCGGCTGGCTGCTTCCATTCTTTAGACTCGAAGTGGCAACGCTCTAGCGTGTGATCATGCGACAAGGCTTTCGCGATGTGGTCTGAGGCCGAATCTTCGCCGCCCCTCTGCAGGTAGCGGTTATGGACCTCCAGAATCTTCATGGCGTCTTATGTGGTTTGCCACCCATGCCAGTCGGTTGGTCATTGCCGAGCTTCGGGGATACAAGGAGGTGCTTAGTAGGCGGTTGGTCTGTCACTTCCATCGAAGGACAAACTGGACGGTGCGCGGCAAGGCGAGTAGATTTAGTGAACGCAAGCAAAGCTGCATGGACTTTCGAAACATCTCCGCCAACCTCGTAATCGTATGGGTCGCCCTTATTCTGGGGCTCCTGTCGGCTGTAGCTATAGGTAGTGCCGTCGGTGGCTCGGACATGAGGATGGTGGCAGCTGTTTTCGGGATCTCTACCTTGTTGATTGCTTTTGTGAAACTCAAGACCACCATTTGGGTGCTCTTGCCTATTAGTTGGTTTCTCACTGGTCGCTTAAGTTTTCTACCCTTACCGCTGACGGTCAGGGATATGTGTTTTCTGGTAGTGATAGGCTTTTTCACACTTTTTTTCGCGACTCGCGCACTGCCTTGGAAACGAAAGCTGAATCCTCTCGAATATCTTATTTATATTAATATTTTCTATCTCATCAGTGCTTACGTCAGAAATCCGGTGGGATTATTCGCTTTCCAGTCCGAATTGGTGGGGGGAAGGCCGTATTTTGAAATTGCTCTGGCTTTTGGAGCTTTCGCCATATTGAGCAGAATCAATCCCACATCATTTATCGCCAAAATATTTCCGCTGTTCTTTTTGATCCCCGCTGCTGTTGTTTCCGCCTTGGATATTACTGCCCGGTTAATACCTCAGCTGGCATACCCAATCAGTTTAGCTTACGGAGGCGTCAGCGGCGCCTCGGTGAGTGGCTCTGTTCAGGTGGAGACCACAGTTGGTGAAACGCGCATTACGAGTCTCAAAGACGTAGGCCAAGTCGGTGTGCTGGCGCTAGTTTCTAAGTATCGTCCCTTGACACTGGTGTCGCCGCTATTTCCTTTGCGCGCTTTGATGTTGGTAATGTGTCTAACAGCCATTTTTGCTGCTGGATATCGCAGCGTAGTCTTAATTGCCAGTGTATACTTGGTCCTATCTACAATACTGCGCCGCTCTGCTCAGGATGTCTGGACTGGTGTGAGTTTGCTTTTTTTAGGCATTGTACTTCTAATTTCCCTTCAGGGAAGCACTCTCCAACTCCCACTGGCTATGCAGCGAGCGTTATCTTGGCTTCCTGGAGACTGGGATCATGAGGCTGTTGCGGATGCAGAGGGGTCTTCGCAGTGGCGTTTCGAAATGTGGGAGTGGGCGTGGAATGACGAACGCATCATGAGAGACAAAGTCTGGGGTCAAGGCTTTGGTTTTACCTTGGATGAAATGAACATTATCGCGGCCAGCATGATGTCAGGCCAGCAGGGCAACATGTTCCTAGGTCAGTCGGACCGGGAAAACTTTATGATTACAGGAACGCTACACAGTGGGCCTCTCTCTACGATAAAGTTTATTGGTGTCGTTGGATTCATTTTATATTTCAGCCTGCTCGTTTACATGGCTGTGTTAGGCTGGCGTCTTTGCCACCGTGCTCATGGAACCAAAGCGTTTAGCCTCGCGTTGTTTGTTGGTATCCCCATCATTTATGAGCCGATTCACTTCGTTGCAATCTTTGGGGCTCTGGAATTGAGCTATGTCAAAACGTTGTTTTACGCGGGCTTAATGAATATGGCTGACAACTATCTTAAGACTTCTACTCGGGACAATCCCTTCGCCTCGCAAACAAATCCCCGACTCCGGACAACCATCGGGCCGAGCCGGCAACCGGGCCCTGCATTTATCGCCCAAAGGATTTAACCGGAAGGTGACAAACGGAAATTGCTCAGGGCTTTGCAAGCCGTGAGTCTTGTTTTGCTAACGGACCGCGTCTACCAAGTTCGGTCTCACCCAGAGAACATCCATCTGAACAGCCCTTCCATCCTTATCATGAAGGCATGGATAGATATCGCGGAGTGCTAGGCCGCATTCATTTTCTAGTAGGTTGCGCAAGCCTTCAAAGGATGCCTGCCCTTCATACATTGAGTCCAGCATGACTTCACTGTAAATGGCAGAGACTTTGGTTTTGAAGGTGTCCTTGCCACCCCGGACCACTAATTCCTCCGCACCCTGTGTGTCGCATTTGATGATTAAACGCTTTTTCTGTGCGGCGTTACTTCCTATCCAAGTGTCAAGGCGCATAGTTGCAATCTCAACGAAGTCGAAGTGCTGCGTATCCTGCGCAAAAGATCTTTCGTTGCCCGTTGCGTTTTCCAAGAGTGAAGAGGTTTGAGAGTTCCGGTTGACGTGAAACTTCGCTGAGCCATCTGTGTCGCTCAAGGCTGCACAGTGAAATGTAACCTGCGGATAGCTGGCGAGCTTTCGACGGGCCTCGTCCAGGTTTGTGCTGATGGGATCAAAGGCTACCACTGGGCAGCTCACACCCTCGTCCAGAAAGCGGATCAAGGTATCCCCCGTGTGACAACCGATATCGATGAAGAGATCAGCGCGGATCTCCCGACATAGCCTCGCAATATCGCCAAAAGGCTCCGGTTGGTCGCACATGCGCAAGAGATGGTGTCGCCATGAGCGTAGTCGTCGCCTGGCGGGCGGATATTTGAGGAGCGCGAGGTAGAATTTTTTGAGCATGTTGATGGGGTTTCCTAGTTGTTTGCGGCTTTACTGAGTAAGCGAGTCAGTGATTCTCGAATACATCGGTCCTCAATTCGTGTGATGCAGTAAGGCTCGGGGTGAGGACACTTCCAGTTGCAGCCGTAGCATTCGATGCGGTGTGACAGCCACACATTGGTATCCGGGTTGCCGTAGGGGGCAAAGTGACCATACTGACCTCCAGCGAGTATCGAAACACTGGGCGTGCCGCAACAGATTGCGATATGGGCAGGTGCCGAATCCATAGTCAGGACCGCGGCAGAGGACTCGATCAAAGGAATCACTTCAAGAATGCTGTTGGTCTGGATCAACTGGGCATCTGTTTTGGCATCGAGTAAGGCATGGAAGCGCTGCATGAGCTGGTGATCATAGGCACTGCCGCAAACAGCGATGTCCGAGTAAAGGCTCCTATCGAGACTGTTGACGACGCCGGCAAGACGCTCCAGTGGAAAGTTGCGAAGCCTAAGGTTAGTGCTTGGAAAGATGGCCAATCGTGGCGTTGGGCGACCGCGATCGACTTGGAGGAAAGGAAACATCATTTCACTCCCGATAGCCTCCCCGCGCGTGTAGCAGGCCCGAAGCACGTCATGGTGGCCACAGACCTCAGCCGGCAAATCATCGCGGGCAGGTGGATACTGGACAGGGTCGCTGAAAGTGAATGTTGGTGCCCCGGCGGGAAGTGCTGGGGCGATCGGCGAATTCACCGTGCCGAAGCTTCGCTTCGGTTGCAGCCATCGCAGAACGATGTGGTCGTTTTGGTTGAGCGAATGGCGAAGACAAACCAATTCGGATCCACCGTATCGCGAAGCAAGTCGCCAAGCCTTTTTGAGGTAAGCTAGTGAATCAAATGATTTCCTCCGGACAGACCCAGGTAAACTGTAGACAAGAAGATCGGGGAATTGGGTGCGAGCCAGATCAAAGGCATCGGAAGAAGTGAGCAGAACGATGGGCCTCTGCTCGTGCTGAACGATCCATCGAATGGCGCCAGTGGCAAGTATGAAGTCTCCGATGCCATCGGGTTTGAAAATCACAAGGTGGGTGTCTTCAGCCTGCAACTTAGGCTTGAGCAGGCCCAAGATAAGAAGCCAAAGGCTCGTGAGCGAGTTCTTGATAAGTTTTTGCACGGGCGAAGGCAATCAAGCATGCGGAATCGCCGTCGAAGCTTTGGATCTAAGCAAGGAGATATAGCTGCTCAGCGTGTTCACGCGCATACGCAGAAGTGTTGCCGAAATTTCATCGCGTCGCTGCAACAGACGCTCGAGGTGCTGTACCAGCATCGGAGCAGCTACGTCTGGAGCGAAGAGGGTTTCGATGCCTATTTGCTTGGTCATCAACATCCTCGTGTCCGTGCCGACGGCAATGGATGGTATACCGAGGCCCGCGAGCCCGACTGCGGCATGAAGGCGATTGACCAAGCCGCCATAGGCACCTTTTACCGTGTCAAAGTAGTCGCGTGTGGTCTGCGGAAAAACAGCTCGGTGCTTTGGCCAAAGAGCTTGAGCTGCCCTAAGCTCGGTCTCGTTATGGCACAAAAATATCAAATTGAAGCGTGCCTCGAGATGTCGGACCGCCTCGCAGAAAGAGACCTTCCATGCCTCGGGATCGATCTGCCGAAGTTCGTCAAAATGACCAGCCCGCGGCATGAAATTGAGGATAAATGTCGAGCCACCGCGCTCAGGTGCCACATGTGTTTGCCCGGCAAGGAGCGCGGGGCACGCGAAGGCGGGGATATCGACACCGGCGGCCTCGCCCAGCAGTCCGGCAGCCAAACTCTCTCGTGTCGTGGTGAGCATAGCGGTCCGGACCATATGCTTGGCAAAGCTCCGATCCTTGCCGCTGAGAGCATCCGGCTGGGCGTGCCAAGGGTAGCAAGAGCCGCCGCCAATATTGAGCAACGGCTTCGTGCGCGCCACTCGTGGAGCAATATTGCGCCAAAAGCTGATGTTCCACTCCGAGGCGGCTTCCGCGCCCTTCCAAATGACGGGCGTTCCGGACTGAACAACCATATCAGCTTGCTCGAAATAGCTGCCCGGTATCGAGCTGGTTGCGTTTGCGTAGCTTCGCCAGAATCGTCCGAACAGCGAATCCAGCACCGCTGCACCTTGCACTGGGTGCCACTTCGGAAAAAAAGTCCAAGGTTTGTGTTTGTTGAAAACCTTAAACTCGAACTCGGTGTCAGGCCAGGTCGACCGAAGAATACAAATTACACCATCGCGAATGAACTCGTCGCCTATGTTCGTCGCAAGTGTCGAGAGAATCGCCACGCGTATTGCGCTGCGCGAACTGTGATCACGGCTATGTTTCATAAAGGACCGTATTGGCGGCGGCACTGAACCCACATAAGCGCCAAGCCACAGAGGGCAGCCAGAGCTGGCCAGTGCCACTGATGCTCAGGATAAGTTTGCGGTCCGGACACCAGAGCGAGAAGTATCGAAGGTACGAGCGCAGTCGCAACTGGCAGAAGCTGGCGAATCCCAAGGCTCCAGCTCCAAGTGCCGAACACTTTGTGGTAAACGAACACCCGGGAAATAAGAGAGACCGGCAAAAAAAAGAGCTTCGCCGCAGCTGCACCGAGCAAACCATAAGTGGGAACCAGCGCCAGAGCTGCAATACTGACGACAAGACCGCTTGACAGGGAGAACACGGCACCAAGGCGAAATTGGCCGGCTCCAAGTAGCAGAGCAGTTGGGACGATAGTCGTTGCCATAAAGGCGTTCGCGACAGCAAGTAGACTGAGCACAGAAGGCAGCTCTTTCGGAATGGTCTCGCCTAGCCAAAGGTGCAAGATCCAACTGCTGGCGAAGAAAAGTGCTATTGCTGCCGCACTGCCCAAAGCTGTAGTGACAAACATCGAGCGATAAAATAATCGCAGTGCTGCTACATGGTTATACTGCAGAGCAGTGAACCGCGGAAACAAGAAGGCAAGCGAACGCGCCATAATGCTGTGCAGAGTTTGCGCGGCTTGCAAAGCAGCGCTGTAGTAGGCGAGCATTGATGGACCAAGAAATGATGACACTACCAGTCGATCAGACTGCGCAAAAACAGCAGTGGATAGCCCCTGAATCCACCCATAAATACCCAGCGAAGCGAAATCTTTGAACGAAGCGACCGAGCAATACGGCACAAGCCAAGCCCTTGATCCAATCAAGGGTGTCGTAACTAGCAGGGCGGTGCCGAATGAAGCTCCCAGTACGCAAGACTGGGCGACCAGCATCTGATTGAGGCCGCCTCCCATATAGACCGTCCCGCATAGCGCCACAATCATTACCACGGAGGAAAGGGTATACAGCATTCCGTCCAAGTCGTATCGCTCATAACCCCGAATTATGCTGCTTGGGACTATCTGAAGGAGTTGGAGGCCAACGCTAAGGCAAAAAAAAGGCAATGACGAAGACAGCGCATCCAAGCTGCCGTCGGGTGTACCCAGTAAGCTAAGCAACCGCGGCAAGGTGAGAATCAGCAGGCCCGCAGTGAGCAGAGCTAGCACCACAAAAAGTGCAAGTGAGGCTTGCGCGACCCGTCGAACTTCGGATGGGAGATTTTGAACGCGGTAACGTGATACAAACAGGGTTGTTGCTGGTGCTAAACCCATATCAGCGACTGCGGTAACTGCCAGAATGGTAATCAATAGAACCCACAAGCCGAAAGCCTCCGAGTGAAGGGAGTGCAAGAGAAATGGGGTTGCCGCCAACTGCAGTAGCGGAGGGGTCAGCGACGAAAAGCCACCCCACAAAGCATTTCGGAGAGACCGGCGTGAAAAATTTGAAAACAACCGCATAAAGTCAGCACAATTCAGCTAGTGCTCGTAGAGTGAGGCCCATACAAACGAACATGTTGACTTGGCAATGCACACCGACACAGATAAAGAGTAATATAATAGCCAGAAGTTAAACTTCAAGCCATTCCTTATTTCGCACTCCGCGGATTCGCTCCCGCATCCCGAACTGAGCGCGCGGGTGATTAAAGCAGTCATGTGGTTGCGCCTCGGGTAACCACGCGCAAGCAATATCTTGCCGTATGAAAAACGCGTTTGTGGCAATCGCATTAGTGCCAATAAAACGATATCCTTTAGCTTTGCCCAACTTCACAAAGGCTCCCAAAGAAGCTCCGGCGTAGTCGGATCCGTGGGGAGTAAAATCTGCGACGAAGTCATCGGCGTAAGGTACGCTCACGCAGGCATCAGGCCCCCACAAATGATTAAACTCTAAAATGACGACCCTTGGAGAGATGGTGTCCAAATCGTGCCATAGCCAATAATCAACGCCGTCCACATCAAGAGACAAGAGATCAATATCCCCTTGGAAGCCATGACTAGCAAGAAGGGTGTTTACGTTGCCTCTGGTAATCCAATGATGCAGAATAGTTGGTGGCCAATATTTTGTATCGGGATGTGAGCCGTAAAAAGCTTTAGCTTTTTTAATGTTCCTGGCATCTCCGTCACACAGAAGCCCAATCCATCGGTGGTTTAGTATTAGATTCGCGGTATTGCACTCCACGCCGTCGCCAGCACATATTTCAACGCAAAGTTTGTTGGTAGTTCCGATGAGCGAAAATATGAATAAAAGTATTCCATCCTCTTCATGCTGGGAGTAACAACGAAATCCGACATCATTCAGTTTAAGAGCATTGCTTCCGGAGTGATAAATAAGCTTATATTGAGTCATTAGCATCTTCTGGGAAATGGCACAGCAACTCGCAGTGTGTTGGTTTAAATGCCTAAGAAACAACAAGCGTTGGATTAATTGTTTAGCCATATGTTGAGCCTGAATAAGCGAATAGTAGTTTAAGAAATCAAACTTTGCACCTTTAGAGGGGTAAAACGAGTGAAAAGGAGACGATTCGGCGATGGGCAAATCATCAGATTATTGTGACGGATCTAGGTATGCGGTAGGACCTGCATATCCTATTCTGTCCACAACGTCAGCATCAGCACTTACTACGAGTGGAAACAAAAGTATTGAAGGACGGATGTAGGCGAGATTCGTCGTGAGAAAACGTTAGAGCATGGCAACGTGCGGCTTAAGCGCATTATCTCCGATCTCACCTTGCGGAGGCACAAGCAGCTTGCGTTTGGTATTGGCTTTGTCTTGGGCTCGCGTGTGTGTATAAGAGGTCAAGGCCACTCGATTAATTTTTGATAGCTGCTTATGAATGACAACAGCAGCAAGACCGTCCCGGTCCTTAGCGGCCGTTGCGCTCGTGCGTCTTGTTGTTGGTGCTGGTTCTCGCGTGGTTTGCACCTTGGTGGGCGGGGGGCAAGGTCTTGGCGCCTTTTGATATTGTGACGAATTTGATGGCGCCTTGGTGCGGGGAAGAGCTGGCGGCGGCCGTGTGAAATCACTTCGTGAGTGACGCGGTGACGCAATACATCCCCTATGCTTTGACGTTTGATCGCAGTCTCGTGGCTGATGGGTACGCCAGCTGGAATCCCATGCTTTTCGGTGGCGCGGCGGAGTATATCAACACGACGACCATAGGCTTCGATGTGAGCCGTTTCCTTTACCGGGTAATGGATTTCTGGGCTGCTTGGCACGTGGGGAGGATGCTCCAGTTTTTGGTGGCCGGATTCGGCATGCTGATCTTTTGCGGTCGCGCGGTTGTGGTCAGAGTGTCGCGACGCTCTGAGCGGTGGCGTACATGGCAAATTGGCAATTCGTGGCGTGGATTTACCATCATTGGGCTCTGGCCAGTTTCTGCTGGGTGCCGTGGTCGCTCTAGGCTCTTTTTACTGCGAAGTAAAACTCGTGCCGATATGGTGCAGCAGTCGCCGTTTTTCTGGCCCTCGCTTTGCTGGGTGCTACTTTGCAGCGTGCGGTTTTTATTCTGCTGGCCTATGGCTGTGCTTGGGCGGGATGGATGTGGGAGGACCGCGGCAATCGAAACTCGCTGTGGCGCACAGTTCTTAGAACGGGGGTGTTCGGGTTGCTTGGTGCGGGGCTAGTGGCTTATATGCTGGAGCCGACGATTCACAGCTTCCTGGAAAACAGTTGCTCCGGTCACGAGCGTGGAGGCATTATGTATCAATACGGGTTGTGTCGGTCTCCTGTTGGCAGTGGACAACGTGGAGTGCGCCTGATTTGCTTTACGAGCGGGTTGCTGTCGCGCAAATTTTCCATCTTGAAACCAACACCTTTCAAGGCGGTCTTCGTCCGCTCCATCTGAGTTTGCAGCCCGCCATGGGCCAGAAGGAATGGAAGCTGGTGGTTGATAAAAACCTTCATGCTGGTGTCTCGTTGGTTTCGGGGTTTAGCTGCAGCTGTGCCCGAGCGGACTCGAATAAGCTAGCAAGAATAGTGATCAATACTAAAAGCACCACAAATGTGACCGCGCAGGAAGCAACAACCATTGCAGCGGGCCAGTGGGTCGGTCTGTAGAGCAGTTGCAACTTGTTTTCAGGTAACGGTGATTCGATTTTAATCAAGGTGCGAATATCTTGAACTGCTAATATTGCAGCCGCACTTGGGGAACTGGCCCATCCAGGATAGACGGTGTCCGTTCGGTAAAAGGTAGCTGGCGCGACTTTGTCGAAAAGGAGGGTCAGTGAATTGAGGGTCTCGTGCGCAACGCTGATTTGTGGTCCATCGCGTGAGACAAAGCGACCGAGCGGCGGATGAGGGCTTAGCATTTCGACCAATAGCGCTCCACTTCCGAGCAAATGAACAGAGAAGTCGGCTCCGTAGCCGTCCGATAATGAGATTTCCTTGGGACGCTGGAAAATTCCGGCTGGCTGAAGGGCTGAGTAGCCATGAACGGTATGGACCTTATAAAGTGCTCCCATGGCGTAGGGAAATACCTGCATGTCGGGATCGAGTATTCTACCGTTATTTCCCCGGACCAGCTCAACCCCCTGCTGTTGAGCCGGGCCCCCAGCCTTAAGGCGTTTCAGCATCCCCATGGGCTGATCGGGAATGAACCGGCCGGCAAAAGTTATGAGGGCGAGAAGTGAAACAATCACTGCGCAGTAGGCGAGGTTACGGCGGTTCTGTGCGGACGCAGCACTCATTGATGCGCTGATCAAAAGCAGACTGATCAAAGAGAAAACAGTTTCGGGATTGATAAGCGAAACTTCGAAGGGAAAGTTGTCCACTTGGAATTTCCGTAAAGCTGTGGCGCCTCCGGGAAAAGCCTTGTTGCTGGAGTTCGCCGTCAAGGCCGCTTGGGTAAGTTGATCTCTAAAAGTGGGATAAACAAGTAAGGCGCTGGCATTCAAAGCAGCAACCATGACCAGAGCACTAAGGGCCGTGGCCAAAGCAATCTTGGGTCGGGCAATCCATGTATTAGACGTCAACCAATGCAGTCCGATAGCGGCCAAGGGAACGATCCCAAGGACGGCAAGCGGTGCGCTTCGCAGGTAGAAAATATGCACTAGGGGCGTACCAGCTATGATGAGATACATTAAAACTAAGCTCACCGTTGTTTTCCAAAGCGGACGGTGGCTGTCGGATATTGCCCGACGCCCGAAAATTCCTATCACAGCCAGCACGAAGGTGGCCGAACCGCAGAAAAGGAGCCATGCTGTCCCGGAGGACCGGACAATCTTCCCGATGTCGAGCGTGCGAAAGGTGCCTGTGACCCATGGAAAGACACTGCCGAGGCTGAGTAGCACCTTTACGGGATTCTGCCACCATGCCGAACTTGTTGTAACTTCGCGCGTGCTAAGTAGAAAGAACTCCACCTGATTGGCAAGCACGGGAGCAGCAAGGGCCGCGCCGATGATTCCTGAAGAGGACAGGATGAAAACGGCGCGTATGGTGACGCCAGGGTTTGTGCAGAAGTGGCCGATCAGAAAGCCCAAGGCCAAGAGAGGAAGATAGAGGTGCGACTGGAGATTTCCCGAGTAGAACGAGGCCCCGCAGAAGAGTGCGGCAAACGCTGTATTCCGAACTAATGATCGGCCGGGGACCAGAGCTTTTGCCCAGCAAATCCAAGTGAATGGGAACCACACAAAAGTGCCGGCAATCCAAGGGTGTCCAAAATGCATGACGAAAGCGCCGGAGAACTGCCAAGCAATCGCCAACGCAGTGCAGGTGAACAAATTGAAGCTCCAGAATCGTAGGAGCGCGAACATGCCTGCAGCGGCAACCAAGGAGTGAATGACGAGATTCCAGTTGTAAGCTAACTCGAAAGGTAGGGTAAGGTAGCAGAGGACACGGATGGGATCAGTCCCATTGATGTGGGCATCGGCCAAGAGGGGGCGACCACCATAGGTGTAGGGATCCCACCAAGGTATCTCGCCTCGCTGGTAGGCATCGTAGACAACAGTCTGAAGCGGAAGGTCATAGATAAGTTGGTCGATGATGTAGTGGTTGTCAGGGATGCCGTTTGATGTTGGGTCGACAAACTTGTAAGCGGGAAAGATAGCTGGCGCTATGTCCAGTGGTGCAAGCAAACGTGCTCCCCATAGAGCACTGCCGTACACCGCAAGGCACACAATAGCTTGGACAAGGGTGAAAACACCCCAGTCACGGGACACGTTTTTCACGACTTGGACACTGCGACTAAACTTTGCCCGAAAGGGCGCCATCCAATCGCGTTTTCGATCCGCTGCGACACAGGAAAAATAAAACGATCGAATGAGCGTACAGCTGCCGGATTGAAGTGGCGAATGTTGAGAATCTTGAAATTCAGTAGCCAAGCGAAATATCCAACCAAATTGTAATAGTTTACACGAATATCTCGATAGCCTGCTGAGAGTAGTTTTTGTTGAAGATCATTTTTTGTGTAACGGCGGAAATGACCAAAATCCTTGTCAATTGGCGAATACAACTCGGGACGGGCAGGGACAAGGAGACAGAGGTGGCCGGTCTCAGGTTTCAAGCAGTTGCGCCATTTACACAACTGGCCTGTATCGTCCGCGATGTGCTCCAATACATTAACTGAGAGAGTCCCGTCGAAAGCAGCCTCGGGCGGCAAATCGTCAACGGTTCCGTGAATGACGTGCGCGTCAGGCAGGTTAGATTGCAGCTGGGCAACAAAGTTTGCATCCGGCTCAACGGCTGTGACTGAGCTCGGCTGGCAGATTTTTATGACGTCGCCAAGCATCTGGCCAACACCAGCTCCAATTTCCAGAATATCACCTTGAAGATATGGAGAAAAAAGCTGGGCGATTGCTGCGCGGTAGTTTTTGGCCTCGGCCAAGGCCAAAAACTCGAAGTCCTTAGACTCCTGTGAAGACGCACCGTCAAAAACAGATTGATTAAAAATGGAGGCCATATTTGATAATGCATCGAACAGCACTGATGCCGTCTTTCCAGTTAATTTTTTTACCTTCGGCGTATGTGCGGCCGTAGTAAGAAATGGCTACCTCGTAGATGCGCAGTTGCAAGCGCGCCACTTTGGCTACGATCTCTGGCTCGAAGCCGAAGCGGCATTCTTCAATAGTAATGCCTTGGATAACTTCCCGACGGAAAGCTTTGAAACAGGTCTCCATGTCGGTGAGGTTCAGATTCGTACACATGTTGGAGAGCAATGTGAGGAAGCGGTTTCCAACGGAATGCCAGAAGTAGAGGACACGGTGTGCCTCCGAGCCGATGAACCGGGAGCCAAAAACGACATCTGCGCGGTCTTCCAAGATCGGTTTGAGCACAATCGAGTATTCCGCCGGGTCGTATTCGAAATCGGCATCTTGGATGATAACGATGGGAGCGGTGGCGTGGGCGATGCCTGTGCGAAGCGCGGCACCTTTGCCTTGGTTGAGGGAGTGTTGGTATGTGCGGACCGGAGGCAATCCAGCGGTCGTTTCCCCTGCGGCTTGAAGAACCTGCCATGTGCCATCGGTGGAAGCGTCGTCAACGACGATAAGCTCGGCAACCTGTGGCTGTTCAAGGACTCTTCGAATGACGGCTTCAACGGTCTTGGCCTCGTTAAAAACCGGCATCACCACAGAGAGGTATCTCACCGTCAATGGGCCAATTGATTGATGTGCTGGGTCGCTAATACTTATCATTGGGGTTGTATTTGAAAACTTGAAAAGCAGTTTTGGTGTGTATTGCCGCTGGTGAACTTATTTTAGCCCAATCCCGCAAACCGCCTTTAGAGTCGTAGATGTCTAATTTCGAGACGACTAGCATTCGGGGATACGGCAGACCGGAAAGCTGCTCGTAGGTCATATTTGAGACAAGGATGACGTTTTTTTCATCTGCAGCTGCGGCTGCAGTAAGGAGAGCCGGGAAGATGCCATAATAGTTGGCTCCTGCTGGATCTGCCGCCCACCAGACAGTGCCGCCTTCGTTTATCGTTTCTTGTGCCGAGGACGCCGCAGAGCGGTAATCGTCTTTTGCATGCATCGGGGCAAAACGTAGCATCAATGAGGAGGCAAGCAGCAATGCAAGTAACGCGCGGGCTGAGATCTTGATCGCCAGGGAGGGCGCGCGCCAACAAAGACAAAAAATCCAACCTGCAACCGCAACGAAAGCTGGAAACACGGGCGCGAGATGCCGCCCCCAAAACGGGAAGCCCACAACAAGTGCGGCAAGGAACAATAGGATCGCGCTGCTTAAAAATACGACAAGGCAGGCAAGAATCCATCGAGGGGTGTCCTTGAGGTGGCAAAACCAGAAAAAGACTAACACGGTAAGAACGACAGCCAAGAGAGTGGTCGGCAAGGTGAAAGACCAAAGGCCGAGAAGCTCGGCAGGCTGGCTAAGGCCGGTTCGTGCTAGCTCACGTAATTCTTGCCGAGGGGGCAGCAAGCCAGCGAATCCCAGAAACTCTATACCGGAGAAAAGAATGTTTTGTAATCCAACGCTCCAGATTTTGGCTCCTCCTGAGCCCACCAATAAGGTCCTCACGTAGTAAAGCCCTAGGGCGAGTAAAGAAAGCGATGTGCCTGCAATGATTGAAAGTTGAGACCTTTTGGGAAAATAGTTCAGCCGAAAAAGTTCCCACAGGATGGCGGCTGAAAATGCAAAAGTGGGTATTGCTCCAAGCATTGAGCTGGCCGAACAAATGACTGCGCCAACTGCCCACAGAATAACCCACCGGATGGATGCAATGTTGCCACGATAAACTTGGTGAAGAGCCAAGAGCAGCAGGGATCCTCCGAGCATCTGCAACGCGTAGGGACGGGCTTCATTGACGTAAAACCATAGGTAGGGCTGAACCGCCAAAAATAAGGGAAGCACAGGAAGATCTTCCCTGCGTCCGATCAGGTAAAAGCAGAATATTGCGCCAATGGCGTAAAACATGTTGGGAGCACGTAGGGCGAACTCAGATGTGCCAAAAATCTGCGCCCAACTCCAAGCGGCTAGCATGCCAAGAGGCATTTGCGCTTCGGAAAACTTTTCGACGCGAAACTCATTCCAGACATCGGCAAATAAGGTGTGTCGCGCGTATCGCCATGTCTGTGCCTCATCAACCCAAATGCTATCCGCGCTCGGCATCAGCGGGACAAGCGCGAACGCAAGCAGGAGAAAGATGAATGCCGATTTAGGCTTGGTCATGTTTGCGGGCGACAAGTAGAAGCCCAACACCAAATGGGAAGTTGAAGCGGCTGCAGCCTAGGTTGACAAATGTCGAAAGAAGCGCTGTGTTGACTAATTTGGGGGGAATCTGGTCTTCGGCCCGGGAAGTTGTACCAATGCCCAATTTGCGGGCTTTTCTGGCAAGCCAGACAAGAGGCATAACAGCAACATTGATGTATGAACAGTGTTCAACAGTCACTGGTAATGCCTCAAAAAGGCTGAGAAGGGTGCTCTTTGTGTAGCGACGTTGGTGGTGAAGGGACACATCCCAATCGCTCCACAGAACCATCATCGCTGGCACTGTGACAACCAAAGTGCCGTTTGGCGCCAGAACGCGGATCAATTCTTTTGCTGCTTGGGAGTCATCTGGTATGTGCTCCAAAACATCTAGTGCGGTTACGGCGTTGAAACTACCAGATGGCAGCGGAATCTCTGTGCAGTTGCCCTCAATAACTGCGTCTTGGGGCAGTCGTTGCCGCAGTATATCCAGAGACTCTTGGTGGTCATCCATGGCGGCGACGCGCAGCTTACCCTGCATCTCAGAGGCAAAAGCGCCGGTGCCTGCTCCGCAATCAAGTAGCTTCGAGCCTGGATGAATGGCACCAGATGTGTTGAGCCAATAGTTAACAATTTGCCTTTTGCCGACATAATACCAGTGCTCGCGCTCTACACGGTCCAAGTTTGTGTATTCTTCCGATCTCATTGTTGGTGACTGGTAAAAGACTCGGACAGCACGTAGCTCGGGCGTTTTTTTACCTCTTGGAAAACTTTGGCAAGGTATGCTCCGATAATTCCCAAGGATAAAAGTTGGACTCCCCCGAGACAAAGAACGGCCACGGAGAGGGTGGTGAACCCCATGACCTGCATGCTGGCAAAAAGACCGAACTGTTGGAGGATTTTAATGGACAAGAGCGCTGCTGCGTAGGTGAAGCCAAAGGCGGAAACGATAAAGCCTGCGAGCGAGATAAGTTGCAGAGGCAATACGCTGAAGCTGGTGATGCCTTCCCAAGCGTAGGCGAATAGCTTGGCGTAAGATTGTTTCGGTTCGTCCTCGCGATTGGCCCGGTCGTAAAGAACGCTGGCTTTTTTGTAGCCCAGCCAACCGCTTTGGGCCGGTAAAAACATTCCCCTCTCAGGCATCGCAACCAATGAATCGACCAGCTTTCGATCCATAAGCGCGAATGTGCCGCTATTTTTCATCATGACGCCGCCCGTAACGCGGTGAAAGAGTTCATGAAAGATCCGCATGCATACGCCTCGGAAACCTTTTTCCGGGCGAGAGACTCGTTGCCCGACAACGTGCAGATTGCCGGCCTGCCATAGTGAGACCATCTCGGGAATTTTTTCGGGCGGGTCTTGCATGTCCGCATCAAGAAAGATCACGGCATCCCCGGTGGCGGCCTCCAAGCCAGCGCGGTAAGCAGCTTGTTGTCCAAAATTGCGGGTCAGCTTGAGTAATTGCCAGCGGGGTGATGTTTGAATCGCTTGGCGTGCGACTGCAAAGGTTTTGTCGGCACTGCCATCATCGACGGCAACCCATTCCCAGGTGATAGCCGGCGTTTCGTCAAAGACGGACTTCAGCCTCTCAGTCAGCTTTGGGAGTGTTTTCTCCTCGTTGTACAGAGGTGTGACTATGGAGATGGTCGGCATTTATTCAAAGAGGGGGGAGGGACCACGCGGAGCGTGTGCACGGCAGAGGTTTTTTAACAGAAGGTAACGAAGGTAACGAAGGTCGGAGGAAGAGTCCACCGCGGGTTGCCACGAGTCGCCGCGGCGACTAGACGGCGTAACGAAGGGGGCGGCCGGAGGCCGCGGTAGGAAGGTTTGAAAGTGGTGGTCCGCCACGGCGGACTGTGGGAAAGTGCGAAAGCACGAACGTAGAAAAGTGTGAAAGTGTGAAAGTGGGAACCTTAACGAAGTGAAACCGCAGATAGCCCTTAGGCAAATAGGTCGCGTTAGCGATCAACTGACACCGGAACAAAGTGTAGATGGCCCTAAGGCAAACAGCGTGAGGCGACAGCCGAGGGCAAAGTGTGAATGTAAAGACGGTAGGAAAGTGGGAGTCGAGCGGAGCGAACCGGAGGCGAAGCCGGAGATAGGTCGCCGCGGCGACTAAACAGACTGGAGCGAAGCGACAACCGCGAAGCGGGCGCGCATGCGGGACGAGAGCAAGGTGGCAGCCGGAGGCTGCGGTATTTAATGGTTAATTTTGAATGTTTAATTTTGGATGAAGAATGTCGGAGCGGAGGAGGCGGAGCGGAGGGGGAGAGGTTAATGTTGAATGTTGAATTTTGGATGGAAGAGGGGAGGGTTGGTTCTACTTGCGGAGGTTTTCGAGAGGGACAACGATCAGATCGAATGGTATCGGCACGCCGGCAACTTTGACAAAATTTGCGGGGCGTGCGTCAAAAAGTGCAAAGCCAGCTTCTCTGTTTTCCCATGCGTAAGGATGGTAGGTCAGCGGCGTGTAGCAGGCGCTGCGCAGAAATTCTTCGACGTCGGATATGGATGGAAGGTCGCCGAGCAAGGCTTCCTGTTCGATGAGGATCGCCAATGCGGGGCGGCCGGCGGCCGTGATGTTCAATTTTGAATTTTGAATGATGAATTGGGGAGGGGGGAGCGGGAGAGGGCATTGTGATTTGCCCAGCGAACCAAATATTCGAGCGGAGTGGCGGGAACGAGTCCTTGCTTGATGTTCCGGACTGTTCGACCAAATGACCCTCCGTAAGTGAATTTTCGGACAATACTCTCGGTGCTGTCCTTCCAGACGTAGTGTTCCAAGCCGCCGAGCCTGGCCTGACTCAGATCGTAGTCTGCAGGGATTCTTCGACCGGTTTTATCTGCCCAAGAGGTGAGGGCTCCAAGTTGGGCGATAATACCCTCGCCTTTTCCACCTGCTGCCAGAATTGCTCGGAGCTCATGGGCGGCTGCTTGCGGATCAATTCCAACAAGGTTTCGCGGTCGGTCGTCATATCGGTCACCATTCATCGGGACGAGTTGGCGGGCAAGTTAATTTGTCTACCGCTCTGAGGGCGGGACGGCCGGAGGTCGTGATGTTTAATGTTGAATGATGAATTTTGAATGGGGGAACGATGGGAAGGCGGAAGGGCTCACGCGAAGGGCGCGGAGGACGCGGAGGGTAAAGGCAGGCCACCGATTGAAGAGGATGGGGGAAGATGTTTTTGCTGCGACGTGACACGGCGCAGCAAAGGTGGGGGGGCTAGCGCGGTGGGAGGGGGGAGGCTGGGTGTAATCAGGTGAGTGAGCGAAGGAATTTTTGCACCTCGTCGTGGTTGCCAAGGAAGTGGAAATAGAGTGATGGGCCAATGGCTTGAAAAAGCAGGCGTTTTTGTAGCCCCATGCGGCATTCATACAAGCCTTCCCCCAACCGACGAATCCCTGCGCCAGTGTGCAAGTGAGGGTGTCCCCAACTCTCGAGGACAGACTCGATGGCAGCACCAGCTTTGCGGCGCTCTACTTTGGTGAGTTGCCGCAGTTGTGCGAGGAGGTCGGGGTCGATCTCAATCGCCAAGGAGGACTTCGAGATCGCCGTCGAATTTCTTGGCGAGGCCTTTGCGGCGGGCGTTTTGCGCTTTGGCATGGAGTCGTTGGGAGGCGGAGCGGAGTTCGTTGTCGTTGAGTCCGTAGGCGCCGGTGGCGCGCTCGAGCAGGAAGCGTGCGAAATCAGTGACCTCCGCGCGTTTTTCGGCCGGAAGCGCCTCGCAAAGTTCGACGATTTCCATGGTCTCAGTGCTCATGTTTTCAGGTTAGCAGAAATGGTGGTGGGGACAAGAGGGGGGCGGTGGTTAATGGTTAATGTTGGATGATGAATTTTGGATGTCGGAGCGAAGCGGAGGGTTGGCTTATAGCTTGGTGTTGGCTAGGGCCTGTCTTACGGTTCAGTTTTTAGGCCGAAAGGGGGAAAGTGAGGGAGAGATGTCAGCGACCCAGACGGCCGGCGATC